>OJOF01000351.1_pt1 | contig 41891 bp, 28 predicted proteins | sample 1598181 | NCBI WGS metagenome assembly OJOF01 (sample SAMN01915226, study PRJEB22387) | human gut metagenome | isolation source: stool | host: Homo sapiens | place: USA
GGCATCTTTCCCAACATTACGTGTGTCGGGAACTTGTTTAGCCAATACTACGATTTTCAAACTCATGTTATTAATTATTAGTATTAGTATTTCTCAAAGTGTCAGTGCCGGGAATAGGAGTAGGAGGTACATAGTGTGTCCAGCTACTGAAATTGTCCGGTTAACTAATTATCAGCGTGCAAAATTAGTCAAACTGTTCGTTCTGACAAGAAATGCGGGCAAAAAATGCACATTGAAAAGGTTTTTGAGCAATATAGGGGCTTTAGAAAGGGAATTAGTTATGAGTTACAGGCTGCAAGCTACAAGTGCCTTTTCAGAATATAGCGCAGCAACTTGTAGCCTGTAGTTCGTAACTGATTCATAATCGTACAGGAGAGAATTATAAAGATCTGTTTACGGAATATATAAATAGTAGGATGATGAAATAGTGGTGAGTGATAAATGATCACTCACCACTAATAACTTTATTTAATCCCCAGCTTCTTCAACAGCGCCTTAGGCACTGCATCTTTGTGTACCAGGATGTTGATAGTCTTGTAAGCTACGAAAGGTTTGGAAGCATACCAGGTACCTTTGTATTTGTTGTTTGTACCCCATGAATTCTTCACCATATAGTATTCCTTGCCATTTTGATCTTTAGCGATACCATAGATAAGCATGCCATGGTCGTCGGTTGTTTCCCAATTGTCGAATGCTGTTTGACGCATTTCCTGAGTTACAGTGATTTCCGGCAATGGACGTGAAGTCAGTTCTTTACGTTTGTCGGCAGCAGTAAGACCTGTCCAGCGTGCCATATCCGAACCGGTGAGTTCAGCACCACGATCTGCGTCGGGCATCACTGCAATACCGTCACGAGTAAAACCTGTTTCGCTTACGTCGCTACCCCAGGCTACAGTATAACCGTTATTAACAGCATTGTCAATAACAGACATGAATTCCATCAAAGGCAAGTTGTAAGAAAGTCCATTACGCCAGTTATCCTGGATTTCAATGTTCATCTGAGTATAGAACGGATGGTGAGTGAATGAAGTCAGTGATACATAATCATCCGGATTGATGCCGAGAGATTCTGCAAATGTCTTCGGAGTATATTCTTTTCCTTGATAAGTGAACGTTTCGGGACATTTACCCAGGTAAGTATCGTAAATAGCAGATAATCCCTGTTTCCAAACCGGAGTCAGTTTCGTCAGTTTGCCTTTAGCTATTGCATTCATGTAAGCACCGGCTACGGCATCCAATTCATTGTGTACAGGCAGTGTATCGCCATACATAATTCCCGGCATAGCTTCTTGCGGAACGAGACCGTAGTTTTTCAGGCAATACATAATGTCATAAAAGCTTCCGCCCGGTGAGAAAGAACTGTCGCCGTGGTAACGTGCATAATTCACGCCACGGTCTACCATTGTGTGGTGTACTACAAACATTTCGGATAAATCATACTCTCCCTTGCCCATACGCAGTAGTTCGCTTTCAAGGAAACCAAGTGCTGAGAAGCTCCAGCAAGTGCTCGAACGGTTTTGGTTTTTAACAGAAGTGATCGGGTTTTCTTTAACGGTGGTGAAGATAAAGCCTTCTTCCGCCTTCGGAGTGTCTTGTGCTGACACATTGAAACTTAATAGGCCTAAAGTGGCAATAAGTATTGACTTTTTCATCATGATTAAATTGGTTTTAATGGATTGTTACTGGCACAAAGATAGGGAGATTTCGGAAACAAAAGCTATCTTTGAAGCGTTTTATCAGATAATTATGGAGAAAAAGATACATATCAACCCCAAAACAGGATTGGTTCTTGAAGGTGGCGGCATGCGCGGAGTGTTCACTTGCGGTGTGCTGGACAGCTTTATGGACCGTGGCATCCGCTTCCCCTATACTATCGGAGTAAGCGCCGGAGCCTGTAACGGACTTTCTTACATGTCCGGTCAGCGCGGCCGCGCCAAGTACAGTAATATTGATTTGCTGGAGAAGTACCAGTATATCGGTCTGAAATATTTGTTGAAGAAACGTAATATCATGGACTTCGACCTGCTGTTTCAGGAGTTTCCCGAGCATATTCTGCCTTATGACTACGAGTCCTATTTCAGTTCTCCGGAACGTTATGAAATGGTCACTACGAACTGTGTGACGGGCGAGGCGAACTATTTTGAGGAAAAGCAGGATAAAGGCCGGGTGATTGACATTGTGCGTGCTTCAAGCAGCCTTCCGTTTGTATGCCCCATTGCTTATGTGGACGATGTGCCGATGCTCGACGGGGGCATTGTGGACAGCATCCCCCTGATGCGTGCCCGGAATGAGGGTTTCACGCATAATGTAGTGGTGCTTACCCGCAATCATGGGTATCGCAAGGAAGCAAAGGATATACACATCCCGTCTTTTCTCTACCGGAAATATCCGAAGATGCGTGAGGCATTGAGCCGCCGTTGTCGTGTGTACAACGAGCAGTTGGAGATGGTAGAACGCATGGAAGAAGCGGGAGAAATTACTGTAATCCGTCCGCAGAAACCTGTGATGGTAGACCGCATCGAACGGGATATACGGAAGCTGACTGATTTGTATGAGGAAGGCTATGCGTGTGCGGCGAAGTATGATTTTCAGTGATTAATCAAGATATTGTAAACGCATTGCCAAATAATGATTGCCATAAAGTGGCAATCATTATTTGGCAATGCGTTTCTTTATTCTTCTCTTTGTCGGACTACAAACTTTAGGAGGTCTGATATCATTTGTAGAAAATAATGAATATCCTTTTTCTGAAAACTCTTGGAGCTACATGTGGTATGGAAATGATAGAAGATGCCATCAACTACATTGTTAACTTCACGGCAGAAACTTATGCCAAATTACTATATCAACTGCCCGAAAAACAGAAACAGGTGCTGATTGCCATCAATCGGGAAGGACAGGTGCGCAATGTAGTTTCCGGTGCCATTAATTGATAAGCGTACGAAAATTACACAAAATATAAAACTTCTCTGGCATTCGTTAGTTCAGTGCCGGATTGAATGGGATTCAGTATACGACTGAATAGGGTTCAGTCGTATACTCATCCCTATTCAGTCGTATACTGATTATACCCCCTCTCAGAATATATTCCAGACGGTCTTCGGGGAAATATATAATGAAGGTAAAAATTGGCTACGTTTCTCCGTTTAGTAATAGCTGACCTTCACGTTGCTGACTTCCACACTTCCCGAGTAGCTGTTAACAGACCACGGATTCTTCTGTATCCCGTAAATGCGGTTCGTATAAGCCACATTGTCATTGATATAAACCACGCAGACAGAGTTGTCCGTACAGATAGTTACATTATAAGTATTATCAGCAGGTCTGTCGAACAGATAACCGTCTATTCCGTCGATGAATCCTTTACCATCTTCACCTTCTTCTTCGAAGTTTATCTTCCGTTTATTGTTGTTGTCTTCCGGGTTTACGACGATGGTATAGTACTTCTTGGAGTCCGTGCCGCGTACCAGAGAGATACCGAATCTATCTGCATTACCTACCGTCTTTACGGTGAATGAAATCTTGTTGTTTACATTTAAGCGATTGAATAGGATATAAGCATTATCCGTCAGAGTATAGTTACCGTTGCTTTCTGATACTCCGTTACTTTTTTCCATCACTTTTACGGCAGAGGCAGTGGTATATTTCTGGCTGATACCTTCTACTAAGCCTAAAGTCAAAGTACCATCCGCATGCTGGATGACTTTGTGAGCAACCAGGCTTCCTGCCCATTCCGGTTCGTTCGGAGAGGCTCCTACGGCAGTATTGTCATTGCCCGAGCGAGTAGGGCACCATCCCCAAATGTAGCGGTTGGTTCCGTCCGAAGCCGTCTTGCCTGCATAGAAACCGCGGGAGTCAAGGAAACCTTCGTGGTTGTCGGGCCAGATGCCGGCATCATTGGCGGTAGTTGCTTTCAGCTCTTCCAATGTACGCCCCTTGAAATATTGAACTTTGCGTATGGCTGCATGCATCTCCGAGTAGACCAGATACCACCAGTTTCCCATCTTGAAGACATCGGGACATTCGTAAAAGCGATCCCACATCATGGTCATGAATACACCTGCATGTTCCCAGCTTTTCATATCCGTAGAAGTATATTCGGCCAGCACACCTTTACCGCTTTTGGTAGTGGAAACAAGCATGTGGTATTTTCCATCTTCACCTTCAAAAACGAAGGGATCGCGGAAATCATTCTTGCTGTATCCGTCAGTGTCACCTTTCAGATAGAAAGTGCGATTCTTGGTCCAGGTCTTGAAGTCGGGTGAAGTAGCATACATCACTACCTGACCGTTCTCGGAAGAAGTAGGCTGATGTTTGTTACCTGTGTAGAAGGTATAGTACAATTTATCTGAAGGATTATAAATAGTACTACCCGTTCCGATAGCAGCATCCTGCTCCGATAATCCTCCGCAAGAGATCAGTTCACCCATAGATGTGTATGAAGCAGCGTCCTGAGTACTTACCGCCCATATCGGGTGGTAAGTGCCTGCCTGGTTCGGACGGTATTCCTGTAGATACATAATCTTGAAATCTTTTGCCTGCGGATCATAGAAAGGCATCGGATCGCCTACATAACCAACAGATGGCTTGTAGTAAGTATCAAACTTCATGGCATCTGCCGAAGCAAAATAAGTGGTGGTTCCGTCCCAGTCCTTCTGAGTTAAAACCGGATCATTGTCATCGCTACAGCTGCTGAAAGAAGTAATCATCAGAGCAGCCAGTGTGAGTGAATATATCATTGTTTTCATATATTAGTTTTATTTACCCGTTAAATAGTCAATTGCATTCTTTGTCAGTTTAGCCACATTGCCGTGGTATTTGTCCGCCGAAGCATCTATGCCGTAGGCATACCAGTCGTAGCATCCTGAGCCGATACATACGATGCTTCCGCGAAAACCTTCGGACAGATATTCCCATGCCACGATAGCACCATCGCCACCATAACCCAGATCAACGCCACCATGATTGGTACGCCATACTTCATTTGTGGCATAGCCACCCCAGTCGGAACCGATGTGCCATTGTGCCGTACTGTTGGTGGTCCGGTAGCCGGTATCGAAGGTATAGACCTTGTTCGTTTCACCGTTGTTCATCGCCAAATTCTGGTAGAGAGCGTGCGACTCGTGTCCTTGGATAAAGAAGTTCCATGCACCGCCTACTATTTCACCGGATTCTTCTGATTGTCCCCAACAGTTGTTTGGGTTGTTGCCGTCCAAGGTAGCCCCCAACTTGGCAGCATAGTAAGTGGCATAGCGGGTAAGCAACAGGTTCATGCCATTGTTATAAAGGTCTTTCATCTTCACCAATGCACTGATTGCTGCAGGCGCTGCCTTTTCGAACTTATCCATGTTGTCGATGCCGCCGTCTATATGCAGATGCCACCACATGATTTCGCACTCGCTCAGGTCTACTCTTCCTGCCTGCACATCTTCGAATGAGATATACTGAGAATTGGCAACATTGTTCAGCATCCAGGTTGCCGCTTCTTTTTCTTCCGGATTTAGTTCATTTAATGTAGCTGCCAGACCTACATATACGGCGCTCGGTGCATCGGTCGGGATAACCGTTACCGTATAAACGGCGGATGCGGTGTTGTATGAAACAGTGAATTCTACAGGATTACTGAAGTCAATAGCCTGGCCGGATGCCGGCATTACGATGGCTCCTGCCGAAGTTGTAATGACCGGAACCATATTTTTGATATTGACTGAGCTTGGCACACGTACGGTGATGGTACGTTTAGACTGGTCGATAACTCCGGCATAAGCGTCATTCAGTTTGAAGGAGAGTATCCGCGCTTCATCATGCTTGATATTGACTGTATAATCCAGGAATACGTTTCCATTAGTCACTTTTATCACTTGGGGGAATGAGAAGTTCAGCACATCGCCTGCTTTAACAGAAGCCTCGGCACCTTCGGATACTTCGATATCGGTGACTTTCATTGCATCAGTATCGTATATTTCGGGCACTGCAACGGTCACGGTCTTATTGGTCCGGTCTATCACTCCCATATAGGCGTTATTCAGTTCAAAGGCGGTAAGCCATGTGTCTCCGTCCAGTTTCAGTTCGGATGTATTATCATCGCTGCATCCCGGGAATGCTAACAGCAGGACGATTCCCAGTACAAGCAGATTTAGTTTATTCAGTATTGATTTCATAATGCTCTTTTTTTTATAAGGTTACCAGTTACCACAATTCTGCGTATAATTCCCGTTGCTGGCACTCATCTGTGCAAACGGAATAGGAAGATATTCGTTTTTATTTTTAGTGAACGAGGCATTCGTGTAGATGGTGCAGTCGGCAGCTTCTTCGGCATAAAACTTATTCAGTACCTCGGCGGCTTCACCCCATCTTACTAGGTCAAAGAAGCGTTCTGATTCCAGAGCCAGTTCTACACGGCGTTCAAACTTCAGCAATTTCAAGGCATCTGCTTGTGAGTAGCTCCCCGTATAGGGCTGAACGTTGAAACGTACGCCATATTCCATTTCGTAGTCGGCAATCATGGCTGTACTTTGTTTGGCACGGTTGCGTACTTCGTTAATCAGGCTGATAGCTTCGGCGATACGTCCATCGTTCAGTTGGATCAGTGCTTCGGCACGCATCAACAATACATCCGAGTAGCGCAGTACGATACGGTTCATTGGAGAACCCCACCAGGCACCCTTTATCAGGTAATCGCCATCCGGGTCTACATTGTGTTTCAGGGTTATGTAGTATCCGTAAAGTCCGTTGCTACGACTCCAGGTAGTCGACTGATCCATCATATAGTTCTTATTGAATTCATAAGGGAATCCCGGCATACCTACTGTCAGGAAGAGGCGTGGGTCAGCATAATCGGATTGTGAATTGTAATCAGTATTGTTAAAGGAATCCAGCAGGGGGTGTCCGTTGGCATCTGTCCTGAATGCGTTCACCAGATTCTGGCTCGGTTTGTAGAAGTCGCAACCACCATCGGTAACTCCCGGAATGTTGGGAACAATCAGACCGTAAGACCAGTTACAATTACCGTTATTAGTACCGTCGTTCATGGAGTATTGCATGGCCCACAGGGATTCTATACCATTTTCATATTGAGGTTCCGGGCGGAAGTTGTTGTGGAAATCCGATTCCAGCCCGTAGCCGCCTGCCGACATGATGGCATTGTCCGTGTATTGCACTACTTTCACCAAGTCTTCTGTGCTGAGGCTTGTCACTTCGTGGCTGTCTGCATTATCCTGATGATAAGCTTTGTACAGATAAGTCTTTGCCAGATAGGCAGCTGCTGCGGCTTTGGCGGGACGACCTTTGTCTGCCTGCTTCACGGGAAGGTTATCATAAGCAAACAGGAAATCGTCTGCAATTTGTTGCCAGCCTTCGTCATTGTTGTAAGTAGTGTTGGAGAGATAGTTGTATTCTTCCGGTGACAAGTTGGCATCGTTGGCAAACGGGATCTTCTTGTACAGGCGTTTCAGCAAGAAATGACCATGTGCACGGAGGAATCTCATTTCGGCAATGCGTTGCTGCTTCAGTGAATAGGTGTGTTCATCCACTTGTTCCAACAGTTGCAAAGCTGTATTGACACGTGAGATACAGTTGTAGAGACGCTGCCACATATCGCTGATGTTCCATGCCGTAGTCATAATACCTTGCGAGATATCCAGTGAGTGGAATACATCACCGTCTTCCGTACCGTTTCCGCCTTTATAAGCGTCATCCGAACGTACGTCATAATTCCACATGGAGAAGGAAGAGTTGATATCTTCGGCGGTAATCCATACTGCATAAGCAGAGATCACCAGATTGTCGATGTATGCCGGGTTCTTCAGCTGTTCGTCGCTGATGGTTCCCTGGGGGAGCTGATCTTCCAGAAAGTCGGTACAACTGCCGCACATCAGTGAAAGACCTAAGATTGCTGTATATATTAACTTTTTCATAAGTAACTGATTTTATTGTTAAAAGCCTACATTAATACCGAAAGTTATATTTATCGGGATGGGGTAGCCATAGTTGGCATTTTCAGGATCTAATCCGGTGAATTCCTTACTCTTGATGGTGAATACGTTCTGTGCACTCAGGTAGAAGCGCAGGCGCTCCATCTTCATCTTCTGGGCAAAGGTTTTCGGAACGTTGTAGCCCAACTGTATATTGCGTAACTTCAAGAATGAACCATTCTCAACGAAATAAGTGGAAACACGCTTCTCATTGTTTGTATCGCTGCGCGACAATGCAGGAATGGTAGAGTTCGGGTTGGTGGGCGACCATGCATTGAGTACTCGCTTACCTTTGTTCAGGAAACCAATGTTGAGTCCACTCCAAAGGTCTGTCTCTTTCTTCAGGTCGCTGATAACGTCTACTCCCTGAACACCTTGCCAGAACATGGTGAGGTCGAAATTCTTGTATTCAAGGTAGATGTTCAGACCATAGCTGAAGTCTGGTGTCGGATCATAAATCCATTGTTGGTCTTTCTCGTTGATGATGCCGTTGTGATCCAGGTCGCGCCAGCGGATACGGCCTATTCCGGCACCTTCCTGAGTGGCGTGGTTATCAATCTCTTCCTGTGATTTGAAGATGCCGTCGGCTACATAACCAACTTGTGAACCATTGGCATGTCCGATTACGCTTTGTACACCGTTACCTCCGAAAGTACCATTGGCTGCTACTGTAGTAGGCAGTTTTGTAATTTCATTCCGGTAAGTGGCTATGTTGGCATTCAGGTCATACTTCAATCCGAATGCAGTTTGATTACGATAACCGAGATTCAGTTCAACGCCCACGTTCTTCATTTCTCCAGCATTGATCCATTGGCTGCTTCCTTCGCCCATAGCGGCGATACCAGCCATCTGTACCAGGATATCCGTTGTCTTTTTGTAGAACCAGTCGAATGAGCCGTAAAGAGATTGTTTGAGAATTGAGAAATCAAGGCCCAGGTTGATCTGTGTGGTTGTTTCCCATTTGATGTTATCGTTACCAATTTGGTTACGTTTGAATCCGGACTGAAGGATACTGCCGCCATTGGTTCCGGCAATGTCATAGGAAGTACCGTAGCTTTGACCGCCTGATTCTGTCACACCGTAGTTGGGAACGTAAATAGTATAGCGGGCAATGTTCGAGATTTCCTGGTTACCGGTCTGGCCCCATGAGCCGCGGACTTTCAGGTCGTCAATCCAACTGAGGCTCTGCATGAACTTTTCACGGTTCAGGCGCCATCCCAGTGAGAAGGAAGGGAATGTGGCATAGCGGTTATTCTTACCGAAACGTGAAGAACCGTCACGGCGTACTGTCATAGAGAGCAGATATTTATCATTATACGTATAATTCAGTTTTCCGAAGAAAGAAACCAGTGAATAACCTTCACCCGAGCCATAAGCTTGAGCCGTACCGGAACCGGCATTCGGCCACATATAGTCAGGCGTCAGGATGGAATAGTCTTCTTTATAACCCGAAAAATTGATATCGTCTTCGCGGTTCAACTCCATACCGACCATGGCGTCACCACGGTGTTTGCCAATTTCCAGATTGTAGGTAGCGATGGCATTCCACATCCATTTCGTCCAGTGTTCTTGCTTGGCTTCTACGGCATTCTTATCATTTGTCACATTACCTTCGGTGATGGGATAGGTGAAGATGCGTTGTGATTTTTGTGCATAATCCAATCCGAAGGTGGAGCGTACATTGAATCCTTTGAAGGGATTGAGATTAATGTAGGCATCACCAAACATACGCCAGTAAGTATAGCGATTATCGGAGTTACGATCCAGTCTTGCCACGGGGTTTTCGCGGTCAGGGTATCCACCTACCGGACCGGCATATTCTCCATTGATATCATAAACCGGCAGTGAAGGATTGAATTGCAATACATTCTGCAGGAATCCGCCCGGTGCCTGTACTTCCGAAGTACGGTTCAGGGTGAAATGTTCTCCTATGGTCAGGAATTTACCAATCAGGTTGTAATCAGAGTTCATACGGGCAGAGAAACGTTCAAAGTCGCTGTCTTTAATGATACCTATATTCTTATAATAACCCAGTGAGAAGAAAGAAGATCCCTTTTCCGAACCGTTGCTTACTGATACATTGTACTGCTGGATAATACCTGTACGGGTGGTTTCGTCAAACCAGTCAGTATCGGCAGCCGGCACAGTGTTGGCGGAATCCAGATATTTGGACATGCTGATGTTGTTCAGTTGAGGATAACCGTTTGCATCGTAACCCCAACTATACTTATAACCCAGTGCATTGGTATTGGGGTCCTGCCCTTCGTTTACGTAAGCCTGCCACATGGCACGACCATATTCTTCTGCATTTAGTACTTCCATCTTATTGGTATACATGGAAGCGGCGATAGAAGCATCGAAGTTAATCTTTATCTGCCCTTCTTTACCTTTCTTCGTAGTGATGATGATAACACCGTTTGCAGCACGCGAACCATAGATAGAAGCAGAAGCTGCGTCCTTCAATACCTGAATGGATTCAATGTCATTACCGTTCAGTTCGTGCATACCCGATTTGGTAGGGACACCATCAATAATATAAAGAGGGTCATTGTTGTTCAGAGTTCCAATACCGCGGATACGTACTGTGGCATTTCCACTGGGATTACCGTCGGCTGTGATGTTCATACCCGGTACACGTCCTTGCAATGCTTTAATTGGATTATTTTCATTTTGCTTGGCAATTTCATCCATGCTAACTACGGATATCGCTCCGGTCAGGTCAGCTTTGCGTTGAGTGGTATAGCCTGTGACTACAATTTCCTGTAGTAATTCGGATTCTTCTTCCAGGGTAATGTTTAGTGTAGTTTGTGCTTCCACATTCACTGTTTTGAAGCCGATATACGAAATAGTCAGTTCTGCACCTTGTGGTACAGATAGTGTAAAGTCACCGTCAATATTAGTTATGGTACCGTTGCCTGTCTGGTTAGTCTCTATGACGGTTGCGCCAATAATAGGCTCTCCGTCAGTCTTGGAAACCACTTTTCCTTGTACAGTCAGGCGTTGGGCCTGAACCATTGTACATATAATAAGAAAGAGTGCAAATAGAAGCGATCTTTTTATGCCTTCCATGTTTTTAGATTTTAATTAATATGCTTTTCATTTTGTAATCGCTGTGGATTACCTCTCAAAACATGCTTTCCCGAGTGATGTTTTGATGTTGCAAAGAAAAGGAATTCTATGATAAGAGGCTGTAATTTATGTTTCAGATGCTGACATATTTGTAACAAAATAAAAGGCAGGTATCAAAATTACCAGCTTATGAAACATAAATAGCAGGCTGTTTCTTTTTTATTCGCTTCCTTTGCAAAGTGCTTTCCCGAGCAACCCATTATTAATTAAATGTAATACCCAAAAACATCATGAATTTAAAAAACAATTTGTTGACCGTGCGATGGACCCTTACCTTTATAATAGGTACAATTTGGTCGGTCTTTTCGTGCCAAGCTATTAACCCTCCTTTCGTGATTAAACATTTAGGTGACGGACAGAGCATTGTCCAGATTGAAAATCAAAAGAAATTCCTGTTGCTTCCCGTAGAGGAGGCTTCTCCGGAAGCAAAACTGTATATGATAGCAGACAATGATGTAGTACGCAACATGAATGTTCGTCTGGCTATAAATAAGGTAGACTACTTTGTTCCAGTAGATCTCTCCGGATTTGATAATAAATCACTTTCCTTTAACTTCCAGTTGATTCCTGATACGGCTATTTGCTGGGATGAAATGAAGCTTTCTGATGAGTTCGATACGACAAACCGTGAGAACTTCCGTCCGCTTTATCACTTTACTCCCCAATATGGCTGGATGAATGATCCGAATGGCATGGTGTATAAAGATGGTGTTTACCATCTGTTCTATCAATACAATCCTTATGGTTCAATGTGGGGAAATATGCATTGGGGACATGCCACTAGTACAGACCTTGTAAGTTGGGAACATCAGCCGGTAGCCATTGCACCTGATGCATTGGGAACCATATTCAGTGGTTCATGTGTGGTTGATAAAGATAATACGGCAGGCTTTGGTGCCGGTGCAATCGTAGCTTTCTATACTTCGGCCAGCGATCGTCAGGTGCAGAGCATGGCTTATAGTCTGGATAATGGTAGGACATTCAAGAAGTATGCACGTAATCCTATCTTGACCTCCACCCAGCGTGACTTCCGCGATCCGAAAGTATTTTGGCACAATGCTACCGATAAATGGATTATGATTCTTGCTGTGGGACAGGAAATGCAAATCTATTCTTCTGCTAATCTGAAAGACTGGTCTTATGAAAGTAGTTTTGGTGAAGGCCAGGGTGCTCATGGCGGCGTATGGGAATGTCCTGATCTGATTGAATTGCCCATCGAGGGTACTGAACTGAAGAAGTGGGTATTGATTTGTAACATTAACCCTGGAGGGCCTTTCGGCGGTAGCGCTACCCAATATTTTGTAGGTACTTTTGATGGAAAGAGGTTTGTAAATGAATCACCCAAAGCTACTAAATGGATGGACTGGGGAAAGGATCATTATGCTACCGTGACCTGGAGCAATGCACCCGAAGGGCGTCATATTGCATTGGCGTGGATGAGCAACTGGCAATATGCCAACAATGTACCTACTACTCAATATCGCAGTGGTAACTCTGTTCCCCGTGACTTGAGCCTCTATACCTCGGCCGGTGAAACGTATCTGAAATCTTCTCCTGCTAAAGAATTGCTGAAACTGCGTGGAAAAGAAGAAAAGAAACGTTCCTTCAAAGTGGACCGTACCTATAACCTGGACAAGCTGCTTTCCGATAATACGGGTACGTATGAAATTGAAATGACAATTAAGAACCGGAATGCTGAGATTGTAGGTTTCCAACTATTCAATTCAAAAGGAGAAGAAGTGGATATCTATTATAATCTGGTTGAGAAGAAATTTGCGATGGACCGTAGTAAGAGTGGAACCGTATCATTCAGTCAGGATTTTCCGATAGTGACTTTTGCTTCAATAGAAGATAATTCGGAAATGACATTACGTCTTTTTATTGATAAATCGAGTATTGAAGCATTTGGAGATGACGGACGTTTTGCAATGACAAACCTTGTATTTCCATCGGAACCTTATAACCGCATCAGTTTCTATGCTAAAGGTGGAGGCTATACGGTAAGTTCGTTCAAGGTTTATAAATTGAAGTAAAATTAGTCTGTTTTACCTCTTTTACCATCCCTAATCTACACCAAAGCCGCACCAACTCCGTATTTGCTCCGTACCTAAGCGTTTGGACCAGACACGGAGTTGGTACGGCTTTGATACGGAGTTGGTATGGATATGATAGGCCGATTGGTCTATTTCTCTTTTATTCCTCTATTTCAATAGTGTATTTTCCTCTGAATATTTCTTCGGGTTGCAGATGCTGCATCCAATCCTTTTCTTTATATTCTCCTGTATAGTGTGCTCTGTCACAACGACCATACCACGGTTCTATACAGACGAATGGAGCATTCTTGGAAGGGGGTGACCACAAACCGACTACAGGTGCATTGAAATGCAGGCTGAGGTAGGGTTGTTTATCCTTATTATATAGAGTAACCTGCCGTACCTGACTGTTTTCTAATATCAGTGCATCTTTATCAAAAGTATGTATATCTAAAGGTAACAGTCCATCAGTTAAATTCAACGAATATTTGGTATCCGGATCAGCGCAGCCCTTTTCGGAAATGAGGATATATTTCAGGCTGTTCTTTTTTCCAAAGCCAAAGAACCCCCGTTCTTCTGTAGCTGCATCGAAATCCGGATAACAGAATGCCGGGTGTGCTCCAATCTGGAAATGCATTTCTTTTTCTCCGGTATTCTTCACTTCCCATGTTACATCGATTTTCTTGCCATGGATGCGATAACCAATTTCAAGACAAAATGGAAAGGGGTATTTCTTGAGTGTTTCTTCGTTGCTGACAAGTTGGTAACGCACTTCATCGTCATGCTCTAATATGAGCGTAAATTCCATGTCGCGGGCAAATCCATGCTGTGTAAGGGCATAGGTTGTACCTTCATTGCGATATTCATTTTCCCACACACTTCCTACGATAGGAAAGAGCACCGGTGAATGACGTTTCCAAAATGCGGGGTTTGCTTGCCACAGATATTCTTTTCCATTAGAGAAAATACTGCACAATTCGGCTCCATGTGCAGAGACCTCGATACTAAGTTTTCCGTTAAAGAGTATTTCCATAATGATTTATTTATGAGTTTGCTGTATATACTCGTACAAAAGTAGCTAAAAAGGACGATAATAGGGCTTAAATACGGCTAAAAAACAGTCTTGTATCATAATTGATATTCTTTGTAACAAAATTGTTATCCCGTTGTCGTGGTATTCGCTTCCTTTGCAACGTGCTTTCCCGAGCAAGAAATACTTAAATTAATACCATACAACCATGAAATCAAATTCTTCGTTATCCAAGCTCTTCCCGGTGATGCTTTGTTTCTTCGCCATGGGATTTGTTGATCTGGTAGGCATTGCCTCCAACTATGTAAAAGCTGATTTAGGTCTGACGGATTCTCAGGCTAACATCTTTCCCTCGCTGGTTTTCTTCTGGTTTTTGATCTTTTCCGTACCGACAGGTATGTTGATGAATCGTATCGGACAGAAAAAGACGGTACTTCTTAGTTTGCTGGTGACTTTTGCTTCTTTATTATTACCTGTTTTCGGTGATAGTTATACGCTTATGCTGATTTCTTTCTCTTTATTAGGTATCGGCAACGCGCTTATGCAGACTTCACTGAATCCGTTGCTTTCCAATATTGTCAGAGGTGACCGTCTGGCAAGTAGTCTAACCTTTGGACAGTTTGTGAAAGCGATAGCCTCGTTTCTTGCACCTTACATTGCTATGTGGGGAGCTACGCAGGCTATTCCATCCTTTGGTCTGGGTTGGCGGGTACTATTCCCTATTTATATGGTTATTGCTGTAATCGCTGTTTTACTGTTAGGGCAGACACAGATCGCTGAAGAAAAAGAAGAAGGCAAACCTTCTACATTTAGTCAGTGTTTAGCTCTATTGGGCAAACCGTTTATTCTGCTTTCTTTCATCGGCATTATGTGTCATGTAGGAATTGATGTGGGTACGAATACTACTGCACCTAAGATTTTAATGGAACGCTTGGGCATGGGATTGGATGATGCTGCGTTTGCTACCAGCCTTTATTTTATATTCCGTACGGCAGGTTGCTTTACAGGTTCTTTCATTTTGAGAAAGATGAATGCCAAATCGTTCTTTGCTATCAGTAGTTTTATGATGTTATTGGCAATGATAGGGCTTTTTGTTTTTCATTCAAAAACATCTATTTATATTTGTATTGCATTGATAGGTTATGGTAACTCAAATATATTCTCGATTGTCTTTTCGCAGGCATTGCTGTATATGCCCGGCAAGAAGAATGAAGTTTCCGGTCTGATGATTATGGGCCTTTTTGGGGGAACTGTGTTTCCATTGGCAATGGGACTGGCAAGTGATGCAGTAGGACAAAGCGGTGCAGTAATGGTAATGACAGTCGGTGTACTTTATCTGCTGTATTACACATTGAAAATCAATAAGACAATTACTCATGCGTCATAAATCATAAATAGTAAATCATAAATCTAACAAGTATCATGAATAAAATTATCGTAGGAATGGGTGAAGCACTTTGGGATGTGCTGCCCGAAGGAAAGAAAATAGGTGGTGCACCTGCCAATTTTGCTTATCATGTGTCACAGTTTGGTTTTGACAGTCGTGTAGTAAGTGCTGTAGGGCGTGATGCTGACGGACGGGAAATATTGGATGTTTTTGCTCAAAAGAAACTGACTTGCCAGATAGAGCAGGTGGATTATCCTACGGGTACGGTACAGGTTACTCTTGATTCTGTCGGTGTACCTTGTTATGAAATTAAAGAGAGGGTAGCTTGGGACAATATACCTTTTACGGACGATTTGAAACGGCTGGCTCTTTCTACTCGTGCCGTTTGTTTCGGTTCTCTGGCTCAACGCAGTCCTGTGAGTAGGGCTACTATCCAGTGCTTTTTGAATACGATGCCTGACGGAGAAGATCAGATTAAGATTTTCGATATTAATCTTCGCCAGGGATTTTATACGAAGGAGATTCTTTGCGAATCTATGCGTCGTTGCAATATCCTTAAAATCAATGATGAGGAATTGGTAACAATCAGCCGCATCTTTGGTTATCCGGGTATCGATTTACAGGATAAATGCTGGATACTTTTGGCTAAATACAATCTGAAGATGCTGATTCTGACTTGTGGAACCAATGGTAGCTATGTATTTACCCCGGGCGTAGTATCTTATCAGGACACACCGAAAGTTCCTGTTGCCGATACTGTGGGAGCGGGTGATTCATTTACTGCTGCTTTCACATCTGCCATACTTAGTGGAAAATCCGTTCCTGAAGCACATAAACTGGCCGTAGAAGTTTCTGCTTATGTTTGTACACAGAGTGGGGCTATGCCGGAATTACCCTATGCTTTTAAGAGCCGGTTAGAGTAAGTACCTGAAAGGTTGCAATTAGATTGTTTTCTCCTTTGCCATTACTATTCTGATATAGTAATGGCAAAGGAGATTCATTTGTATGGCAAGTAATTTGATGTTATAAGGGCATTGTGTAGCATACAATACCTGTTTTCTTCCAACTTCCTTCTATTCCATATTCCTGTTTGTCTTCTGTAGTGTAACAATAATCATTTTCGTTTGCTGCTTCGTATAGAGGAATGGCTCCGTCTACGGGTAAAGTATATACATATCCCAATTCTTTTTCCAGTTGCCATCCGGTATCGGCTCGTAATGACTCTACGGATAAACGTTGTTTTTGTCCGTTGCTATATAAATACAGAGGTACGGTATTTGTTCTTTGCTGTTTGTAGATGGAACAAACGGCTCCTTCATATTTTTTGTTGGAGTGCGTTACAATATCTAAATAAGACGTATCGTATGTGTGATTTTTGCCATTCCAAGCCTGAAGTAACGGAGTTGTAGAGACCGATGATAACTTTTGGTTGGAAATATATTTTTCTATGGCATCTTTCACTTGTTTTCTTTTGGTGGCATCTTTTATCATATCATAAATAGGAAGGACTTTGTTTTGAGTGATTTTCGTTAAAGTGTAATTTTCTTCATTGAAGGACTTCAACCAGGTGTTAAGGTCGGCGGTTGTCGGCAGTGAAGGCAATAAGGTGGTATTTCCTCCGTAGAATTCGAAGATAAGTTGTCCTCCTATGCTTTGTGCCACTTCCTCTTCCCATCCGCCGACACTGCTTCCGGTAGAAAAGCCTTGCTGGGCCATTTTTGTCAAAGCACTGACTAAGGTGATTTTTACAATATCGGTTGCCGATGTCGCTGTAGGTACTGTTGTCCGGTAAAGTCCTCTGAATCGTGCTCCTATGCAAACATCTATTAAAAAGTGTGTGCCATATTTGTTTATGATATTTTCTGCTGTCAGACTGGTCACATCATTTTCAAATTCCTGAGTGAGGTATCTGTATTTATATTTTTCTGAGATATAAAACGGTGAGAAGTACCAGCGCTCCGCTGTAAAAAGCTGTTCGCAGGAGGCAAAAGAATATTGTGAAGAATGGTTGTAGTCAGACTGGAATTCTTTATGCTTGAGAATGGTACCTATGGAGAGAACGTTCTTGGAGTTTACGTCTTCCAGTATCAGGCTATTGCTAATGTTGGTAAGGAACGCTGTTGCATTTTCTCCGGCGTAGTCTTTGGATTCAGTAGAGGTTGCCTTCATACGGGTGAAGTCATATATATCGCTGTTTGCTAACTTATCCAGATCTATAATAGGTGCTTTTATGGCCTCGGGGCTTAAGTTATCAGCGGTAACATCATAGCCAGCACCAAGAATTTGTTTCATATTGGTCGGATAGGTTTTAAAAACGACTTCCTTGTCAGGAATAGTTTTGAATTCATAGACATCAGAAGTAGTTTCATCTTCTGGGCTGAAATCTGAATCTGAGGAACATGCATATAACATGCATATCGAAATGGCAAAATAGAATAGTTTTTTCATAAAACAATAGTTTTCCAGTTGTTATCTTGTATATGTTGACAAAAGTAGCAGAAGTATTTGAAAAGGCAATGGGTACACGCCTTTTCTTTAAGAAAAAGTGTCTTGTCTTATATTATAAACGAATTTACATCGCTGATAAAGTTCCTATACCTACTTTTCAAAACAATCTCTTATCTTAACCTTATTCTTTACTACGCTCCAATGATTATAAATAGTTTGTGGTGAATAGAATAGGAGGGCGACTTTAGATATGAGTGACAACTATTTGCATCTGTTTACGCTGGAATTCAGTGCAAATCTTTAATTCTAATTTTAATTAATATATTTTTGTAACTAAATTGATTGTATACCATGAAAAAATTACTTGTAACCCTTTTTGCATGCGCTACTTTATTGTATACTCATGCAGCGGAAAACAAAGCGATCCGCATTTCTACGGACAATACTGATCTGGTGCTTCAAGTAGGCGATAATGGTCGTCTATATCAAACTTATTTAGGTGAAAAGCTACTGCATGAACAGGATTTGAATAATTTTAGCTGGAGTATTCATGCAGGTGCCGATGGTAGTGTAAGTCGGCGTGGTTGGGAAGTATATAGTGGTTCAGGTAATGAAGATTATTTTGAACCGGCCATTGCTATTACTCATAACGATGGTAATCCGTCCACTATTCTGTATTATGTTTCTTCTTCCTCTAAGGCGGTTGACGGTGGTACGGAGACTGTGATCAATCTGCGTGACGACAAGTATCCGGTAGATGTCACTCTGCATTATGTGGCTTATCCGAAGGAAAACGTTATAAAGATCTGGAGCGAAATCATACATCAGGAGAAGAAACCTGTAATGCTTTCGACCTATGCCTCTACCATGCTTTATTTCAATAATTCAGCTTATTACCTGACTGAGTTTAGTAGTGACTGGGCGAAGGAAGCACAAATGAGCAGCCAACAGTTACAGTTCGGCAAGAAAGTGATCGATACGAAGTTGGGGAGTCGTGCCGCTATGCATACGCATCCTTTCTTTGAAGTAGGACTGGATCAACCGGTCAGAGAAGATCAGGGAAGCGTATTGATGGGTACATTGGGCTGGACCGGTAATTTCCGTTTCACTTTTGAGGTAGACAATGTAGGAAACCTTCGCGTAATCCCTGGCATCAATCCTTATGCTTCGAACTATAAGTTGAAACCGAATGAAGTGTTTACTACCCCTGAATTTATCTTCACTTTAAGCTATGACGGTGCAGGGAAAGGTAGCCGGAATCTCCATGAGTGGGCACGTAACTATAGTTTGAAAGATGGCAAAGGTAGTCGTCTGACTCTTCTGAATAACTGGGAAAATACAGGCTTTAACTTTAATCAGGAGATACTGGCTGAATTAATGAAGGAAGCCAAATATCTGGGTGTAGATATGTTCTTATTGGACGACGGGTGGTTTGCGAACAAATATCCTCGTAAAAATGATCATGCAGGTTTGGGAGACTGGGATGTGAATCATAATAAATTGCCCGGCGGTATTCCGGCTCTGGTGAAAGCTGCTAAAGATGCAGATGTGAAGTTTGGTATCTGGATTGAGCCTGAAATGGTGAATCCAAAGAGTGAACTCTTCGAGAAACATCCGGATTGGGCGATCATGCTGCCTAATCGTGCTACGTATTATTATCGTAACCAGTTGGTACTGGATCTCAGCAACCCCAAAGTGCAGGACCATGTATATGGTGTTGTAGAGAACATTATGAAAGAAAACCCCGATGTTGCTTTCTTCAAATGGGATTGCAACAGTCCCATTACCAATATTTATTCCCCATATTTGAAGAATAAGCAGGGACAGTTGTATATTGATCATGTCCGCGGTATCTATAATGTTCTGAAACGTGTGAAAGCTACCTATCCTGATGTCCCGATGATGCTTTGCTCCGGTGGCGGTGCGCGTTGCGATTACGAAGCATTGAAGTACTTCACGGAATTCTGGTGCAGTGACAATACCGATCCGGTGGAACGTGCCTATATTCAATGGGGCTTCTCCCAGTTCTTTCCAGTAAAGGCTATGGATGCTCATGTGACGAGTTGGAACAAGGCGACTTCCATAAAGTTCCGTACCGACGTGGCCTCCATGTGCAAACTTGGTTTCGATATTGGTCTGAAAGAACTTACTGCCGATGAACTGACTTATTGCCAGACAGCGGTAGCCAACTGGAAACGTCTCCAAAACGCTATAATGGACGGTGACCAGTATCGTTTGGTTTCTCCGTACGAAGGGAATCATATGGCGCTGAACTATGTAAGCAAAGATACAAACAAGGCGGTTCTGTTTGCTTATGACATTCATCCGCGCTTTCAGGAAAAACTGTTGGCGGTGAAATTGCAAGGTTTGAACCCGAATAAACAGTATAAAGTGGAAGAAATCAACCTGATGCCTGCTGCAAGTTCCGGATTGGCAGCTAATGGAAAAGTATATTCCGGTGATTATCTGATGAAAGTCGGTCTGGATGTATTTGGTTTAGGACAAACTCAAAGCCGTGTTATTGAACTGACTGCTCAATAACAGGCGGCTGACGGCGTTTTTCTTTCATTATCTTGATTTGCACTGTCATAGTGCAGAATATTCAATAAATTGCACTGTTATAGTGCAATTTATTTATATATTTGCGATACTAATACCCTAAAAAATATGGATGATATCGCTATATGTTGTATGTCCGGTGGATATAAGAATGTGTTTACGCATGGTGTTCTGAGAGCTTTTGAGGAGAAAGGAATAAGGGCGAAAGCGTATGCATCCTGTTCCTCTTCCGTCTTGATAGCAGCCTTTGCGGCATTTAATAAAGTGAGTGCATTAGACCTTTCCTTGTGGAGTGATGGGTATACAACGAGTCAGGCCGAAGGCAACCAAAGCGGTGCTATGCTGCAATCCATTCAACGGCTATCGGCAGAGATTAAGAACAATCTGTGGAACCCGCAAGCCGCCCGCCTGTTGGTGGCAACCAGTTTTGTGAAAAACGAAGAAGCCGCCCAAGTCACTCAATCGGACGGAGCCAGACGTCTGGGACAAATGTTGCTGATAAATGCCCTGCGTCATAAACCGGAATGGAAAAACCGGAATCTCGAATTGCAGATGTTTGATACCCATTCTGATGAGCGGACTGCGATACTGACCAAAGAAAACCTAAATGAAGTGGCCTATGCCACCACCCGCATGCTTCACGCCTGGAACATTCCCGCATTTATCAACAATAAACCGTACGTAGACGGTAGTTATACTTCCATTTGTCCCGTTGTTCCCCTTGCCGAATTGGGATACAAAGAGATCATCTGCATCTGCACTGAAAAAGAAAAAGTGACTTTTGATCTCTTCTCAGACGAAGAAATTCCTGCCCGGATTAATGACTCCACTATCTGTTTTATAAAGCCTGACCATCATTTGAAAGAGATGGGAGTTGATTTCTATACCATTGCAGGCAACGGACTGGAAGACGTCTATAATCACGGTCGTGAAAAAGGACTGAGTTTCTGATTTCTCTATGATACTTAAAACAACCGAAAAGACAATGAGAAGATACAATGTTTACTTGTTGCTAACTTTACTTTCCCTCTTCGGGCTGGCAGCTTCGTGCGCCCGGCATGAACCCCGTTTCCGTATCGGGGTATCCCAGTGCAGCGACGATGAGTGGCGCCACCAGATGAATAACGAGATGCTGCGCGAAGCACTCTTCTATGATGAAGTGGAAATCGACATCCGCACCGTGAAGGATGATAATGCCCGTCAGATAGAGGACATTCGCAATTTCATTGAGGAAGGGGTGGACTTATTAGTCATTGCTCCCAACGAAGCCGCCCCCATCACCCCGGTGGTGGAAGAAGCATACGACCGTGGAATTCCCGTTATTGTCTTCGACCGCAAGATACTTTCCGATAAATATACCGCTTATATCGGTGCGGACAATTATGAGATAGGAAAAGCGATAGGCCGCTACGTGGTTAATATGCTCCAGGGAAAAGGAAATGTAGTGGAAATATCAGGCTTGACCGGTTCCACATCGGCGATAGACCGACATCAGGGCTTTGTCTCTGCCATTTCCCCTTACCCCGGCATCAAGCTCCTGGGGCGTGAAGATGCCGGATGGTTACGCTCCGAAGCAGGGCAGAAAATGGATACCTTGCTGGCACACTTCCCTCAGATAGATGTGGTGTATGCCCAGAACGACCGTATGGCGGCAGGTGCCTATGCTGTAGCCCGGCAGAAAGACAGGGCGGGGGAGATGCGTTTCATTGGTACGGATGCCCTGTCCGGCGAAGGATATGGTGTGGAACAGGTATTGAAGGGCGAACTGGATGCCACATTTATTTATCCCACTGGTGGCGACCGGGTGATACAGATAGCAATGGACATTCTGAATAAACGTGACTTTCCGCGCGAAACGATATTAAATACCTCTGCTGTGGACAGTACCAATGCCCAGATTATGCAGATGCAGACCACACATATCGCCACCCTTGACGGAAAAATAGAGACGCTGAACGGAAAAATGAATCATTATCTTGACCGCTACGCCACACAGCAGGTGGTGCTGTTAGGTAGTTTGTTAGTGCTCCTGTTGGTTGTCGGCTTATTGGTTGCCGTTTACCTTTCGTTGCGCACCAAGAACCGCCTGAATCGGGAACTCTCCCGGCAGAAGGAGAAACTTGAAGAACAGAAACAACAGTTGACGCAACAGAAGGAGCAACTTATCCAGCAAAAGGAGCAGTTGGAACAACTTTCCCATGAATTGGAAGCGGCCACTCACGCCAAGCTGGTGTTCTTTACTAATGTTTCTCATGATTTCCGTACTCCTCTGACGCTGATTGCCGACCCCATTAACCAGCTTCTTGCTGATAAATCCCTCGGGGAGCATTCCCATCAGTTATTGGAACTGATGAAGAAGAACGTTAATATCCTTCTTCGTCTTGTCAATCAAATCCTCGATTTCCGTAAAGTAGAGAATGGGCGTATGGAACTCCATCTGGGTCCTTTCGACCTGTTAAGTAATTTCCGTAGCTGGAACGATTCCTTTCGCATGGCCTTGCTGAAAAAACATATCTCTTTCTTCTTCGAAGCCATGCCCGACGCGGATTTCCGCATCATGGCGGACTGCGAGAAGATGGAGCGCATCTACTTCAACCTGTTGTCCAATGCCGTGAAGTATACCCCTGAGAATGGAAAGATAGTTGTGAGCCTGCAAGCCGATGTCGCGAGTCTTCGCTTCTCCGTCTTCAACTCCGGCAGCTACGTTTCTTCCCAGGAAGTGGATGCCATCTTTGAGCGTTTCTATCAGATAGATGGTCATCAGGCGGGTACAGGCATCGGACTGGCTCTTGTACGCGCCTTTGTGGAGATGCATGGCGGGCAAATCACAGCTCAGAGTGATGAAAAGGGAACGACATTTACCGTCCTTCTTCCGGCTCAGAGCATTTCCCAATATCATCCTACCGTGGTGACGCTGCCTGCCGGAGAGACGGAAGTTTCTGCTACGTTAGTGGAAAGCGAGTTATCGGCTGATGAAGAGGAGGCAGGAGCAACGGGACGTCCCACAGTATTGGTTATTGATGATAATGCCGATATCCGTCATTATGTAAAGACGCTGCTCGCCGAAGAATATCAGGTACTGGACGCACCGGAAGCAGCTACAGGCATACGCCTTGCCATGAAGTACGTCCCCGATGTGATTGTTTCCGATGTAATGATGCCCGGTATGGATGGCGTGGAGTGTTGCCGCCGCCTGAAAACGGAATTGCAGACTTGCCATATCCCTGTCATTCTTCTCACTGCCTGTTCGCTCGACGAGCAACGCATCCAGGGATACAATGGAGGTGCAGACTCTTATATCTCCAAGCCTTTCAATTCGCAGTTGCTCTTGTCCCGCATCCGTAATCTGATAGATTCCCGTCGTCAGCTTCGACAGTTTTTTGGTGATAACCAGACGTTGGCGAAAGAGAATATCAGCGATATGGATAAGGATTTCGTTTCCCGTTTCAAGGCTCTTGTGGAAGAGAAGATGGGAGACGCGGAACTGAATGTGGAAGACTTAGGCAAAGATATGGGGCTGAGCCGCGTGCAACTTTACCGTAAGTTGAAGTCACTCACCAACTATGCGCCCAATGAACTGCTGCGTCAGGCACGCCTCAAAAAGGCGGCTTCTCTGCTTGCTTCTTCGGAGATGACGATTGCGGAGATTGCATACGAGGTTGGTTTCTCTTCTCCCTCTTATTTCACGAAGTGTTACAAGGAGCAATTCGGTGAAAGTCCTACGGATTTCTTAAAGAGAAAGAAATTATAGCTTTACAAGGGTAGGAAATAATAATAATTACCTACTTTTGTAGTCTGAAACAGGAATAGACGTTTTATGAAATACAATCTTTGTTGCATTGGATATATTACTTTGGATAAAGTAGTTACTCCGAAAAAGACAGTGCACATGCCAGGGGGAACATCTTTCTATTTTGCACATGCCATCAAACATCTGAGTACGGAAGGATTCCAACTTGTCACTGCCCTGGCGGATAGTGAGATGTCGGTGGTGGATGATTTGAGGAAGCAAAACATCGAAGTGAAAGTGCTTTCCAGTGCCCGTTCTATCTGCTTTGAGAATATCTATGGTGAGGATACCAACGAACGGAAACAACGGGTGACAGCAAAAGCAGATCCTTTTACAGTTGAAAGTTTGCAGGATGTGAATGCCCGCATTTACCACTTGGGTAGTCTGTTGGCGGATGATTTCTCGTTGGAGGTCATTAAATCTCTTGCGGGCAAAGGTTTGCTCTCTCTTGATGTGCAAGGCTATTTACGTGAAGTGCAGGGGGAAGAAGTGCTGGCGGTGGATTGGACTGAAAAGGAGGAAGCTTTGAAGTATATTCATATCCTGAAAGCCAATGAACATGAGATGGAAATGCTTACGCAGTGCGCAGACCCTTATGATGCCGCACTCAAACTGGCTGCTTGGGGTGTGAAGGAAGTTTTATTGACTTTAGGAGATAAAGGCTCGCTTATTTACGTGGACAATCGTTTTTATGAAATACCTGCCTATCCGGTAGAGAACGTGGCGGATGCCACCGGTTGTGGGGATACGTATATGGCTGGTTATTTGTATATGCGTAATAAAGGCGCTTCTTATCAGGAGGCCGGTTGCTTTGCTGCCGCTATGTGTTCGGTAAAGTTGCAAAGCTATGGTCCGTTCAGTGGAACGGAAGAGGAAGTTCTGGAACTGATAGGAACAGTTATCAGTCAATAATATCAATCAAATAGTATCTCAAATTCTTCTCCCGGGGAGGAGAGAAATTTGAGATACTACAGTTTACAACAATATTTGCTTATTTCAACATCTGTGGTAGATTGTCTCTTCCCCAGAAGTAATAGACAGCCAGACCTATCCAGCTAGTCAGTAATACAAGGATGGCAACTAATAGTTTTTTCACTCCATCCACGTTCCATTTCATAATTTCCAATACGGCTTTGATTGCAAGTATCAAGCCAATAATCCAAATAATAAATCCGATCATAATGTTTGTTGTTTATTGATTTTAAAACAAATAAAGGCTACATCCAGTTCATGGTGCAGCCTTCATTTTTCAGAGTCAATTATTTCTATTTCAATAATTATCGAAATTATTCGGCGTCAGCACCCCAATTTCCCTTAGACAAACGCTTGTAGCTGTTGTAACGCCATTTAGCATTGTCTTCGGCAGCTTGGAACAGTTCGGCTGCTTCTGCAGGATATTGTTTCATTACAGAAGCGTAACGAACCTCACCCTTCAGGAAGTCTTGGAATCCGCTCCAATCCGGTTCTTTGCTATCCAGCGTGAAAGGATTCTTGCCTTCAGCTTCCAAAGCCGGGTTGTAACGCCACAAGTGCCAGTAACCGCACTTAACAGCTTTTTCTTCTTCTGCCTGGCTCTTACCCATACCTGCTTTCAGGCCGTGGTTGATACACGGAGCGTAGGCAATGATAAGTGACGGACCGGGATATGCTTCAGCTTCGCGGAGAGCTTTCAGAGTTTGGGCCTGATCAGCACCCATGGAAATCTGAGCAACATATACATAACCGTAAGTAGTAGCCATCAGACCCAGGTCTTTCTTGCGTACACGCTTACCGGAAGCAGCAAACTTAGCGATAGCGCCTACCGGAGTAGCCTTAGAAGACTGACCACCTGTGTTAGAGTAAACCTCAGTATCCAATACCAAGATGTTAACGTCCTTGCCGCTTGCGATTACATGGTCGAGACCGCCGTAACCTATGTCATAAGAAGCACCGTCACCACCGATGATCCACTGGCTGCGTTTTACCAGATATTGTGACAATTCTGCGATTTGTTTGCAGTGGTTACACTTGTCTTTACCGGCTTCAACGATAGGAATGATCTTTTCAGCCAGTTCCTTCGTCTTGTCTGCATCGTACATGTTTTCAATCCATTCGCCGAACAGGGCTTTGGCATCTGTCGGAGTGCAGTCGGCTGCAATGGCTTCCTGCATTACTTTCACGATGCGGGCACGCATCTTCTCGTTAGCGAGTTCCATACCCAGACCGAATTCGCAGAAGTCCTCGAACAGTGAGTTAGCCCATGCAGGACCGTGACCCTTTTCGTTCTTGGTATAAGGAGTAGAAGGAACAGAACCTGAGTAGATAGAAGAACATCCTGTAGCGTTAGCCACCATTTCGCGGTCGCCGAACAATTGGGAAATCAGTTTTACGTACGGAGTTTCACCACAACCTGAGCAAGCGCCTGAGAACTCAAACAGCGGAGTTGCGAACTGGGAATTCTTCACGTTGGCCTTGATGTCAACCAGATGTTGTTTGCTCTTCACGTTTTCGGTGCAGTAAGTCCAGTTGGCAGCTTCCGGCAATTGGCCTTCCAGATGCTTCATGGTCAGAGCCTTGCCACCCTTCTTCGGGTTGCCCGGACAGATGTCGGCACAGTTACCGCAACCCAGACAGTCGAGAACGTCGACCTGCATACGGAATGTCATGCCTTCGAATGCTTTACCTACTGCTTTCAGTTGAGTGAAGTTCGCACCTTTCTGCTCTTCGGCATCGAGTACGAACGGACGGATGGCAGCGTGAGGACAAACATAAGCACACTTGTTACACTGGATACAGTTTTCAGCATTCCATTCAGGTACGAAAGCAGCTACACCACGTTTTTCGTATTTAGCTGTACCTTGATACCAAGTACCGTCTTCGATACCCTTGAATGCAGATACTGGCAGCAAGTCACCGTCCTGTGCATTGATCGGACGAACTACTTCGTTGATGAATGCGGGATCGTTGTTTTCAGCCTTAGCGTCGTCACCAAGGTTAGCCCAAGCCGGATCAACAGCCAGTTGCTTGTATTCACCGCCACGGTCAACGGCAGCATAGTTCTTGTTTACGATGTCTTCACCCTTCTTGCCGTAAGACTTAACGATGAACTTCTTCATCTGCTCTACAGCCAGGTCGACAGGAATTACGCCTGTGATGCGGAAGAATGCTGATTGCAGGATAGTGTTGGTGCGGTTGCCCAGACCGATTTCCTGTGCAATCTGAGTAGCGTTGATATAGTAAACAGTGATATTGTTTTGTGCAAAATACTTCTTCACCTTGTTCGGCAGGTTCTTAGCCAGTTCTTCGCCTTCCCAGATTGTGTTCAGCAAGAAAGAACCGTTCTTACGCAAACCGCGGGTTACATCATACATGTGCAGGTAAGCCTGAACGTGGCAAGCCACAAAGTTCGGAGTATTTACCAAGTATGTAGAACGGATCGGGGTATCACCGAAACGCAAGTGAGAACAAGTGAAACCACCTGACTTCTTAGAGTCGTAAGAGAAGTAAGCCTGACAGTGTTTGTCGGTGTTGTCACCGATAATCTTAACAGAGTTCTTGTTGGCACCTACCGTACCGTCAGCACCCAGACCGTAGAATTTAGCTTCGAACATACCTTCGCCGCCCAGAGCGATTTCTTCTTTTTGAGGAAGGGAAGTGAACGTAACGTCGTCTACGATACCGATAGTGAAATGGTTCTTCGGCATTGGCATAGCCAAGTTTTCGAATACAGAAATGATCTGTGCCGGAGTTGTATCTTTTGAACCCAGACCGTAGCGACCGCCAACGATAACAGGAGCATTTTCTGCGCCATAGAAGCAGTCTTTAACGTCAAGGTAAAGAGGTTCACCGTTAGCACCCGGTTCTTTTGTACGGTCAAGCACTGCGATGCTCTTTGCAGTCTTGGGTACAGCAGCCAGGAAGTGTTTAGCAGAGAACGGACGATACAAGTGTACGGCAACCATACCTACTTTTTCGCCGTTTGCTACCAAGTGGTCGATAGCTTCGCGGGCAGCTTCAGTTACAGAACCCATTGCGATAATTACGCGTTCTGCATCTTCTGCGCCGTAATAGTCGAACAAACCGTATTTGCGGCCTGTGATCTTGGAAATTTCGTTCATGTATTCTTCTACGATAGCAGGAACTGCTTCATAGTAGTTATTGCATGATTCACGATGTTGGAAGAAGTGGTCGGGGTTTTCAGCCATACCACGGGCAACCGGCTTCATCGGATTCAGTGCACGGGCACGGAATTCAGCCAAAGCTTCCTGGTCGATCAGCGGAGCGAGATCGTCGTTTTCCAACATTTCGATCTTCTGGATTTCGTGAGAAGTACGGAAGCCATCGAAGAAGTTCATGAACGGAACGCGTGATTTGATAGTAGCCAGATGAGCAACACCTGCCAAATCCATAACTTCCTGTACAGAACCTTCTGCCAACATAGCGAAGCCGGTTTGACGAGCTGACATTACGTCCTGATGGTCACCGAAGATACACAATGCGTGAGAAGCCAGTGTACGGGCAGATACATGGAATACGCAAGGCAAGAATTCACCGGCAATTTTGTACATGTTAGGGATCATCAAAAGAAGACCCTGAGAAGCAGTGTAAGTAGTAGTCAGCGCACCAGCCTGAAGAGAACCGTGAACTGCACCGGCAGCACCACCTTCAGATTGCATTTCCTGTACCAATACTGTTTCGCCGAAGATGTTCTTACGTCCTGCGGCAGCCCATTCGTCTACGTACTCAGCCATAGTCGAAGAAGGAGTGATGGGGTAGATAGCTGCTACTTCAGAGAACATATACGAGATATGTGCTGCAGCTTGGTTACCATCACATGTGATGAATTTCTTCTGTTTAGTCATAACTAAATTAAATATTTAAGTAAATAAATCATTTCAAAAAAGGTATGGAAAGCGGGTATTTCCACAGCTTTCCGTCCAGCCCTTTGACGCCTCCGATAATTGGAAACACAAAGTATAAGATGAATAAAAGGACGAAAGGCAATGTTCCTATGTTGAACAAAGAACCGCTTAACAATGATAATGGAGAGGCTATCGCCCCGATGATTCCACCGATAAACTGTCCTGCAAATATAAGTCCTATTATTAATGTATAAATACTCCAACTGATTAACCAGTTGAATATATATTTTCCTTGTGTACTGACAGCTTCCGATTTATCTTTTCCGACTATCCACGCGATAATGGAAATAATCCATCCCCATGTCGGTATCAGAAGTACAAAATTCATTATTCCCATATAGCTGTTTTCAGAAAGACCCAATATTCCTTTGGGAGTTTCTTTATTCAGTATTTTCTGTTTTTCTTGTTCAAACTCTTCATCTGTCAGTGCACCTGATATGCGCAATTTGTTCAATTCATCTAACTTCCTGTAATCCATAATCGTGTTTTTTTAGTATAAGAATCCAAACATCCAGAGAGGTATTTGGTTGCCGCGGCCTATTTCGGCCTTTTGCAACGCATACGTCACGTCCGGGTTATTCTTTATTTTTGCACCTTCCGCGCAAATTTTGAACGGCATCACTTCGTCTACCATAAAAGAGACGTTTTTATCTCCTTTATGTACTTTATGGTCTTTCCATAATGTGTTAACGAAGAAAGTGTCGAGTACATCCTGTTCTTCCACTTTCACCGGATAAATGGAGTACATCAGGTTCGAGTTGTGCATCATAATCTTTGACGGCTTTTTAGGGAATTCTTCTCCCTTCGGGTAAACCAGATTAATGAGACGCGCGTCTGCCAGATACTTGATATAGTTCATTATCGTAGCGCGGGATGTCTGTATATCACTTGCCAGTTGGCTCACGTTAGGAGCTTTCGGGCCGTCCACAGCCAACAAATATAGTAATTTTTTTATCTTTGAAAGATATTTCAGCTCAATTTGTTTGATCAGCAGGATGTCTACTTCTACCATCATGTTCATTGTTTTCAGCAGATTCTCCGAGAAATTGCGTTTTTCAAGGAAGAAAGGATAGAAGCCATGATGCAGGTAATCCTGAAAATAGTCCAGCGGACGCACTTTGGAAAGTACTCCTTTGGCTATCTGTTCGTGTGTGCTGAGGATTTCTTCGAGGCTATACGCCCGGAATTTCATTCCTGTCTGTAAGTTCAGAAACTCGCGGAATGAAAAACCACGCAGGTTATAACTTTTTGCGATGTCGCGCAATTCAAGATTTTCTTCTTTCAGCCTCATAACGGAAGAACCGGTGAAGACAATCTTCAGGTTGGGGAAACGGTCATAGCACATTCGTAACTCTCTGCTCCATTCCGGGTGCTTGAACACTTGGTCGATCAGCAGCACTTTTCCGCCACGTTTCTGAAACTCGTTGGCGAAGTCAACGAGGCTGTGTCCGGAGAAATAGAAGTTGTTCATGTTAATGAACAGGCAGGAACGGTCCGTTCCGAATTTCTCTTTGGCGTACTGTAGGAGGAAAGTGGTTTTTCCTACGCCACGTGTCCCTTTGATACCAATCAGGCGGTCGCTCCAGTCGATCTCATCCATAAGATCACGGCGAACGGGGGCATTGGTGTGCTCAACGAGGTAGGCGTGTGTGCGATAGAATGATTCCATTTCTTTTCTTTGTTTTTCGGCTGGCAAATATAGTGCTTTTTTTAGGATTTGCAAAGTAGAGATAGCAAAAATGTGCTTTAATTTATAAGTTTCTCTTTATTGTGTAAGTTCCTGATTATTTCCTGTATATATTTGCAGAATAATGTGTTGAATCCATCTTTGACATGACGAAAAGACCTGTTTATATATTCAATCCGGAGCATGATATGGCGTTGGCAAGCGGTGAGACGAACTATATGGCGCCGGCTTCCGCCCGGCAGATGGCGAGTGATCTGGCGTTGCTTCCTATGTGGTATGCCGATGCGGGAAGTGCGGTGTTGGCACCGTCTGCTTATAATGCGGACTTCCTGAAAACAAAGAGTGAACTATTGAGCATGGATGTGGCATTGTTGACAGAACCGGAAGTGGCTGACGGGAAGGACCGGAAGTTCTCTCCGTGGGGTTGGGACCCTGCTTTGCGGAAGCGTTTGATGACATTGGGAGCAGATCAGGCGGAGCTACCTTCTGCGGATTATATGAATATTCTGAGAGAACACTCACATCGTCTGCAGGCGGTAAAGTTGTTGCCGGGGTTGCGGTTGAATGAATACTTCTGTGGAGAATCTTTTTATTTGAATACTTTGGCGGAGTGCAGTGCGTTCGTCGAAGGTCGGGAAGTGTGTTTGTTAAAAGCTCCGCTTTCCGGAAGCGGGAAAGGATTGAATTGGTGTAAAGGCATATTTACAACTTTTATTTCCGGTTGGTGTGCCCGTGTCGCTGCTTCTCAGGGTGGGGTGGTAGGCGAACCTATATATAACAAGGTGGAAGATTTCGCTATGGAGTTTTATGCCGATGGGAGAGGACGGGTTGTTTTTGCCGGATATTCGGTCTTCCACACGGGTGGGAGTGGGATGTATGCGGGAAATGACTTGCTGTCTGACGAGAAGATTCTGCAGAAACTATCGGCTTATGTGCCACAAGAAGAATTTATCAGGCTGCGGACTCGTCTGGAAGAAGAATTATCAGCTTTGTTCGGTGGCTTTTATCATGGATACTTGGGAGTGGATATGATGATTTGTCATTTTCCGGGTGAAGCGCCTGTTTACCGGATTCATCCTTGTGTCGAAATTAATCTGCGAATGAATATGGGGGTGGTGGCACGGTTCTTGACGGATCGTTATTTGGCTGCGGATGCGGAAGGAGTCTTTCGGATTGATTATTATCCTTTAGCCGGTCAGGCTTTGGAGGAACATCGGCAGATGTCGGCTTCGTGCCCTTTGTCCGTAGAGAATAATCGGGTGTGTGCCGGGTATTTGCCGTTAGTGCCGGTGACGTCTCAAAGCCGGTATCGTGCGTTTCTTTATTGTAAATGATCTGTTTTTGATTCATCTAATCCTATAGAATGTATATTCAAGCTAGCCGGTTGCCCATCGTGTATCGTTTCAGCACTGATAGTGAGAAAGGTGGATTTGCTTGCATTAAAGCAGTGAATTGTAGCCTCTCCGTTTTCATCTGTTTCTATATTTGGATTCCAGTAGAGGGTGCGTCGTCTGTCATTTGAGGGAAGTGGCTGGCTGGGTAAATATTTTGGGGAATAAAATTCTAGCGGATGTGTGTACCCTTTTATGGTGGTGTAGCGTATACCTCGTGTATAGTCATACCTTAGATGTGGATTCCAACCATCTTTGGTGATGATGTTGCAGATAACTCCCCAACGACCATATTCACTGTGTGGTTGCTCTGTCCAATCCCGATCATTATATTTGTAATTGTCAAGCATGTGGCTATATCCCGTTTCAAAATTCTTGTCTTGCAACATGTTGTGTACACCGACTCCTTTGCAAAAGATGATGTATTTTACGGCGTTGATACTTTCATCTTTCCATGTGATGTCGTGTTTGCCGTTCACAAATTCCTCTATGCCTCCATATTTCTTGATAATACCGGAATTGATATCTTTTAAAAAGTCACTTATGGTAATGTAATCTTTTCCCTTATCCCGTTCTTCTTCGAGCAGTTGCTCTACATCGTAGAAGGCAAACACACTCTGTTCAAAGCGGATTGTGTTAAGGTCTTGTTGACGTTTTTTGGCTTTAATGGTCACTTCGCTGATCCAATGACTGTCTGATCCGAATACAGAATCTTGGTAGACAGAGTCATTAAATCTTGCCAGCCACTCCAGTTTGTTTGAGTTGTTCCATAACGGAGTCAGTTCGTTGTAGGTTAAAATCCTCAAGCTTGGCTGGAAATTGCGGAAAAGCTTGACAAGGCACATACGGTTTCGAGGCTTTCCCGGTTTATGTGTCTGGAAAATAGCTTCCATCGTTTCTTCGAAAGGCATTACGGGGAGGTTAAAATAACCTGTTGAATCGGTATAAGTGATTCCCGCTGCAAACAAACTATCTGTACGTGTCAGAATGCTGACTTCCATATCTGGCTGAGCTTTTTTCAATATGATAGAGAGTACTTGGCCATGCAGAGTTAATTCCTTCTCCGGTTGATAGCGTGGCGTAAATTCTTTAATGCCCATTGCTGTGGGCATGTCATATTTTCGCCAGCCGTGTATGAGTAGCAATAAGTCAAGTTTTCTGAGCCGTTGGGGTGAAGTGTCTGCAAAGTAATAGCCGGGCTGGTGGATATACCCTTTCAAATCTGATGTGAGCAGTAGATCTGTGAAGAGGGTGTTGTCATATTCCATATAATCGGAAGCTTCCCAGTCACGGATAGCGACTGATATTTTTCCTTTTACGGGATTTCCCGTTGAGTCTTTCAGTGAGAGATGGCAAGCGATGGGAGCGTAGGGAGTGTACAAAATAGTATTACTGCGAACTTTCAGTTGTAATGGATTCTTTTGAGGCATTACATAGCAGAATCGTTCGCATAATGTTTCGCACCGACTGTTGATGAGCGAAACTTGCATAATTCCCGTTGGAAGTGTTTCTGTCGGTAGCAGAAAACGGTTGGTATTCTTATTTTCCCATTTTACTATGTGATAAGTAATTGGGCGACCTTGGTGGCTGAAGAACACGGCAACTGTATCTTCCCTGCTTGTTTGTTCGTTGCGCATGACGCATATTTCGTATTGATTGCCCCGCTTTTCTACACGGAGAACATATCCTGCCGGCAGTGCTTTCGGTAGTTTGAAACTATATTTTTTATCATTCCAAATGACGTGTGCGGTGGAAGGCTCGGCTGTAGGCGTATACATAAAATAGCCCATGCCTTCGTGAAGTGTTTCGAAAGAGGTGACATTCGTGTTTTGCTGAATTTCTCCAGACAGGCAGACATTGATTGTATCTTTGCTTTCTGCTTTGAAAGCCACTACAGACGTGATCCCCTGTACTAATTGTCCCCCTTCAGGAAAAAAATGGAGAGAAAGTTTATTCTTTTTCTCTCTGGGACGTAGCCGGAAAGAAGGGTCCCAGTTGTACATGGCTATGCTTCGGTCTTTTTGGTGATTATCGCTGAGCCAGCGATAGATGGGGAAAGTTCGTGAGAAATATTGTGTTTCGTTAAAGGCAAGCATCCACTTGGTATATGCCCGCACTTCGTAGTATCCTGACAGCACGTATTCTGTTAGTGGAATTTGTCCGTATCCTTCTCCATTCTCCTGTTTTATGATTTGCTTATTTGTAGTGTATCCCATCTGGTCTATTAATTCTACGTAAAGTGGGGTGCTGATGGTACTTGGCTGGTTGTTCTCTGCCGTCACTACATACGCTTTAAACCAAATGGTGTCGCCTGCATAATAGCTTGTGTTGTCAAAATGCAGGTGTACTTTCTCGCGAGGGTAGGCGTCGGCAAAGGTTTGCGCATGGTTGAAGTAATGCGCAAATAGGCTGTCGATTCCTGCTGCTTTTGTAGCGAACGGATGCATGGTCAGGTAGCCTAGGAGAAAGAGAATAAAGTGGATGTGGCTCATATATATTCTTAATTGTATACAGTTACATCAATGTTGATAATTTTTATAGATGTAAATTTTGTAGCATCTTCTTGTATGTAAAAACTTTCGGATGCTGAGCGGAGCTACAATTGTTAATGTTATTATTTTGTGTATTAAGTTTCTTTTGTTTCAGTAGCATACCTCAAATGTAAGTAATATAAATGATTTAGAGGTATCTTTTACTGCCAATTTTAAAGTTTGTCACAGTTCCTTACTCTTTTAGGCAGAGAGATTTACAATTATACTTCTTTTGACATGATTCTGTTCTATTTTGCTCGTTTTTGTTTATTGTTTTAGCTTACTGATTAATAGCCATAACTTCTCTAGCCATCCGTTTTCTCTCTCAGTGAATTTAATATGAGTTTTGCTCTCATGCTCTAACTGTTCGTCTGTATCCCTTTATTCATCGATGTTTTAGCAGTTAGAGATCCAATGGTAGCAGAGTGAGAGCAAGTCCTTGCTCTCACTCTGCATCTTCCCGATAAACAAGACTTTTATGTTGTTAAGTATTGATTTATAGGATGTTAATGTCTGATTTCTCAACTGTTAACGTTTGATTTCTCAGACATTAATAATTAAGAAATCAAGTATTAAGGACTGAGAATTTATGTATTATTGACTGATATATGATTTAATGTTTTCTGAGAGAGCAGAATTATTGAAGTAGCTGATGCGTTCAATGTGATTGGAACATGCGGTTAAGTCAATCAAATCAACAGTAGTTTCAGATAGTTTCGAGCGTTTGGAACTAAAGTTTCAAGCGTATGAAACTCTAGTTTCTCACTGATGGAACTGCAGTTTCACGCTGATGGAACTCTAGTTTCAAGCAATGGGAACTCTTTGAAGATACTGCTAAATTGGAATTGGTGAATATCGGAAAAGTCGCATTGTGGTAATTGCTGTCTGAAATTCCTACTAATCTCCATATACGGGTGCACTTTCATTTCCGCAACGGTCGATTGCTGTTACTGCAAAATACTTTTTAGCATTCCAAGGCTGGATGGGTGCATAAATATAACTTGTTTCACGAATACTTTGTGCGACAATATTTTCCGCTTTCTTTGTATCTACCGGATATTCATTGGAAGCATAAATCACGTACATCGGTTTATTCCGTTGATCATTATCCGTCGCTGCCTGCCAGTTCAGTTCGGTATATCCGTTGTCGATGGACGTAACTTTGAGTGTTGAGGGGGCAGATGGCGGAACGTTGTCCAGCCATGTCATCGGAGGCTGTAATGCCGGGTAGGCATAGAAATTCTCGATCAATTCGTCATAAATTCCCTGTGTGTTGTCCATCAGATACTTGACACGGTAATGCCCTTCCCCTGCCATTTTCTGATTGCGTATGAAGTTAATCTGACGATCCACTTCATCGCGTGTCCATTTTCCTTCATCGGGATGGAGGAAATAGATGCCGAGTCCCGGGATAACCTGTCGTCCGTTGCTCTGTTCCTGCCAGTCGAGCGCAAAAGGATAGAAACTGTTTCCCTGAAAATACATCATAGGATATATCTGATCCTGAATGCCTTCGCCGAGCCACCCTTGCGGATCTTGATAAACCGTATAAAACGCGTTCCAACCACGGGAAGAATAGCGGGAAGTATCCCTGTATTTGCCTACGGGACAAGTACTTACCTTTACCCATGGCTTCATGGCTTTTACACCTTTATATATGTACCGGACGATTTCGGAAATATTGTCCCGGCGCCATTGATCCAAAGTACGTCCTTTGCCGTAACGGCGAAAATCGTATTTGTCGGGGAATAAAGGCGCATTCTCCGGATAGCGCAGGTAGTCGAAATGTACTCCGTCTATATCATAACGGTCTACCACTTCCCGAACGAGTCTCATGAGATATTCTTTCGTAGCCGGATGTCCCGGATTAAGAAAATATTCGTTTTTATAAGGCACACAGATATCTTTCACCCGCTTGGTGACAGATTGACTACCGAGAGAAGCGACATGTTTTTTATTGCCTAACGGAATCGTCACCATCCATGCATGACACTCCATTCCCCGCTTGTGGCATTCCTCAATTGCAAAAGCCAACGGATCGTATCCCGGATTACCTCCGACCTTTCCGGTCAGAATCGAATTGAACGGTTCGATAGAAGAAGGATACAACACATCCCCCCGCGTGCGTGTCTGAAACAGAACGGTATTGAAATTGGCAGCTTTCAGTTTGTCGAGGATATCCACCAGTTCTTCCTTCTGCTTACGAATGGTCTGAGGGGTAGTAGCACGTGTGCGAGGCCAGTCCAGCCCATATACAGCTGTGATCCATGCTGCACGAACCTCGTACTTGGGCTGCGCTTTTACCGGAAGGATAAGAAGCAAAAGTGAAAGAATGAGAATCGTTCGGCACATATTCTTTGTTTTTTGTTTTAAACCTTGCAAAGCTAGCAAAAATGTCTGTAAATTGATTATTCCTCTTTTATTTAATACTCTTTAGAAGAAATTTACCGGTTCTCTGTTAGTGGTATCTGCATTCTTGGACGTCTTTAAATAAGGTGCGAAAATGAAAATAATATGAATATAACAAGATAATAAAAGAATGAAAAAGCTACTATCTGTGTCGCTCTGTCTTTTGTTTGCAGCAAGTATGGCTGCCCAGACAGGAAAGATTAGAGTTGCCACTGTTGGAAACAGTATCACCGGAGGAACGAATGATTATGGTTATTACGCGATGCCTCTGGCTGAAATGCTCGGTGATGATTACGAAGTCACCAAATTTGGTAAAGGCTCTTCCGGGGTATTTATAAAACTAAGAGAAGACGCGACTACCCCTGAAAATCCTAATGAATATCAATTCGCTTACATTAATTCTGAGCAATGCGCGGCAGCACTGGAGTATAAGCCTAATATTGTCATTATTAAGTTTGGTGCAAACGATGCCAACAAGAAGAACTTCGAAAAATATGGTAAGGAAACATTTAAGGCAGACTATAAAAAACTGATAGCTAAATTCCAAGCCTTGTCTACCAAACCGGATATTTATATTTGTACGCCTCCTCCGATGTATTACGGTGATGGGGGATTTCTTGGTTCATTTGATGACAATGTAGCAAAGAATTATATTCAGCCTGCCGTAAGAGAGATTGCGGAGGAACTTAATCTGGTCTGTGTAGACCTGTATAATCCTTTGAAGGGACATCCGGAATTTATGCCGGGCGGCAACGATTGGGTGCATCCCGATCATAGAGGACATTATATTATAGCGAAGGAAGTGTATAAAGCGATAACGGGTGAATTCGTTATGAACCCCGGTGGGATAACGGTGGCTGCTTCGGATATTTCTCTTTCGGGTTCGAAGGCGAAGATAAAGAATGGTGCTATTGAAAAAGCGAAGAATGGTACGAGATTGTCATTCGATGTACATTTCGGCTCGCTGCCTACGTATGAGAAAGTAGAGGCTGAAGTGCAATTGAATAAAACTAAGTCGGGATACTTGGACTTCTATCTGGATACCGAAACGATTCCTTTTGCTTCAATTGATGTTTCGGGTGCCGACTCTAAGAACTTCACTACGCAGTCCGCTCTTTTCGACCGTCGGATAAAAGGCAAACATAAAGTGACTGTACAATGGAGAGGACAGGATGCCAAACTGAAATCGGTAACTATCAAGGAAAAATACATGCCTTATGTAACCGATAATGTATCTCAGGTCTATTTGGTCAATAAAGCGACCGGTATGGTACTGGATTGTAATCCGGATTCGAAAGTGATTTCTGCCGCAAAATATGATTCGGAGAAGAAGTCACAGTTGTTTTGCATCGAAAATTTGACGTATCATATCCTCCGTGTCAGAAATATAGCGACCAACCTTCATGTAATGAATAATGGAGATAAAGTGATTGTGGGTAAACCGGGTGATGACTGGCGAGTGCATGATCCTAAATATGCATTGTTCCTGACCCCTACGGATGATGAAGGTTATTATTCATTGGAACTGTCCCCTGAAGCAAGAATAGGTTTGTCTTCTGCCAACAGCACGGAGGTGGTAGGCAATAAAGGCGGCCAGATTAAAGACTTGGATAAATGGAAAATCGTAACTGTTGATGAGATGAAAGAACCGTAATTCAGTCTTTCCTTATTTGTAATAACGTCTAATAGCAGGATCATTTGCTTTATCAGCAGATGAAAATCCTGCTATTTTTTGTTTTAAATACCTGTAAAGTTAGCAAAAGTGTCGGTATTGTTGTGTTGTTTCGTGGGATTATGCTACATTTGCGTCAGTTAAAAAAACAACACGCCATGATTACATTTACCCTGTGCCTGCTGGCGTTGATAGCAGGCTATTTCACGTATGGGCGCTTGATGGAGCGCGTCTTTGGTCCGGACGACCGTAAAACCCCGGCTCTTACCAAAGCCGATGGAGTAGACTATATCCCGCTGCCTACCTGGAAAATATTCATGATTCAATTCCTTAATATTGCCGGACTGGGTCCGATATTCGGTGCTATTATGGGAGCAAAGTTTGGCAGTTCCTCTTATCTGTGGATTGTATTGGGAAGTATTTTTGCAGGCGCTGTTCACGATTATTTTGCCGGAATGCTTTCTTTGCGTCATGGAGGGGAGAGTCTTCCCGAAATCATAGGTCGTTATCTGGGACTGACTACCAAGCAGATCATGCGTGGATTTACCGTCCTTCTGATGATTCTGGTCGGCTCTGTTTTCGTAGCCGGACCTGCCGGGCTGCTGGCAAAGCTGACTCCGGAAAGTCTGGATGCTACCTTTTGGATTGTTGTTGTCTTCCTTTATTATATTCTGGCTACACTACTTCCGGTTGATAAGATAATCGGCAAAATATATCCGTTATTTGCAGTTGCCTTGCTGTTTATGGCAGTCGGTATTCTGGTGATGTTATATGTTAATCATCCTGCTCTGCCCGAACTTTGGAACGGATTGCAGAATACCAATCCGGATGCGAGTGAACTGCCTATTTTCCCGATTATGTTTGTGAGTATCGCTTGTGGTGCCATATCCGGTTTCCATGCTACGCAAAGTCCTTTAATGGCCCGATGTATGACTTCGGAACGTCATGGACGTCCTGTTTTTTATGGAGCAATGATCACCGAGGGCATCGTAGCCTTGATCTGGGCAGCAGCAGCCACTTATTTCTTCCATGAAAATGGAATGGAAGAGAACAATGCTTCTGTAATAGTAGATGCCATCACAAAAGACTGGCTGGGTGCTGTGGGTGGAGTGCTTGCCATCTTAGGAGTAATTGCAGCTCCGATTACTTCGGGAGATACCGCTTTCCGTTCTGCCCGCTTGATTGTTGCGGACTTTCTGGGACTGGAACAAAAGAGCATGCGTCGCCGTTTATACATCTGTATCCCGATGTTTGCGGTAGCTATCGGCTTGCTTCTTTATAGCTTGCGTGATGCAGACGGATTTAATATGATCTGGCGTTATTTTGCCTGGGCCAATCAGACATTGGCGGTGTTCACCCTGTGGGCTATAACAGTCTACCTTGTGGTAGCTAAAAAGCCTTACTGGATCACTCTGATACCCGCCTTATTTATGACAAGTGTTTGTTCTACTTATATATGTATCGCTCCCGAAGGTCTGGGACTTTCGCATATAGTTTCCTACTGTATCGGTATAGGATGCGTAGTGGTAGCTATTGCTTGGTTCTTTATCTGGTTGGGAAAACAAAAAATTAGAAAACTATCAGAATGAAGAAAATAAAGAAATCGACAGGAGTTGCTATTGCATTCCTTATTTATGTATCAGTAACGGCGGCCTATTTGTTACCTCGTAACACGGAAGTCAGTCAGACAGAGAAGATTCTTACAGTGGTAGGCTCTTATGCTATCGTTCTCTTGCTTTGGCTAGTGCTTCGGAAGAAGGAACAAATGCGTGAACGCCGTAAAGAGGAGCAAATGAACGAAAGTCGTAAAAAAGACGAACAATCTATTCACTTAAAAAAGTAAATTTATGAAGAAATTAGCTTTAGCTATTTGTCTGCTGGTGGTATCGATAGCTGCCCAGGCTCAGTTTGAGAAAGGAAAAATGATTCTTAATCCTTCTGTAACAGGATTAGATTTCTCGTATAATAAGAATGATAAAGCAACGTTTGGTATTGGTGCGCAAGCCGGTACATTTCTTGCCGATGGTATTGCCTTGATGGTAAATCTCGGTGCCGACTGGTCCAAACCTGTAGACGAATACACATTAGGTACAGGCATGCGTTTTTACTTTAACTCCACAGGTGTTTATCTGGGTGGTGGTCTCGACTGGAACCGCTTCCGTTACGACGGTGGATCTCATCGTACCGATTGGGGACTGGGTATCGAAGCCGGATACGCCTATTTCCTCTCTCGCACCGTAACCATCGAACCTGCCGTATATTACAAATGGCGCTTTAACGATAGCGATATGTCACGCTTCGGCATTAAGATCGGATTCGGATTCTACTTTTGAATGAAGAACTAAGAATGAAGAATTCTGCTGCGCAATTTCACTGCATAGTAATTCTTCATTCTTCATTATTTTAGTTTTTCATTTTATGAAAGTTTCTCTTTCAAAAACTGCCCCGTATAGCTTGCCCCGCAAGCGGCTACTTCTTCTGGTGTACCTACTGCAACGATATTTCCGCCTTTGTCTCCGCCTTCCGGCCCGAGGTCGATCACGTAATCGGCACATTTGATAACATCCATGTTATGCTCGATGATGACGATGCTGTGTCCTCGTCGGATGAGTGCGTCGAAAGCATCCAGCAGTTTGCGGATGTCATGGAAATGTAACCCCGTAGTCGGTTCGTCAAAGATGAATAAGGTTGGATCGGCTTTCTCCTGACTCAGATAAAACGCGAGTTTCACACGCTGATTTTCACCACCGGACAGGGTAGAGGAGGACTGGCCTAGTTTGATATACCCCAACCCGACATCCTGCAGTGGAAGCAGTCTTTTTACAATCTTCTTCTGACCATGTTCGGTGAAGAATTCAACAGCTTGGTTTACTGTCATTTCCAGTACATCATAGATGTTCTTATCATGAAATTTCACTTCCAGTGTATCCGCTTTAAAACGTTTACCGTGA
>OJOF01000365.1_pt1 | contig 40973 bp, 36 predicted proteins | sample 1598181 | NCBI WGS metagenome assembly OJOF01 (sample SAMN01915226, study PRJEB22387) | human gut metagenome | isolation source: stool | host: Homo sapiens | place: USA
ACATCGTGGGCAGCCCCTACGAGTTCGACTGCAACAACTATAAGGCGAAGGATTTCCCCCTGTTCAGCCGCCGTTCCGACTTCACCGACGACACGGTGATGACGCTGGCGGTGGCGAAGGCGCTGCTCAGCAGCCGTGGGCAAGACGATACCGCCATCAAAGCGGCACTGGTGCGGGAGATGCAGCAACTGGGCCGCGCCTACCCCGACCGGGGCTATGGCACCCATTTTGGCGGCTGGCTCTATGAGGATGACCCGCAGCCCTACCAAAGCTACGGCAACGGCAGTGCCATGCGGGTGTCTCCCGCCGCATGGCTGGCAACAGATATGGCGGAAACGCTGCGTCTGGCGCGGCTCACCGCCCAGGTGACCCACGACCACCCGGAGGGCATCAAGGGCGCGCAGGCTGTCGCTGCGGCGATTTTCCTTGCCCGCACCGGTCACGGTAAGGCGGAGATCAAAGCACATGTGGAGCGCAAGTTTGGTTATGATCTCAGCCGTACCTGCGATGAGATCCGTCCAACCTATCATCATGTGGAGAGCTGTCAGGAGACCGTGCCGCAGGCTATCACTGCGTTTCTGGAAAGCACAGATTTTGAGGATGCTCTCCGCACGGCGGTGTCCCTCGGCGGCGACAGCGACACCCTCGCCGCCATCACCGGCAGCATCGCTGAGGCATTCTACGGCGTGCCGGAGGAACTGCGGCACGAGTGCCGCAAACGTCTGCCGCCGGAGCTGGCGGAGATTCTGCGTGAGTGGGAAAGTGCGCTTTACAACGAAAAAATCTGTGGTAGAATTTGAAATGGAGAACAAAATAAGGAGAGGCTTCCATGGCAATTTTGAACTTTTCCGATGTGCTTAAAAATGTGGGACTTGACCCGAAGCGGGTAAAGCTGATCTGGCATTCGCTGGGTGACAAGGCATTCAAGGAATGCTATGACAAGAACATGGTGGAGGAGTACACCCGCGTACAGAGTGAAACCTTTAGCAACGGGTATGATTATTGGTGCGTATTTATCAGCGACAAGAGTACGACGGCAAAGTTTTTCGCCTGCTACAAGGTGAGCGGCGGCGTTATTGATACGCAGGACACGAAACCAAAGGGTTTCCCGCTGGAGGATTGGTTCCAAGGACAGCGAATGTTTTACAATCTGGAGCGCATTGACTTGCTGAAGGAATACGAAGGCAGGCTCTTGATCGAATGGGGTAAAAGCGCGCTTGCTTGGGCGCAGAAAGGCACCAATGAAAAGCCTATTGTGGCCATTCGGGACAAGAAGATTTTTTCCGGCTACGAAAACGCGATCCTTACCTATAAAGAGCTTCGGGAGATCGTGCAGGATCCCACGGCATACGAATCGTGGCACACGGCGCTTTCCACCGTCAACGCGGTCTACCTCATTGTTGACCGGGAAAACGGACGGAAGTATGTTGGCTCCGCTTACGGCAAGGGCGGATTATTGGGGCGCTGGACGCACTATGTGAAGTCGCTGCACGGCGACAATAAGCTGATGAAGGAGTTGCTCTGCGACTACCCGGATAGGTATACGCACTTCCAGTTTTCGATTTTGCAGCTCCTGCCAAAGGTCGTGACACCCGATGAAGTGATCCAAACGGAGACCCTTTGGAAGAAAAAGCTGCTGACCTATGAGCCTCTCGGCATGAATGCGAACTGACTGTTCGAATTCTCCTGCCATACATCTGTCTTTGACCCACTTTTGACCCAGAACACGAAAAAAGCGGGCAGGGCTGGACGGAAACAATGAAAAATTCGTCGAGCGAACGGTGGCAAAAAGCACAAAGCGGAGCCGAAACAGCTCCGATTTACCCTTGAGACAACCTACGGACCAGAAGGCCGGGGGTTCGAATCCCTCACGGCGTGCCAAAAAGCCTCGTACCGCTCGGTACGGGGCTTTTTGTTATCCACAGAAGTCAACAGGAGGTCTGTTATGCGAATCATCCGAGAAAAAACCGCCGCCGTCTGCGTGGACTATCAGGAGCGTATCCTGCCCGCCATGACCGATCCCGAAACGCTGCTTCAAAACACCGTAAAGCTGCTGAAGGGTCTGCGGGTGCTGGGCGTCCCCGTGTACCTGACGCAGCAGTACATCAAGGGTCTGGGCGATACCGTGGCCCCCATCCGGGAGGCCGCCGGCACATCGGAGCATCTGGAAAAGCTCACCTTCAGCGCTTATCCCCAGCTGCGGGAGAAGTTGCTGCCCCCGGAGCAGCAGCCCTATGTGCTGCTCTGCGGCATCGAGAGCCACATCTGTGTGCTCCAGACTGCCATGGACCTGAAGGCCCACGGCTACCAGCCGTATCTGGTCGCCGACTGCCTCTCCAGCCGCAAGCCCGCCGACCACCGGATGGCGCTGGAGCGGGCCAAACAGGAGGGTATCCTCCTCACCACCTATGAGGCCATCCTCTTCGAGCTGCTGGCCGCCGCCGGCACCCCCGACAGCAAGGCCATCCAGAAGCTCATCAAGTGACAGAGCATAGATCAACAGAACGCAATATAAGAAAAGCGTGGGATGCCCTCCGGCGTCCCACGCTTTTGCCTATCCCACCGGGATATCCACAATGCCGATGCCCCGTCGCAGGGCGTATTCGATGGTGCGCCGGGTGCCGCCGGGAAGCCCGTCGTGTACGGCGATCAGCAGTGAAGCATGATCCACCATGTACCGGTTGCGCCGCTGCATACAGCCGGGGCTGTACTGCTGCTGCACCATCGTCTCATAGTCGCAGGCCGCCACCAGCCGCTGCCACCGCAGCCGCTGCTCCGCCGGCCACCCATCCGCCTGCGAGGGACACGGGATGGCCGCCTCCACCGTCACGTCGCCGTGCAGCTGCCGCAGCGCCAGCGCCAGCTCGCAGAAATACAGGTCGCACCCTTGGGCCATGCCGCAGATGAAGTGGCGATAGCCCCGCTCATAGGCCGCCTCCATCGCGTTCCACAGCCGCTCCTTCAGCGCAAGACACCGGCGATCTCCCTCATCGTCGCCCCACGGCAGCTTACCGGGCCGATGGCCGGAAAAACAGCAGCTGATCGGTCTGGCTCGCATAGCGCTCCCTCCTTCCCCCTTTGGTTTCCCTTTCATTATAGAACATATTTTCTATTTTGTAAAGCCCAAAAAATCGGAGGACGGCTCCCGCCGCCCTCCGTCATTTCACTTCTGTTCCTCGTACAGGGCCTCCAGCACACGGGCATAGAGATGCTCCGGGTCCTTGCGAAACCGCTCCGCCAGATCCTTGGCCATCTCCTCCGTGGCCACCATCAGCTCCAGATGCATCAGGCTGTCCACATCGTCGCTGAGCTTTAATTCCACGGTGTAGGTGCCGTTTTCCCGTGGGATGGCCTTCCCCTGCACCTGCGCCTGCCGCAGCAGCTCCTTGTTGTATTCCTCGATGTTCCTGTCCGTCCGCAGCCGCACGGAATAGGGCAGGCTGGACTCGCAGATGGCGCTGTTTTTCAGCCCCTTGGGGGTGATGGCGTACCGCCCCTCCTCCGTCAGGCGCAGATGCTCCGTCTGCACCAGATCGTTCAGACACTCCGAAAAATCGAAATAGTCAATGCCGTCGTCGCACATGGTCAGCTCCTGCATCCCCTCCAGCGGCAGCGGCTCCGACACACGGGCGGCAATGTACAAAATGAGAAACTTGATCTCCAGCTTGTCACGGATAAATCCGACTCCCATTGGATCACGTCCTTTCGGCTTTTCTATACATCCCTATTATAATGAAAAATTTCCGATTTGTACAGAGGTTTTTCCCCTCCTCGCCTGCATTTCCCGCACCCCGCCGGGCCGGACGCATAGACTGGATTGAAAGGGCGATGCCCTTGAGTACTTAAATAGGAGGTTTTTCTATGCCTGAAAACGGTATGCCCGGCCCGGTCTGCGATCTGAGCAGCGTGCGTGAGGCCGTCTGCATCCATACCCATAAGATCTTCGACTCCTGCCGTGACAAGGACTGCGTGGAGGATCTGCGCTTTTACCCCACGGCATCGGCTCAGGAGGTGCTGTCGGCCTGCCAGATGGTGCGGGGCGGCACGGCGGAGCTGCTCTACGTCTATACCGACGTGGAGCCCGTTACCTTCAACCGGGGGTTCTACTCCATCGATATGCGGTTTTTCTACCGGGTCACTCTCCAGGTCGGCACCGGCACTCCCCGCTGTACCGAGGCGGAGGGCCTGTGCGTCTTTGACAAGCGGGTCATTCTCTTCGGCAGCGAGGGCAGCGCCAAAATTTTCTCCTCCGACACGGTGCTGGACGATCTGGATATCCCCGGCTGCCGCCGCAGCAACCTGCCCACGGCGGTGGTGGAGGCGGTGGACCCCATCGTGCTGGACGCCCGTGCCGAGGACCGCTGCAAGCCCTGCCGCTGCGACTGCGGCCTGACGGAGATCCCCGCCTTCATCGCCCAGAGCTTCGACCAGCCCCTGCTCTTTGACGACAACGGCGGCCGTCGGTATTATGTCACCTTAGGCCAGTTCTCTCTGGTGCGGCTGGAGCGGGACACCCAGCTGCTGATCCCGGTGTATGACTACTGCATCCCCCAGACGGAGTGCAGCGGCGGCGATCAGGAGGACCCCTGCGGCCTGTTCCGCAGCGTGGCCTTCCCGGTCAACGAGTTCTTCCCGCCCAACACCGTGGAGATGCCCAAGGACTACGCCAGCACCCGCAGCTACTGCGCCTGCCACTGATCCTTCCCTCTTTCCGTTGCCCCATTTTCCGTAAACGCACTGCTCCATCCCAACGGCAAGACCCATCCGGCATAAAAGGCCCCGGACACCCATGGGTGTCCGGGGCCTTATCTCACGCTTTGCGGCATCTGCTGCCCGCAGGCGGCAAGAGCCTCATTTTCCGGTGAAGGCGGTTTTCACCACCACGTTCTCCGGACCCAGCCACTCCCGGCACTCCTGCACGAAGGCCGGGTGGTTCAGGCACTTGGCCCCCAACAGCTTGCCGCTGTCCGCCAGCCGGATCTTCAGTGGCGTGTCCCCCTCGAACATGGTCATCACCAGCTTGATATGCTGGAACGCCGGGCTGTCCATGCCGGGGACCCGCAGATAAATGGTGGCGTTCTCCTGTGCCGGACGGCGGTTCTCCCGCCGGGGCGGCAGCCCCTCCTTCAGGGGATAAACGCTGTCGCACATGATCTGCGGCGGCTTCTCGTCCCGGACGGAGAGCTTCCCCTGCACCAGCACCGGGCTGTTCACCTGCATATAGCTGCCGCAGCGCTCAATGGTGCGGCTGAAGCACAGCAGCTCGATGGATGCCGCCTCATCCTCCACCGTCACGTAGGCCATGAGGGCGTTGTTGCGGGTGGTGCGGGTGCGGCTGGCAGTGACGATGCCCGCAATGGTGATGCTCTGACCGTCGGCGAACCGGACAGGCCCGTCCTCGGCGGAAAAGTCCTCCAGAATGGTGTGGATAGGCACCGCCCCCGCCTGCCGGGCCAGCGCCCGGTAATCCGCCATGGGGTGGCCGCTGAGATAAAGGCCCGTGGTCTCCTTCTCCATGAACATCCGCTCGGCGGCGGTGAACTCCGGAATGTCCGGCAGGGGCGTCTCCGTCGGCGGGGCGTCCTCCCCCGCCGCCATACCGAACAGATCCAGCTGGCCCTCCACGTTCTTGCGCCGGGACTCTGCAATGCTGTCCAGCACTTTTTCAAAGACCTGGATCAGCTGGGAGCGCCGCACCTTCATGGAGTCGAAGGCACCGCTGCGGATCAGATTCTCCACTGCCCGCTTGTTCATGTCCGTGCAGTCGAACATCCGCTGGCAGAAGTCCTGAAACGACCGGAAGGGGCCGTCCTGCTCCCGCCGCCGCATCATGGTCTGGATAAAGCCCCGGCCGATGTTCTTGATGGCCACCAGCCCGAAGCGGATGCCTCCATCCTCCACGGTGAAGCCGTCGCTGGAGCGGTTCACGTCCGGGGGCAGCAGCTCAATGCCGCAGTCCCGGCACTCAGCGATGTACTCCGCCACCTTGTCGGAGTTATCCAGCACCGACGTCAGCAGCGCCGCCATGTACTCCCGTGTGAAGTAGTGCTTGAAATACGCCGTCTGATAGGCCACCACCGCATAGCTGACGGCGTGGGCCTTATTGAAGGCGTAGTTGGCGAAGTCGTAGATTTCGTCGTAGATGGCCTGAGCCGTTGCCTCCGGGATGCCGTTGGCCACACAGCCCCGGATGTTCCGAGTGGGGTCGCCGTGGAGGAACGCCTCCCGCTCCCGCTCCACATCCTTGGCCTTCTTCTTGGACATGGCCCGACGCACCATGTCCGCCTGCCCCAGCGAATAGCCCGCCAGCTGCTGGAAGATCTGAATGACCTGCTCCTGATAGACGATGCACCCATAGGTACCGGACAGGATGGGCTGGAGGGAAGGGTGCTTGTACACCACCAGCTTGGGGTCGTGCTTGCAGGCGATGAACCGGGGGATGGACTCCATGGGGCCGGGGCGGTACAGGGCAATGATGGCGGTGATGTCCTCGATGCTCTGGGGCTTCAGCCCCACGCACACCCCGGTCATGCCGGCGGACTCCATCTGAAATACGCCGCCGGTCTTGCCCTGCGACAGCATCTCGAACACCGCTGCATCGTCCATGGGGATATCCGCCAGCCGGAAGTCCGGTCGGTACTTCTGCACCATCTTCACGGCGTCGTCCAAAACCGTCAGGTTCCGCAGGCCCAGAAAATCCATTTTCAGCAGCCCCAGCTCCTCCAGCGTCACCATGGTATACTGGCAGACGATGGACTCGTCGTTCCGGGCCAGCGGTACATACTCATATACCGGCCGCTTGGTGATGACCACACCGGCTGCGTGGGTGGAGGCGTGGCGGGGCATCCCCTCCAGCGCCTGCGCCATGTTGATGAGCCGGCGGACCCGTTCATCCGTCTCATAGAGGTCGGAGAGCTGCTTGGACAGCTTCAGCGCATCCTTGATCGTGATGTGCAGGGCCGTTGGCACCAGCTTAGCCACCACATCCACCTCGGCATAGGTCATGTTCAGCGCCCGGCCCACATCCCGAATGGCGGCCCGTGCCGCCATGGTGCCGAAGGTGACGATCTGGGCCACATGGTCGTCGCCGTACTTGCGGCGAACGTAGTCCACCACCTCGCCCCGGCGGGTGTCTCCGAAGTCCATATCGATATCCGGCATGGATACCCGCTCCGGATTCAGGAAGCGCTCAAAATACAAATGGTACTGCATGGGGTCGATGTCCGTGATGCGCAGACAGTAGGAGACCATGCTCCCCGCCGCCGAGCCTCGGCCCGGTCCCACGGGGATACCGGCATCCTTGGCGTATCGGACGAAATCCGACACAATGAGAAAATAATCCGTAAAGCCCATGCGTCCGATCATGTCCAGCTCGTAGTCCAGCTGGCGGCGGTAGTCCTCGTGCTCCGTGCCGTAGCGCTCAGTGAACCCCTTTTCGCACAGCTGCCGCAGATAGGTGGGAGAATCTACCCCCGGCGGCAGCCGGAACTCCGGCAGATGATACTTGCCAAAGGTGAACTCCATTTGGCATCGGTCGGCGATGCGCTGGGTGTTGGCTACGGCGTCGGGATAGGCGCCGAACAGCTCCTCCATCTCCTCCGTGGAGCGGAGGTAGAAGTTTCTCGGCTCATAACGCATCCGGTTCTCGTCGTCTACGGTCTTGCCCGTCTGGATGCACAGCAGTACATCGTGGCTCTCGGCGTCCTCCGGCCGCAGGTAGTGGGCGTCGTTGGTGCAGACCAGTGGGATGCCCGTCTCCTGATGGATGCGGAGCAGATCCCGGTTCACCAGCGTCTGCTGGGGGATGCCGTGGTCCTGCAGTTCCAGATAGAAGTTATCCTCCCCGAAGATCTCCTGCATGGTCAGGGCGTACTCCTTGGCCCCGTCGTAGTCGCCGTTTACCAGCCGCTTGGGGATCTCCCCGGCCAGACAGGCCGACAGGGCGATGAGTCCCTCGCTGTGCTGGCGCAGCAGGTCCAGATCGATGCGGGGCTTGATGTAAAAGCCCTCCACAAATGCCTGACTCACCATGTACGACAGGTTCCGGTAGCCCGTCTCGTTTTTACACAGCAGCACCAGATGCCTGGACTCGGCGTCATATTCATGAACTTTATCGAACCGGGTGCGGCGGGCCACATACACCTCGCACCCGATGACCGGATGGATGCCTTCCGCCTTGCAGGCCCGGTAGAAGTCGATGGCACCATACATGACCCCGTGGTCGGTGATGGCCACCGCCGTCTGGCCCATTCCCTTGATGCGGGCCGGAAGGTCCCGGATGCGGCAGGCCCCGTCCAGCAGGCTGTATTCCGTATGCACATGAAGATGCACAAATCCCATAGCTACTCTTTCCTCCGTCGCAGGTCCATCCTTGGCTGCTTCTCCTGTCGCTTTGTTCTCAGTCACTTATTTCGGCTGCTTATTTTTGGCCGTCCAGCTCCGCCAGATAGTCACACAGCAGCTCCACCGCCGAGACGATGAGTGTTCCGCAGTGGTCGTCGGCCCCTACCGCCTGCGCCGTAGGCGTAGGATGCAGGCCACGCTCCGCCAGCAGTTCCCGGCAGTTCAGCAGGTGAAACTGCTGGGTGAAGCGGCGCTGGAACTCTTTGACCTGCTCCACGGAGCGCCGCCGGCCCTCCGGCCCCTCCTGTGCCGTGTAGGGATGCAGCAGACCCAGCACCAGCACGCCGCCGGACACGGCGCCGCAGATGCCGCCGCAGCGCATCCCGCTGCCGAGACCGCTGCCAAGGCCCCAGCACTGCTCCTCCGTCAGACCTGTCAGGTCCCGGAAGGCCCCCAGCACGCTCTGGCCGCAGTTATAGTGCTGCCGGTGATAGCCAAGGGCCAGACGGCACCGCTCTTCCTTTGTCATCACAGTTTCTTCGCCTCCTCCAATAGCTTCCGCATCCGATGGTTCATGCAGGATTTCGTCACCGGCGGGTCGCATTTCTCCGCCAGCTGGGACAGGGACATCTCCGGGTATTGCAGGCGCAGCAGCGCTGTCTGCCGCAGCTTTTCCGGCAGGCGCTCCAGCCGTCCGTTCTCCTGTAGCCGCTGGATGGCATTTTTCTGCTCCAGCGCAGCGTCGATGGTCTTATTCACATTGGCCATGTCGCAGTTCATGGCCCGGTTGGCCCCGTTGCGGATCTCCTTATCCACCTTGGCGGTCATGATATCCATAGCCGCCGCCGGGGCCCCGATGGTGGTCAGCAGATCTTCGATATGCTCAGACTGCTTGAAGTAAATAACAGAGCTGCCACCCCGGCGGACGCTGTGGGGCAGAAAGCCCATCTCCGTCAGCAGCGTCGCTACCTCCCGGCTGGCCCGTGCATGGCCGGTATCCAGCTCCAGATGGTAGCGCTTTTCCGGGTCGGTGACGCTGCCCCCCGCCAGAAAGGCCCCCCGCAGGAAGGCCGTCCGGCAGCACTCATCCTCCAGCAGCCCGAAGTTCACATGGAGCACCAGATTCTGCCGGGGATCGTAGCCCAGCTGGTTGATGATGCGGTCCAGCTTGCTCCGGTCGGTGATGCCGAAGATCAGCTTCCCCCGCTCCTCCTCCGGCAGACGGTCGAATTTCAGACCGAAGGCCCGCTGGAACAGCCGGGGCAGCCGGGCGGCAAAGTCAGCGCTCTCGGTAATGAGCCGCACCTCCGTGGGGCTGAAGGTATTGCCGTAGAGCAGCACGCCGTAGGCCTCGGCCCGTGCGCAGCACAGGCGCTGCACCGGCGTCCGGCACAGCTCATTTTTTACCTTTCCCGCAAATGACTGCATACCTTCCTCATTTCTCCACTCGGTTTCTCGGCGTCCGGCGGAGGGAATCCTCCACCAGACGGATATTTCTCTGGGCATGGAGCCGCACCAGTTCCCACGCCAAATGGCCCGGATTATGGCGCACCAGCCCGTTTTCCACCGTGGACACGGGGCGAGTGATGACCTCCACCCCCAGCGCCTCGCAGGCATCCCGGTCGCACAGGATGGGCTCCGCCCCCTCACGGGTATAGCCCCGCATCACCGAAGGTGGGATGGGGGCGTCGTTGACCAGGCATAAGTCAAAGAGGCCGGGGCAGCTGTGGTTAAACAGCGCGCGGATATGGTCCGAGGCAGTATACCCCTCTGTCTCCCCCTCCTGCGTCATGACATTACAGACGTAAATTTTCAGGGCACGGGACTCCCGGATGGCCTCCACGATGCCATCCACCAGCAGGTTGGGGATGATGCTGGTATACAGGCTCCCCGGCGCCAGCACCACCATCTCCGCCTCCCGGATGGCCTCCACCGCCTCCGGCAGGGCCTTGGGACGGCTGGGCAGCAGATTCACCCGGCGGATGCGGCAGTCCTGCTCCTGCTTGCACTGAAAGATGCGGGACTCCCCCACCACCCGTGCGCCGTTTTCAAACTCCGCCTCCAGCTGGATATTCTCATTGGTCACCGGCAGCACCCTACCGGTGATGGCCAGCACCTGACTCAGACTCTCTACCGCCCGGTCAAAGCTGGGCATGATGCCGTTGAGGGCCGCCAGAAAGAGATTGCCGAAGCTCTGGCCTGCCAGCTCTCCCTCCGGAAACCGGTAGTGCATCAGCTGGGCCATCAGGGGCTCGGCATTGGCCAGCGCCTCCAGACAGTTGCGGATATCCCCCGGCGGAAGCATCCCCAGGTCCTGCCGCAGCCGCCCGGAGCCGCCGCCGTCATCGGCCACCGTGACGATGGCCGTGATATTCTTCGTATAACGCTTCAGGCCACGCAGCAGAGTGGACAGGCCCGTGCCGCCGCCGATGGCGGCGATGCGGGGGCCGTGCTCCGGTGCTACCGACTGTCGGTATGGCTCCATACAGCGTCCCTCCTGTTATCGGGAGATGTCCCGATGGTTTTCCGTGACCTGATACCCTTCCTCCGTGATGTACTCCGCCAGCTCATGGGCCACCGCCACGGAGCGATGGTGGCCGCCGGTGCAGCCGATGGCGATGACCAGGGCGGACTTGCCCTCCTCGGCGTACAGGGGCAGCAGGAAGGTCAGCATCTTCTCCAGCTGCTCCATGAAATCATTGGTCTGGCGGAAGGAGAACACGAAGTCCCGCACCGCCTGATCCAGTCCCGTCTTGTTCTTCAGCTCCGGCACATAGTAGGGGTTGGGCATGAAGCGCACGTCGAACACCAGATCCGCCTCGATGGGGATGCCGTGCTTGAAGCCAAAGGATAGGATGTTGACGGCCAATCCTCCCCGATCCCCCTGCTGGCCGAACAGGTCCAGCAGCTCGCTGCGGAGCTTGGCGATGGAGAGGGCGGAGGTGTCCAGCACGAAATCCGCATGGTCCCGCACCGGCTGCATCCACTCCCGCTCCCGGCGGATGGCCTGCTCCACGCTTTCGCCCTTCTTTTGCAGGGGGTGCATCCGGCGGGTCTCCTTATAGCGGTTGACGATGGTCTGGTTATCTGCCTCCAGAAACAGCATCCGGCAGTTGACGCCGCTGGCCTTCAGGCGCTCCAGCGTCTCGATGAGAATGTCCGTGGGTTCCCCGGAGCGGACGTCGTACACCAGCGCCACCCGGTCGTACCGTCCGCTGGACCCGGCGCAGAAGTCGGCAAACTTCACCATCATCTCCGCCGGCAGATTATCCACCGTGTAGTAGCCGATATCCTCCAGATAGGAGGCCGCCCGACTCTTGCCGCCGCCGGACAGCCCTGTGATGATCAGAATTTCCATGCTCGTTCCTTTCTCAGCGGACGATCCGCACCTCCGGCTCCAGATGCACGCCGTGGGCGGCGTACACCGCCTGCTGCACCTGCCGGATCAGTTCCTCCACATCGGCGCAGGTAGCGCCGCCCACGTTGATGACAAAGCCTGCGTGCTTGGTGGAGACCTGCGCTCCGCCTACCGTCAGGCCCTTCAGGCCCGTCTGTTCGATGAGTGTCCCGGCGAAGTAGCCCTCCGGCCGCTTGAAGGTGCTGCCGGCGCTGGGATACTCCAGCGGCTGAGACTGGCGGCGGCGGGCCATGAGATCGTCCATCCGCTGCCGGATGGCAGCGGGGTCATCGGGGGTCAGGCGCAGTCTGGCGCCCAGCACCACCGCCTCCGTATCCAGAAAGGCGCTGCGTCGATAGCCGAAGGCCGCCTCCTCCGCCGTGAAGCGCCGCACGCCCTCCGGCAGCAGCGCCGTCACCTCCGTCACCACCTGACGCATCTCGCCGCCGTAGGCTCCGGCGTTCATGCATATGGCACCGCCTAAGGTGCCGGGGATGCCGTGGGCGAACTCCAGACCCGACAGGCCGCGCTGCTGAGCATATACCGCCAGATGGTTCAACAGGATGCCGGCGTCCGCCTCCAGCGTCGCCTCGTCCAGCTGCCGCACCGCCGTCATATGCTCCGCCGTCTTGATGACCAGCGTGTCCAGCCCCCGGTCGTCCACCAGCAGATTGGTGCCACGGCCCAGCAGGAACGGCTTCACGCCGCAGGTCTCCGCCAGTCCCATGAGGATCACCAGCTGCTCCCGGCTGGTAGGGAAGGCCATCCGCCGGGCGGGGCCGCCGATGCGGAAGGAGGTGTGCCTGCTGAGGGGGACCTCCCGCTCCATGGTCATATCCGGCAGATACTCCCGCACTTTTTCGTCCAGCTGCTCATACCAGCACATAGGCCAGCCTCCTATTTCCGTAATTTTCGTTTTCCCAGCAGAGCGGCGCCGATGATCCCGGCGTTGTTGCCCAACTGGGCCTTGACGATCCGGGTGCGTTTGTCCCGGTTGCAGGGGATGCTCTCCTGCTCCACCAGCCGCCGCAGGGGCAGCAGCAGCTGCTCGTCGCTCTCGTTGCTGACGCCGCCGCCGATGGCCAGCGTATCCGGCTGGAAGATGTTCACCACGTTGGTGACTCCCGCTGCCAGATAGCCGATGTACTCGTCGCAGACGCTTTGGCCCACGGGGTCGCCCTCCCGTGCGGCGATAAAGGCCGACTGGCCCGATACCTTGCCGTTGTTCTCAGCCACCACCCGGCACAGGATGCTGCCGGGATGCTCCTCCATAGCCCGTGCCGTCAGGCGCTTCAGGGCGCTGGCGGAGGCGTAGCGCTCCCAGCAGCCTCTGCGGCCGCAGGGACAGGGCTCCCCGTGGTAGACGATGCTCATGTGGCCCACCTCGCCGGCCATGCCGTTAGCGCCGTGATAGATCTGTCCGTTGTGGAGGATGCCTGCTCCCACGCCGGTCCCCAGCGTGATGGTGACAAAGCGCTTGCTGCCCATGCCGGCTCCGGCGTAGTACTCCGCCAGCGCCGCACAGTTGGCGTCGTTCTCCACATACAGGGGGTAGGGCAGATACCGGTGGAAGAGCTTGCGGAGGGGGACGTTCCGCAGGGGCAGATTGCAGGTGTACAGCACCGCACCGGAGTGGATCTCCACCGCTCCCGGCACACCCACGCCCACGGAGCGTATCTGCTCCGGCGTCAGGCCGCCCCGCTCCGTCAGACTCTGAGTCAGCGCCACCAGTGCCTCCACCAGTGCTTTCTGGTCGGAGACCTCGGCAATTTTGCGCTTTTCCATGGCGAGGATGCTGCCCTCGTCGTTCACCAGCCCCGCCTTCAGGTTGGTGCCGCCGATGTCAATGCCGATGTAGTTCATTTCTGCTCCTCACTCTGCCGGGTCAGGGCATCGATCTGGCGGTCTACCCGATCCACGAAGTCCCGGGCCGGGTTATAGCCGAATTTCATCTGCCGGTTCTTCATGGTGGCGATCTCCACGATGCCGGCCAGATTTCGGCCCGGCCGGACGGGGATGATCATATACGGCAGTTTGACGCCCAGAATGGAATACATCTCCTCCCCCAGACCCAGGCGGTCATAGAACTTGCCGTCCACCCACTTCTCCAGCTGCACCACAAGGTCCAGCTCCGTATCAAACTGCACGGAGCCCATGCCAAACAGCTGCTGCACGTCGATGACGCCGATGCCACGGATCTCGATGTAGTGGCGGATCAGCTCCGGGGCCGTGCCGTAGAGGGAGTCGGCCCCCCGCCGGATCTCCACAGCGTCGTCCGCCACCAGCCGGTGACCGCGCTTCAGCAGCTCGATGGCCGTTTCGCTCTTGCCGATGCCGGATTCCCCCAGCAGCAGCACGCCCTGTCCGTTGATGTTCATCAGCACGCCGTGGCGGGTGATCTGGGGGGCCAGCGCCCGGTTCAGGTAGTCGATGATCTGGCTGGTCAGCTCCACGGTGTTCAGCTCGGAACGCAGCAGCGTGCGACCGTGCTTCCGGGCAATCTCCAGCAGCTCCGGGAAGATCTCCATGTTCCGGGCGATGATGAGGGCCGGTATCTCGCAGCGCAGCAGGTTGTCGAACACCCGGCGGCGGTCCTCCAGCTTCATGGCCTTGAGGAAGGTCATCTCAGACTTGCCGAACACCTGCAGGCGCTTGGGCTCGAAGTAGTCGTAAAAGCCCACCAGCTGCAGGGCCGGGCGATTCATATCGGAAATGCTCACCGTGCGCTGGTCATAGTCGCTGCCCCGGCACACGATCTCCATGTCAAAATCCTCCACCAGCTTGCTGAGCTTGGCGGGGGTGCGCTTCACCTTATCTGCCATATGGAAGCCCCCTGTTCCTCGGTTTATATTTATAGTATTATATCGTACAGGGGCCGTTTTTACAATACCAAAAACGCATCCCACCTCCCCTTACGTCTCCTCTGCGGTACCCGCCTTCCCGCTCCCTGAGCGGTTTCCTGCGGTGGAGAAGCTGCCGCTTCCGTCCTCGGCCGAATTTTTTTGTTTTTTTGTCAAATAGTGCTTGCATTTTCCGGTTTTATCTGCTACTATATTAAATGCTTGTGAATCAAGCGGAAGTTAGTCACAGCAAGGAGGTGCAACGGATGGCTAAGTGCGAATTTTGCGACAAGGGCGTGACCTTCGGCATCAAGGTCTCTCACTCCCACCGGCGTTCCAATCGTCCCTGGAAGCCCAATGTCAAGCGTGTTAAGGCGGTTATCAATGGCACGCCTCGCCATGTGTATGTTTGTACCCGGTGCCTGCGTTCCGGCAAGGTTACCCGTGCGATCTGATGATTAAAAGCTCTGTGAAGCCTCACAGAGCTTTTTTCATTTTGTTTTTTCGGCTGTGGAGCGGCCCTGTGGGACGGCTCCACTGCCTTTTGTTCTTTTGCCCTTGGTAGGGGACTTTTTCTCTTTGCCACCGGCGGCCCATCATCCTTTTTGTCTCCGACGGCATACTTTTTGCCAACAGCTGGAAAAGTGGGCCGCCGGGGGCAAATAATATTCTATGAAAAGGCCGTTTGCGTTTCTTTCGTTTTCCCTTATCGGCTCTTCATCGGCTTCGGAAACGGTTCGTTCTATGATTCAGGCATAATCATTGCAGCAACATCCGCAGTCGCAGAGGGAGTGTGCTTCATCATACCGTTGTGTCTGCTCGGTATCGACAGAAACAAGATCGTCCGCCCTTTGGATCGTTATCATAGCCAGCATCTCCTGATATCCGTATGATACTTTACCATGGTCTGAAAGTAAATAGGAAGGCACAGGGCGCTCCCTTACGGAAAGCGCCCTGTGCTTTTATCTTACGGTGTATGATCTCTTTTGCTATAAGGAGACTTACTTGCCCTGATTCATCTGGGCAGCCACCTCGGCGGCGAAGTTCTCTTCCTTCTTCTCGATGCCCTCGCCGGTCTGATAGCGGACGGCAGTCAGGAACTTCACGCTGCCGCCCAGCTTCTTGCCGGCGTCGGCGATATACTGCTCCACGGTGCCGGAGAACAGGTCGCCACGGACGAACTCCATCTGCAGCAGGCAGTTCTCCTCGTAGAACTTGTTCATCTTGCCCATGACGATCTTCTCCTTCACCTGAGCGGGCTTGGAGGCCATCTTGGGGTCGGAATCCATCAGGGCCAGAGCCACCTTCTTCTCCTCGGCCAGCACATCCTCGGTGACCTGAGACTTGTCCCAGAAGCGGGGATTCAGAGCGGCGATCTGCATGGCAACGTTCTTGCCGATCTCGGTGGCATCCACGCCGCCCTCCACGGCCAGATTCACCAGCACGCCGATCTTGCCGCCGGCATGGACATAGCCCACACTGGTGTTCTCGGCAAAGCGGACAAAGCGGCGGATCTGCAGGTTCTCACCGATGGACATGACCTTTTCGGGCATGGTCTCGGACACGGTCAGCTCAGTGCCGGGATACTTGCAGTTCATCAGGGTATCCACGTCGGCGGGATCGTTGTCGGCCACCACCTTGGCGATGTCCTTGACGAAGGCCACGAAGGGAGCGCTCTTGGCGCAGAAGTCGGTCTCGCAGTTGACCTCCACCAGTGCGCCCACGCCGTTCTCCACCAGAGCGTAAGACACGCCCTCGGCGGCGATGCGGCCGGCCTTCTTGGCGGCCTTGGCCAGACCCTTCTCACGCAGATACTCCACGGCCTTGTCCATATCGCCGTCGGTCTCGGTCAGTGCCTTCTTGCAGTCCATCATACCCACGCCGGTCATCTCACGCAGGTTCTTAACATCAGCAGCAGTAAAAGCCATTTTCTTTTCCTCCAGTTCGTATTTTCAAAGGTAAACGGGGCAGGGCAACGACCCTGCCCCGTTGGTTAAGCGGTGATCCTCGGATTATTCAGCGGTCTCGGCGGCGGCTTCCTCATCCTGCTCGCCCTGACGACCCTCGATCATGGCGTTGGCCATAATGGAGGAGATCAGCTTGATGGCACGGATGGCGTCGTCGTTGCCGGGGATGGGATAATCGATCTCGTCGGGATCGCAGTTGGTATCAGCGATGGCCACAACGGGGATGCCCAGACGATGAGCCTCAGCGATGGCGTTGCGCTCCTTACGGGTGTCCACGATGAACAGAGCGCCGGGCAGCTTCTTCATTTCCTTCACGCCGCCCAGATACTTCTCCAGCTTCTCGATCTCGCCCAGGTGCTTGATGACTTCCTTCTTGGGCAGCATATCGAAGGTGCCGTCGGCCTGCATGGCCTTGAGCTGGTTCAGACGGTCGATACGGGTGCGCATGGTCTTGAAGTTGGTCATCATGCCGCCCAGCCAGCGGGCGTTGACATAGTACATATTGCAGCGCAGGGCCTCGTCCTTGATGGCCTCCTGCGCCTGCTTCTTGGTACCCACGAACAGCAGGGACTGGCCGTTCTCGGACAGCTGGCGCACGAAGTTATAGGCCTCCTCCAGCTTCTTCACGGTCTTCTGCAGGTCGATGATATAGATGCCGTTGCGCTCCGTGTAAATGTAGGGAGCCATCTTGGGATTCCAGCGGCGGGTCTGGTGGCCGAAGTGGACACCGGCCTCCAGCAGGGCCTTCATGGATACGATGTTCTGGTTTGCCATGTTTGTTCATTTCTCCTTTGAATTTAGTTTCTTACCTCCAGAGGCTTCCTCCCCCCGGCCAACCTTGCGGCACCGACCGGGAGTCCGCCCCTGTGCGGAATGCTGAAATATCATACCATAGTCTATGGCTGTTTGCAAGGGATTTTTTGCGGCTTTCCCGGAAAATCAGCGGCTTTTTCGCCGTATTGCCCCGGCTCAGCCCCAGCGGCGGCGCTTTTTATCCTCCTCCCGCCGCTGGAAGGGCTTGTCGATGAGGATGATATCGTCCCCGAACCGCTGCACGCAGTCCCACGGGACGCAGAAATCCTCCCCCCTGCCGAACAGGCCGAAGAAGCGGCAGGGGCCGAACACGATGAGGGCCTTGACCTCTCCCTCCGGGACCTTCAGCTCCAGATCCCCCACGAAGCCCAGCCGCCGCCCGTCGCAGATATTGATGACCTCCTTGCGCCGCAGGTGCGAAAATCGTTCCATCATGCTGTTCCACCTCGGAACCAGCCTATGCCGCATGGGGCCGGTCCTATGCCCGCCTTTCTGCCAGACACAGGGTTCCTGTCCAGCCCTCCGGCAGCTGCACCGGGGAGAAGGCATAGCCCGGCAGGGCGAAGCCCTCCGGCGTCAGGAAGGACGCCGGCTCCCGCAGCTGCCCGAATTGGCCGCCACGGCATTTCAGCAGCGCCTCCTTGGCGGTCCACAGGCGGAAGAACGCCGCATCATCGGCGGCATAGGCCCGCTCCTCCGGGGACAGGTGCTCCCATACACGCCGGGGCGCAGGCCGTACCAGCTCTACATCCAGCCCCACCGGGCGGTCCGCCACGGCGCAGGCCGCCAGCCCACGGCTGTGGCTGATGCTGAGATACAGGCCGTCCGTCAGGGGCTTTCCCTGTGCGTCGTATCGTAGGGGTGCCTCCTCCGGCGGGCAGTGCAGCGCCGCTGCCAGCAGTTCACGGGCCAGTCCCTCGCCGCAGACCGTCTCCCGGTCATCCAGCATCCTCCCGGCTCGCTGCCAACGCTGAGGGGACAGCCAGCTGCGCCACAGGGCCATCCGCTCCGGCGGCACCTGCGTGATCTGAATATACCGCACCATATCAGAACAGGGTGATCTGGCTGGTATCCGCCATGCCTGCGAAGGAGCCCAGCGCCTTCAGCTGCTCGATATGGGTCTTGGAGAGCTTGTTGCAGCAGGTGGAGAACTCCTCCACCGAGATGAAGCGCTTTCCCTTCCGCTTTTCCACGGTGTCCAGAGCCGCCGACTCGCCCAGTCCCCGGACGGAGATAAAGGGCGGCAGCAGGCCGTTCTCCGTGATCCTAAAGGCGGTGGCGTCGGAGTCGTAGATGCTGATGGTATCAAAGTGGAAGCCCCGGAGATAGAACTCATAGCACACCTCCAGCGTCACCATCAGGTTCTTCTCCACAGCGGTGGCATCCTTGTTGTTCTCGATCTCCCGGATCTTCTGTTTCACGGCGTCGATACCGGCGCAGCAGTATTCGGCGTCGAAGGCCTTGGCCCGGACGGTGAAGAAGGTGGCGTAGAAGGCCAGCGGCCGGTGGACCTTGAACCATGCGATGCGGAAGGCCATCATGACGTAGGCCACGGCGTGGGCCTTGGGAAACAGATAGCCGATCTTGGCCAGCGAGTCGATATACCACTGGGGGACGTTATGCTCCTGCATGGCCTCCACCCAGCCCTCCTGAAAGCCGCCCTTTTTCACCTTGCCCTTACGGACGGCCTCCATGATCTTGAAGCTCATTTTGGGGTCCAGCCCCATGGAAATCAGATACAGCATGATATCGTCACGGCAGCCCACGGTCTCCAGAACGGAGGCGGTACCGCTGACGATCAGCTCCCGTGCGGTGCCCAGCCACACATCCGTGCCGTGGGAAAAGCCGGACAGGCGCACCAGCGTATTGAAATCCTTGGGCAGGGTGTCCATCAGCATCCCACGGGTGAAGCGGGTGTTGAACTCCGGGATAGCCACGGCACCGGTGGGGCCCAGCAACTCGTCGTTTTCAAAGCCCAGCACCTTGGAGGAGACGAAAATACTCATGGTGTCCGGATCGTCCAGCGGGATCTGGCGGGCATTGACGCCGGTGAGATCCTCCAGCATCCGGATCATGGTGGGGTCATCGTGACCCAGCATATCCAGTTTCAGGAGGTTATCCTCCATGCAGTGGTATTCAAAATGGGTGGTGATGGTATCGGCGTCCTCGGCATCCGCCGGGTGCTGCACGGCGGTGAAATCCTCCACATCCATGTCATCCGGCACCACCACCAGACCGCCGGGGTGCTGGCCCGTGGTGCGCCGCACGCCTACGCAGCCCTGAATGAGGCGGTTCTCCTCGGCACGGGACACCTCCCGGCCGTTCTCCTCCAGATAGTGCTTGACAAAGGGGTACACCGTCTTGTCCTTCAGGGTACCGATGGTGCCGGCCCGGAACACCTGCGTCTCACCGAACATCTCCACGGCGTGGCGATGTGCTCTGGCCTGATATTCCCCGGAAAAGTTCAGGTCGATATCCGGCACCTTGCCGCCGCCGTAGCCAAGGAACGTCTCAAAGGGGATGTCGAAGCCGTCCTTGACGTACTGCTCCCCGCAGACGGGGCAGAGCTTATCCGGCATATCGGCGCCGCAGCCGAAGCTGCCGTCGGTGATGAACTCCGAATGGCGGCACTTGGGGCAGCGGTAGTGGGGCGGCAGGGAGTTGACCTCGGTGATGCCCGACATATAGGCCACCAGCGACGAGCCCACAGAGCCTCGTGAGCCAACCAGATAGCCGTTTTCCAGGCTCCGCTGCACCAGCTTCTGTGCCGACATATACACCACGTCGTACTTGCCCAGAATACTGCCCAGCTCCACGTTCAGGCGGTCCACGATCAGCTGAGGCGGCTGGTCGCCGTACAGCTCATGGCACTTGTCCCACACCAGACGATTCAGATCCTCCTCGGAGTTTTCCAATCTCGGCGGGAACAGCTGGCCCGGCGGCAGCAGCTCGATCTCCTCCACCAGATCCGCAATATGGCGGGGATTGGTCACCACCACCTCATATGCCTTGTCCTCCCCAAGATAAGAGAACTCCTCCAGCATCTCGTCGGTGGTCTTGAAGTAGATGGGCAGCGGCGCATCGGCATCGGGGAACTTCTTGCTGGCCAGCAGCACATGGCGATAGATCTCGTCCTCCGGCTCCTGAAAATGCACGTCGCCGGTGGCGCAGACGGGCTTATGCAGCTCCTCCCCCAGCCGGACGATGGTGCGGTTATACTCCCGCAGCTCCTCCTCCGACTGCACGTCGCCGTTTCGCAGCATGAAGAGATTGTTGCAAATGGGCTGTATCTCCAGATAGTCGTAGAAGGAGGCAATACGCTTGAGCTCCGCCCAATCCTTGTGATCCGTCACCGCCCGGAACAGCTCGCCCGCCTCGCAGGCCGAGCCGATGATCAATCCCTCCCGGTGGGTGATGAGCTCCGTCTTTGGGATGATGGGCACCCGCTTGAAGTATTTCAGGTTGGAAGCGGAGATCAGCTGATACAGGTGCTTGAGGCCCAGCTTGTTCTTGGCCAGAATGATGATGTGCTTGGGAAAGCGGCTGGTCTTGCTGCCCTGAGGCCGCAGCTTCAGCATCTCCCCGTTGATCTCCTGCAGGCGGTGGATGCCCAATTCCCGTTCCATTTTCTCGAAGAAGGGGATCAGCATATAGGCCACCATGGCCGCATCGTCCGAGGCCCGGTGGTGGTTGAAGGCGGGCAGATCCAGATGCTCCGCCACGATATCCAGCTTATACTTGTGCAGCTCCGGCAGCAGATTCTGTGCCAAAATCAGGGAGTCCACATAGGTGGGATCGAAGGGAAGGCCCACCTTCCGGCACCCGGCCCGGATGAAGCTGATGTCAAATTCGGCGTTGTGGGCCGCCAGCGGGCGATCCCCCACAAACTCCAGAAAACTCGTCAGGGCCTCCTTCAGCTGGGGAGCGTCGGCCAGCATGGCGTCCGTGATGCCCGTCAGGCCCACGATCTCCGGCGTCAGGCGGCGGTTGGGGTTGACAAAGGTCTGGAACCGCTCCGCCACCTCGCCATTGCGCAGAACCACGGCGCCGATCTCCGTGATGGCCTCCCGCTCCACCTTCAGGCCCGTGGTCTCGATGTCGAAGCACACGATCTCGTCGGCAAAATTCTGATCCTGCGGACCGTGGACGGCGATGCGGTCGTCGAGGTTGTTGACATAATACCCCTCCACGCCGTAGAGGATCTTGATCTTTCCCTTGGCGGTGTGCCATGCATCCGGGAAGGACTGGGCTACGCCGTGGTCGGTGATGGCGATGGCGGGGTGTCCCCAGGAGATGGCCTGCTTGATGACGGCGGCCGTGTCCGTCAGGGCGTCCATGTTGGACATCTTCGTATGCAGGTGCAGCTCCACCCGCTTCTCCGGGGCCGTGTCCTTGCGGCCCTCATGGGGAACCTTCATGATGTGGTATGGCTTGAGCTGAATGTCCTTGCCGTCACGGGTCAGCTCCGGCTGCCCCTGCACCCGCAGCCACATACCGGGGGCGATGGCGTTCTGCAGGGCCAGCGCCTCCTGCCCCTCGGTATATTTGCGCACGGTGACGGAGCTCTGATAGTCCGTCATGTCAAAGCTCAACATCCACATACCGGGGCGCTTGGTCTCCCGGCACTCGGCGGCAAAGACCTTGCCCTCCACGATGGCCGTACCCATTTTCACGTTCAGCTCCGTCATGGAGACGGGCTTGCCCTTGATCTCCTTGCCCAGCAGCACCTCGGTGCCGCCGCTTTTCTTCTCCGCCTTCCGATCATGAATGGTGAGATGCAGCCGGTGCAGGCCGTACTGCCGGGTCAGCAGCTGCTCCAGCGCCGTCTGAGCTGCCTCCGGGATACGCTCCCCGGCGGCCACGTCCAGCTCCAGCGCCCGCTGCTTCACGTCCAGCGCTCCGCCTGTGACCACGGCGTCGTGAAGCAACAGTCGCAGTTCTCTAGGCGGCACGAAGCTTTCAAAAAAATCAAAAAATGTGATCTGTTCCCTCATAGTGCGCTCCTGCTGTCATAGTCGGTCGATTTCGTCCATCAAGGCGTCCACCAGCTTGTCCTGCGGCACCTTGTAAAGGATCTCCCCCTTACGGAACACCAGACCCTCGCCGTCGCCGCCGGCGATGCCCACGTCCGCCGCACGGGCCTCCCCCGGTCCGTTGACCACGCAACCCATCACCGCCACGGTGATGGGCTTGGTGCAGCCCTCCAACCGGCGCTCTACCTCCCGTGCAATGGGGATCATGTCGTATTTTGTGCGGCCGCAGGTGGGGCAGGAGATGAGGTTCGGCCCCGTTTGCCGCAGTCCGGCGGCAGAGAGGATATCCTTGGCTGCACGCACCTCCTCCACCGGGTCGGCGGTGAGGCTCACCCGAATGGTGTCACCAATGCCCTGACACAGCAGGCCGCCGATGCCGATGGCGGATTTCAGCACTCCCATCCGGGGCGTGCCCGCCTCCGTGACCCCTAAATGCAGGGGGTAGTCCGTCTGCCGGTGCAGCAGCTGATAGGCCGCCATGTTCACCGGTACACGGGAGCACTTCACGGAGATGCAGATGTCGTCGAAATTGCAGTCGTTCAGCAGGCGGACATGGCCCATGGCGCTCTCCACCAGCGCCTCCGGGGTGACGCCGCCGTATTTTTGCAGCAGTTCCCGCTCCAGTGAGCCGCCGTTGACGCCGATGCGGATGGGGATACCCTCGCTGCGGCAGGCGTCCGCCACGGCCCGCACCTTCTCCTGTGAGCCGATGTTGCCGGGGTTGATGCGGATCTTATCGATGCCCTGCCGCACGCACTCCAGCGCCAGCTTGTAGTCGAAGTGGATATCCGCCACCAGCGGGATGTGGATGGCCCGGCGGATGCGGCCCACGGCCTGCGCCGCCGCCATATCCGGCACCGCCACCCGGATGATATCGCACCCCGCCTCCTCCAGCCGGAGGATCTGGGCTACGGTGGCGGCCACGTCCTCCGTCCGGGTATTGCACATGGACTGGATGGCGATGTCCGCCCCGCCGCCCACCGGGACGCTGCCCACATGAATTTGCTTGCTCATGGCTGATTCCTCCTCAGTTTATCCCCTTCTGTGGGGCAAAAACGCACCACAGGGACGGGAAGCCGCTCCCCGTCCCGTGTGCTCTTTCTCTCTTACTGAAACAGCTTCCACACGTCCTGAAAGGTGATGACCAGCATCAGCAGCATCAGCAGTGCGAAGCCGGCCAGATGGACGTAGCTCTCGAATTTTGCCGGAATTTTCTTGCGGATGGTCAGCATGCACAGGGCGTTGACCACCAGAAAGAAGATCTTTCCGCCGTCCAGCGCCGGCAGGGGCAGCAGGTTCATCACCGCCAGATTCACCGCCACCAGCGCCGCCAGATAGGCGATGTTCTCCACCGCCGCCGAGGCGCTCTCCGCCTGTTCGCCCACGTCCGTAATGGTGGAGACGATGCCCACCGGGCCGCTGACGTCCTTGAGGCCCGCCTCACCGGTCACCAGCATCTGCAGGGACAGGCGCACGATCCGCACGAAGTCCACGGCGTTGTTCCAGCTGTACTGGAGACGTGTTCCCACTGTGGCCTCCTCCGCCCCGAACATCAGGCCGAAGCCCGTGTAGGTCTGGCCCCGCTGGTCGGTGTACTCCGCCCGCTCCATGGGGAAGTCCTTCAGGGTCACGGTCTGACCGTCACGCTTGACCTTCAGGTCGAATACACCGGTCTTGTTGCGGCCCAGCAGCAGGCTCACGTCACTGTAAACATACACCCGCTCACCGTCGATGCTCACCAGACGGTCCCCCACCTGCAGGCCGCTCTCGCTCTGGAGGGGGCAGCCGTCGGCAAAGTCCGTGATGACCGGGACGTAAAATGCCTTGGCCCCGGCGTACAGGGCGACGATGATAATCAGGCCCGTCAGAAAGTTCATAAAGGCCCCGGCGGCAAAAATGATGAGTTTTTTCCAGAAGCTCTGGTTATTCAGGGCCGTGGGGTCGTTGGAGTCCTCCTCCTCGCCCTCCATGGCACAGAAGCCGCCGATGGGCAGCAGCCGCAGAGAGTAGGTGGTATCTCCCTTGGTCTTGTGCAGGATGGTGGGACCCATACCGATGGAAAATTCGTTGACCCGCACACCGCAGGCCTTGGCCGCCAGAAAATGGCCCAGCTCGTGTACGGCGATGAGTACGCCGAAAATCAGGATCGCAGCAATAATATAGATCATGGTTCCTCCTACCGGTTCAGTACAGCGGCACGGGCCAATCTGTCTGCCTCCAGTATATCCTCCAGAGAGGGCGTATATTTCACCTCCACCCGGCACAGGGCATCCTCCACCCGCCGGGCGATATCGTTAAAGCCGATCTCCTGCCGCAGGAACAGGCCTACGGCCTCCTCATTGGCACCGTTCATAATGGCGCAGGCAGTGCCGCCCGTCCGGGCGCACCGGCGGGCGATGGCCAGACAGGGAAAGGCCTCCGTATCCGGGGCCTGAAAGGTCAGCGGCCCGCAGGACAGCAGATCCAGCGTCCGATCCGGTGTCTCGGCCCGGTAGGGCCATGTGAAGGCGTAACGGATAGGCAGCTTCATATCCGCCGTTCCCAGCTGGGCGATCATGGCACCGTCCCGGTACTCCACCAGCGAATGGACGATGCTCTGGCGGTGGATCACCGCCTCCACCTGCTCCACCGGCAGCCGGTACAGCCGCATGGCCTCGATGATCTCCAGCCCCTTGTTCATGAGGGTGGCCGAGTCGATGGTGATCTTGGCCCCCATGCTCCAGTTAGGGTGCTTCAGAGCGTCCGCCGGGGTCTTATGCTCCAGTTCCTGATGGCTCAGACCGAAAAACGGCCCGCCGGAGCAGGTCAGCAGCAGACGCTTTACCTCCCGGCGATCCCGGCAGCCCTGCAGGCTCTGGAAAATGGCCGAGTGCTCCGAATCCACCGGCACGATCTCGGCGCCGCAGCGCTCCGCCTCCGCCATCACCAGCTCGCCGGCGCACACCAGCGTCTCCTTATTGGCCAGAGCGATGCGCTTTTTCTCCCGGATAGCCGCCAGCGTGGGCTCCAGCCCGACGCTGCCCATGACGGCGGTGACCACCATGTCCGCCTCCGGCAGCGTCGCCGCCTCCAGAAGCCCCTCCGGCCCCGCCGCCCCCCGGATATCCGTGTCGGACAGCCGCAGCCGCAGCTCTCCCGCCGCCGCCCGATCATACAGCACCGCCAGCTTCGGATGGAACTGGCGGGCCTGCTGCTCCAGCAGATCCACCTGGCGGTTGGCCGTCAGCGCCGCCACCGTCAGTCCCAGCTCCTGCACCACCTGCAGCGTCTGCCGCCCGATGGAACCGGTGGAACCCAAGACCGCAACAGTCTTTGTCATAGTCATATCTCCTTTACAGGCCAATGACCCAGCAGGTCATGAGCCACAGCACCGGTGCAGCGAACAGCACACTGTCGAACCGGTCCAGCACGCCGCCGTGACCCGGCAGCAGCCGCCCATAGTCCTTGATGCCGTACTGGCGCTTGATGGCCGAAAAGCTCAGGTCCCCCAGCTGACCCATGAGAGCGCCCACCAGTCCCATGAGGATGCAGCCTCCGATGTGCAGGGGCTGCAGGGTACACAGGTAGAAGATGATCCGGAAGATCACCATGCCCAGCATACCGCCGACAAGGCCGCCCACGGCGCCCTCCACAGTCTTGTGGGGGCTTACCAGCGGCGACAGCTTATGCTTGCCGCAGGCCATACCGGTAAACAGGGCCGCCGAGTCGCTGCAGAAGGCCGCCACCAGCGGTACCAGCACCAGTCCGCCGCCGTGGGGCAGCATCCGCAGCAGCAGCAGGCAGCTGAAGGAGGCCGGGATGGCCAGCCCCGCTATGGCCATAACGCACACATCCAGCAGGGTCAGGGCGTGGGGCTTGCCGTAGGTCAGCACGCCCGCCGCCGGCAGCGCTATCACGCCCACCAGCAGCAGCCCGTCCACGATGCCCAGCGGCAGCTGCCACCCATGGCCCGCACCGTAAAAATGCAGCACCACTAATATGCCCATCACCGCCGGCAGCGCCGTCCAGCGCCGGGTCTTTTCCGGCCCGCACACAGCCGCCAGCAGCTCATGGGTACCCACCACGCTCAGCGCTGCCAACAGCGCCGCCGTGGCCCAGTCCGGCGCCACGCACAGGATGGCCAGCAGCAGTGGGATGCCGATCACCGCCACGATAATTCTCTGTTTCATATGCTTTCCTCTTTATTTTACCCCGCCGAACCGGCGGTCACGCTGCTGATACGCCACAATAGCCCGGTCCATATCCTCCGGCCCGAAGTCCGGCCACAGGGTATCGCAGAAATACAGCTCCGAATAGGCGCACTGCCACAGCAGAAAGCCCGACAGCCGCTCCTCTCCGCTGGTGCGGATGATAAGCTCCGGATCCGGGAGACCGTCCGTAAACAGGTAGCCGGAGAATCGCTCCTCATCCAGCTCCTCCGGGCGGCAGCGGCCCTCCACACAGTCGGCGGCAAAGTGCCGGGCCGCCCGCAGCAGCTCATCCCGACCGCCGTAGTTCAGGCAGACGTTGGCCTGAAAGCCCTGAATGTGGGAGGATATCTCGTTGGTGCGCCGGGCCAGCTCCTGCAGCTCCGGCGAAAGGGCGCTCAGGTCCCCCAGAAACCGCAGCCGGATCTGATCCCGCTCCATGGAGTCGATGGCCTCCAGCATATACTGCTTCAGAAGGCCCATGATGGTGTTGACCTCGTCCGCCGGGCGCTTCCAGTTCTCCGTGGAGAAGGCGTATACCGTCAGGTACTCCACTCCCAGTTCCTTGCAGTAGGTAGCGATCTTGCGGAACACCTCCGCCCCCACCTTATGTCCGGCGGTGCGGGGCAGGCCCCGACGCTTGGCCCATCTCCCGTTGCCGTCCATGATAACAGCGATATGGCGGGGAAGGCGGTTTTCATCCACCTGCCCCGCCGTATGATGCTTCTTTTTGGAAAACAGGCCCATCAGACAGACATGAGTTCCTTTTCTTTGGTATCCAGCAGCTTATCCAGCTCCTTGCAGTGGTCGTCGGTCATCTTCTGCAGGTCCTTCTCAGCCAGCTTCAGCTCGTCCTCGGTGATCTCGGAGGCCTTCTGCATCTTCTTGAACGCCTCCAGCGCATCCCGGCGGATGTTGCGGATGGCCACCTTGCCGCCCTCGTTGTACTTGCGGATCTGCTTGACCAGCTCCTTGCGGCGCTCCTCCGTCAGCTGGGGGAAGGCCAGCCGGATGGACTTGCCGTCATTCTGGGGATTGATGCCCAGATCGGACTCCTGAATGGCCTTCTCAATGCCCTTCAGGGCCGAGGCGTCCCAAGGGGTGATGAGCAGCGTCCGGGGATCGGGGGACGCCACCGCAGCGATCTGCTGGATGGGGGTGGGAGTGCCGTAGTAGTCCACCTGAATCCGGTTGAGGACGGATGCGTTGGCCCGTCCGGCCCGCACGGCGCCGAAGTCACGCTCCACCGCCTCCACGCTCTTCTTCATCTTTTCCTCGTATACCTTGTAGTGTTCCTTCAGCATGGTTATGCCTCCTTCACGATCGTTCCGATTTTTTCGCCCCGCAGCACACGCACGATATTATACGGGTCTTTCAGTGCAAACACCAGCACCGGGATGTGGTTGTCCATGGACAGGCTGGTGGCGGTGGAATCCATCACCGCCAGATGACGCTTGAGCACCTCGTCATAGGTGATGGCGTCGAACTTCACGGCGTCGGCGTTCTTGGCCGGGTCGCAGTCGTACACGCCGTCGATGTTCTTGGCCAGCAGGATCACGTCGGCGTTGATCTCCGCCGCCCGCAGCACCGCCGCCGTATCGGTGGAGAAGAAGGGGCATCCCACACCGCAGCCGAACAACACCACCCGGCCCTTTTCCAGATGCCGGACAGCTCTGGCCCGGATATAGGGCTCCGCCACCTCACGGATCTCCAGCGCCGTCTGGAGCCGGACGTCCACGCCCTTCTGCTCCAGCACGTCCGCCAGCGCCATGCAGTTCATGGCCGTGGCCAGCATCCCCATGTGGTCGGCACGGGTGCGCTCGATGTGACCCTCGCCGTTCTTCACGCCCCGCCAGAAGTTGCCGCCGCCGATGACAACGCCGATCTGCACGCCCATGTTCACGCACTCCTTGATGACGTCCGCCACCTGACCCAGCACCTGAAAGTCCAGGCCGAAGTGCTTCTCGCCCGCCAGTGCCTCGCCGCTGATCTTCAGCAGCACCCGTTTATACTTCGGTTCGTCCATTGCTCTTCCTCCGTATGTGATACTTGGGAGTATTTTACCTTATTTTTTCCCGTTTGCATAGAGGGAAAAGCAAAATTTTTTCCGTCCTCTCTCCCCGCCTTGCATTTTCCGGCGGAAGATGGTACCATCTCACCGAAAAGAAACTGATAGGAGACGCCTTATGGAGCTGCTGCACATACATAAAGATACATGGGCCGCCGTGGGAGCCACGGCCCTGATCCCCTTTTACCGCCTGACGGATACGGACATTGTCCTGCTGGACACCGGCATCGCCGCCTCTGACCGGGAGGGCCTTACCGCCCTGCTGGAGGAGCACGGTCTGCGCCCCAAGGGTATCCTCTGCTCCCACGCCCACTATGACCACGTAGGCAACGCCGCCTATCTCCGTCGGCGCTACGGCTGCCCCATCGCTATGCCCATGATCGAGGCCGCCATCTGCGCCGATGCCACCGCCTTCCGGGCCAACTACGAGACCCTCACCTACGGCACCATCCAGTCCATGTTTCCGGAGGAATGCTTCCTGTCGGACGTTCTCATCTCTCCGGATATCGATCATCTGGACTTTTGCGGCGTCCGTTTCGGCCTGCTGCCCCTGCCGGGCCACTCTGCCGGGCAGATGGGCTTTATCACCCCCGACGGCACTGCCTATCTGGCAGACTGCCTGTTGGGGCCGGAGCAGCTGCAGCGCTTCAAGCTGCCCACCATCATGCACATTGCCCGTGATCTGACGGTGATGGAGTCCCTCCGCAGTCTCCGCTGCCCGGCCTATGTGCTGGCCCATAAGACCAACGTCACAGAGCTTGGTCCCGTCATCGATGCCAACATCGCCGCCATCCACGATAAGGGGCGGCGGCTGCTGAGCTGTCTCACCGACGGCATGACCGCCGACCAGTGGCTCTATGCCTACTGCCGTCAGGAGGGCATCCACACTCATGATCCCTTCCGCATCAGCGTCACCCAGCGCAATTTCCTGCATCTGTCGGGCTGGCTGGTGGACGAGGGACAGGTGGCTCTGCACCATGACCTCTGCGTGAGCCGTTACAGTAAGGTGTGAAGTAAGGTGTGAACCGGTCCACGGTGGGGAAGTTTTCGTTTTTTATCGTCCGTAATGGCCACAGGGGAGGGGGCAGCATCCACTGTCCCCTCCCCTGTTTCTTCTTTCGCTAATTTCGTTTTGTTCAATCCTCCAGCAGCTCCGTGAAGCTCCGGATGGTCCGATCGCACACCCGTGTCATCTCCTCCCACGAGACGTGAAAGAACTGATCGTAGACCCCCACCGTGTGCATCCCGGCCGCCTTGGCCCCACGGCACGCCGCCACAGAGTCGTCGTACACCACGCACTCCACCGGCTCCACGCCCATGCGTCGGGCCGCTACCCGGAAGATCTCCGGGTCCTTCTTCTCGATCTTCAGATCGTGGGCAAACAAGATCTCCTCAAAATATGGCATCAGTCCCAGATGCCCCAGTGCCGCCCGGCAGTGGGCCGGAACACTGGAGGTCAGCACCATCATCCGCTGCCCCCGGCGGCGGCACTGATCCAGATACTCCCGCACGCCGGGCTTCACCTGTACCCGTGTGGCGTAGGCGTCCCCGGCCATCTCCATCCACTCTGCCATGATATCCTCCACAGACTCCTCCAGATGGCAGTAGCGCTTGGTGAACTCCGCCGCCAGCGGGAAAATGGTGTGAGCCACCCCCTGATAGTACTCCTTGGTGTAGGGAAAGCCACGCTTGGCCAGAAATGCCTCATCCACCTCCCGCCAGATGCCGTTGGAATCGATCAGGGTCCCGTCCATGTCAAAAATATGCATCCATTCGTCCTCCGCTCGGATCGTTTCTGTGATTATATCAAGTTTTTGCCATTCTGTAAACGCCGGTTTCCCATGTGGACAAATGGGGAAAGCTGTGGTAGAATAGTGTGATAAAATTTTCCGAGCCAACGGGAGGGACCATGCCATGCAGGGAAAGCTCATCGTATTTGAGGGGACCGACGGTTCCGGCAAGGCTACGCAGTCGGAGCTACTGTGTCAGGAGCTGACCCGGCGGGGCGTTCCCTACCGCAAGCTGACCTTCCCCCGGTATCAGGAGGAATCCTCGGCACTGGTACGGCTGTATCTGGGCGGGGCCTTCGGCCAGAAGCCCGGCGATGTCAATGCCTATGCCGCTGCGGCCTTCTACTCCGTGGACCGCTACGCCTCCTATAAGCAGGACTGGGGCAGCTACTATGAGCAGGGCGGTCTGCTCATCGCTGACCGCTATACCACCTCCAACGCCGTTCACCAGACCTCCAAGCTTCCGCCGGAGCAGCAGCGGCCCTTTGTGGACTGGCTCTTTGACTTCGAGTATCAGAAGCTGGGTCTGCCGGCTCCGGATCGAGTGCTGTATCTGGACCTCCCCACGGAGCTGTCCGAGCAGATGATGCGCCGCAGGGAGGAGGCCACCCATACCCATGCCGACATCCATGAGCAGGACGAGGCTTATCTCCGCTCCTGCCGGGAGAGCGCCGCCCGTGTGGTGGACTGGTGCGGCTGGCAGCGCATCCGCTGCGACCGGGACGACCGGATCCGCAGTATTCAGGACATCCATCAGGAGGTTCTGGAGCGTGTGGCGGATCTGCTGCCGTAAAAAAAGGACGGAACGCCGCAGCGTCCCGTCCCGGTTCGGCCGAACCCTATGGCACGTGTCTGTCCCTATGTCCCTCAGCAGGAGCAGCGGGAGTCGCCGCCGCAGCAGCGCTCGTTCTGTCCGCCGCCGCAGCAGCAGAGCACCAGTAAAACGATGACGATCAGCCAGATGCAGGAGCAGTTGTTGTTGTCAAAGCACACTTGAACCTCACCTCACTTGTTCTTCACTGGCTTATTCTATGCCCCACCGCCCCGGAAGGTATCTTGTCCGGTCTGATTTGCGCTGGGGAAAATGCGATAAAGAAAGGAACAACGATCTATGGCAGACCGCAAAAACAACGAGACCACCAGCTGGAACGCCGACGAGGTGCGCCGCCAGCAGACTCAGCGCAAGCAGCGCAAAAAAATGCGCCGGACCCGTTTCTGGGCCATCTACTGTGCCGGTGTGGTGCTGGGCTCCTGCCTGCTGGCGGGACTGGGCTGGCTCATGGTCAATGACGTGTGCGCCCTGAACAAGACGCCTCTCACCGCCACGGTGGAGATCGAAAAGGGCGACTCCGTGGGGCAGATCGCCTCCAAGCTGAAGAAGGCGGGCATCATCAAATATAAGCTGCTGTTCGTCATCACCAGTCCCCTCTTCCACGCCAAGGACACCATCCAGCCCGGCAGCTACGAGCTCAATACCGACATGGACTACAACTGCATCATCGACTCCATGCAGCAGGGCTCCTCTGTGGCCGGGACGGTGAAGGTCACCATTCCGGAGGGCTACTCCGTGCAGGAGACCATCCAACTGCTGGCCGACAGTGATGTGTCCAATGTGGAGGACCTGACGGAGGCCGCCAAGAACCATGTGTTCGACTACACCTTTGTGGATAACGAGAACCTGGGCAGCATCACCCGGCTGGAGGGCTTCCTCTTCCCGGATACCTACGAGTTCTTCCACAAGGAGGACGCCGTCTCTGCGCTGGATCGCCTGCTCTCCAACTTCCAGACCCGTGTCAGCGGCGATCTGCTGACGGATATCGAGAACTCCCGGTACAGCCTCCGTGAGATCGTCACACTGGCCTCCATCATTGAAAAGGAGGCCATCGGGGACGACGAGGAGCGGGCCAACATCTCCTCCGTGTTCTATAACCGTCTCAGCGGCGACAACTCCGAGATCGGTACTGCCCTCCAGTCCGATGCTACCATCTATTATGCCCTGCACATCGCCGGCATGGACGATACCCAGTTCTCCACGGATCTGGACAGCCCCTACAACACCTACAAATACGGCGGCCTCCCCGTCGGCCCCATCTGCAACCCCAGTCTGTCCTCTATCAAGGCGGCGGTGCATCCCAACGACACCGGCTACTACTACTTTGCCTACGGCAAGGATGGAGTCAGCCACTTCTTCCGCACCTATGACGAGCATCTGGCCTTCGTCAACAGCGATATGTACGCCCCGGATTGATGGATATGATGAGAATGATGAGAAAAAAGCCTGAGCTGCTGTCCCCGGCCGGGGACATGGAAAAGCTGAAAATGGCCGTGGCCTATGGTGCCGACGCCGTGTATCTGGCAGGCACCTCCTTCGGGATGCGCTCCTTCGCCGGGAATTTCTCCCCGGAGGAGCTGCCCCTTGCGGTGGCCTATGCCCATGACCACGGCGTCCGGGTCCACGTCACCGTCAATACCATGCCCCGCAGCGGCGAGGTGGATGCCCTCCCCGCCCATCTGGAGCGCCTGAACGATGCCGGGGTGGATGCTCTCATTCTGGCGGATCTGGGGGCCTTCACGCTGGCGGGGAAATACGCCCCCCGCTGCGAGCGCCACATCAGCACCCAGCAATCCATCGCCAACTACGCCTGCGCTCAGGCGTGGTACGATCTGGGCGCCAAGCGGGTGGTGCTGGCCCGTGAGCTGAGCATGGACGAGATCCGTGAGATCCGCCGCCGCACCTCCCCGGAGCTGGAGCTGGAAACCTTCTGCCACGGGGCCATGTGCGTGTCCTACTCCGGCCGCTGCCTGCTCTCCAATTACATGACGGGTCGGGACTCCAACCGGGGCGCCTGCGCCCAGCCCTGCCGCTACCAGTACGCCTTGATGGAGGAGAAGCGCCCCGGCGAATACTTCCCGGTGTTCGAGGACGAGAAGGGTACCTACATCATGAACTCCCGTGATATGTGCATGATCGACCATCTGGACGACCTCATGGACGCCGGAGTGGACTGCCTGAAGATCGAGGGGCGGGCCAAATCTGCCTACTATGCTGCCATCGTCACCGGGGCTTACCGCCATGTCATCGACGACGTGGCGCAGGGCCGCCCCGTCGATCCCGTCTGGCGGGATGAGGTGGAGCACGTCAGCCACCGCCACTATTCCACCGGCTTTTTCTACGGCCCTCCCGGCCAGTATTACGAGAGTTCCCGCTATATCCGGGACTGGCAGATCTGCGCTGTGGTAACGGACTGCACCCCGGAGGGGCTGGCCACCCTGAGCCTCCGCAACAAGTTCCGCACCGGCGATACCGTGGAGGTGGTGGGGCCGGATACCCGTCCCTTCTCCCTTACCGTGCCGGAGATGACGGATGCCGACGGACTGCCCCTCTTTGAGCCGAAAACACCTCAGATGACCTTTACCATGTCTCTACCCCGGCCGGTGCCGCCTATGAGCTTCATCCGCCATGCCGTGGACCTGTCGGGAAAGTAATGTCCCGCATGACCGACGCCCCCTTCCGAACCCCGGAAGGGGGCGTTTTGCTGCGGTCTTTGATAAGGGAATATCTGCGGGTATTTGCCGGCGTTAAGATCTCTCCCGGCAGGCGGCTTTGCAAGCTCTCTTACGGAAAGCATCCCCTCAGCATCAAAATCTTCCCGCAAATCATCTTGCTGAACGAACGTTCACAGGCGAATATATCAAGCTTACACGGGCTATCTGTTAGAAATTTTTCATTTTTTCGACATGATATTGCTTTTCTGTTCCTTATATGATAGGATGTTTCTGCCAAAGCGTGCGTCTTGACATATCGCACGTCACTCCGGTGCGGAGCGCTGCTCCCGCCGATACAAAGGAGAACCGCCATGAAACATCTGCGACACCTACTTTCTCTGGCTCTGGCAGCGGCGCTGACTCTGATGCTGCTGCTTCCCACCTACGCCGCCGTTATCGACGGGGTCTACACGGACTATATGACCGGCCTGAAATTCACCATTCCCGCCGACTGGGAGGAGTATGCCGTTCCCTCCACCATGCCCAGCTACATAAAGGAGGCCTTGGCCTATCAGAAGGACGGTGCCTTTTCCATGATGGGCTATGGCAGCGTTGACCTGTGGATGGCCGCTCTCTCCAACGGTCAGATCTCCGGCACCAGAGAGGAGTTGGATAACTCCGCCTTTACCGCCGAGGACATTGCCTCCCTCTTTGGCGCCTCCTCCGACATCATATCCACCGCAGCCTATGGCGGCGTGGAGTACTATACCGCCCGGATCACCTCCTCTACCAATATCAGCGGCACGGATTTCGAGGCCACCTTTCTCTATGCCCTCCGCATTGAAAACGGCTATCTCTACCTCTTCTACATTTCCGAAGACGCCGATGGCCCCCATTACCGGGATTTTGAGCTCCTGCTCTCCAGCGTCCGGTACCCCTCAGCGGATACCGACACATCAGAGCCGCCCGTTCCCTCCAGCTCCACCGATACCACAACGAATCGCACCACCAGCCGCACCGCATCCGGTGAGGTGATCGGGCATCGTCTGCTGGTCATGCTGATAACAATCCTCTTTTTTGCTCCCTTTGCCGTGCTGGCCGGTCATCTCGCTAAGAAGAAGGGCCGCAGCTTCTGGGGCTTTTTTGCCCTCGGTTACATTCTCTCCCCCCCGCTCTCCCTCCTCATTGTCCTGTGCCTGAAGCCGAGGCAGCCCGACACCGCTCCGGATGCAGAGCCTTCCCCCGACGCCCCTGCCGATGAACCTGCCCAAGCCCCTATTTCCATGGATAACACCCCTTCCGGCGATGCCCCCATGACACCTTCGGCCAGTGAAGGCGCCACCCAGTCCGCCGCTGCGGAAACCACCATACTCCATGCGCCGGACGTGCCTCCTGTACCCGTGAGTGTGCCGCCTGTACCTCCGGCCGTTTGCTTCTGCTCCCGCTGCGGCGCTCAGCTGACGCCCGGCAGTCGTTTCTGTGACAGCTGCGGCCACAAGCTGGACGACGACCTCACCTCCCCCTCCTAAAGCTATATCCCCTGCGGGGCGGACTCTCTGTCCGCCCCGCTTCCTTTTGCCCATAAAAATTCCCCGCTCCGGCAACTGGCTCTTTTCAATCGATGCAGATTGCGGTATAATAAGCCCTGATTACGACCCGATGGAGGTGCCTATCTCATGGAAGTGAAGCGCTGGGAGCTCATGCCCCATGTGTATCTGACCTATCTGCCGGCCCGGAAATTCAAAACCGGGGTGCTGTCGGCCCAATTCATCACGCCGCTGGCCAAGGAAACGGCGTCCTACAACGCCCTGCTGCCGGCGGTGCTGCACCGCGGCACCATGCGCTGCCCGGACATGGAGCAGCTCGCTGCGGCCATGGATCGGCTCTACGGCGCACAGATCAGCCCCACCATCCGCAAGCGGGGGGAGACGCAGTGCCTTGGCTTCGTGGCCAGCTTTATCGACGACCGGTTCGTCTCCCGGAATGAACCGCTGCTGGAGCCTGCGGCGGAGCTGCTGGGGGAGCTGCTGCTGGACCCTGTGACCCGTGGCGGCCGGTTTCTGCAGGAATATGTGGAGGGCGAGAAGGCCAATCTGGCCGACGCCATCCGCTCCATCCGCAACGACAAGCGGGACTGGGCCGATCTGCGGCTTTTGCAGGAGATGTGCGCCGGGGAGCCCTATGGCATCAGCCGCTTCGGTGACGAGGCGGGGCTGGCCAAGATCAACAACCAGAAGCTCTACGCTCACAGCCAGCGGATGATGTCCTCCTCCCGGCTGGAGCTGTTCTACTGCGGCAGCGCCGAGTGCCATCGGGTGGAGGAGGCCCTGCTGACGGCCTTCTCCTCCCTGACCCGTGGCCCCCAAACGGAGCCGGAGCCGCCCCGACGGTTCGCCGCTCCCTCCCAGCCCCGACTGGTGACGGAGGAGATGGACGTGACGCAGGGCAAGCTCTCCATGGGCTTCCGCTGCGATACCGACGACGAGCCTGCCATGATCCTGACAAACCTCATGTTCGGCGGCTCCAGCAACTCCAAGCTGTTTCTGAACGTCCGGGAGAAGCTCTCCCTCTGCTACTATGCCTCCAGCACCTACGTCCGCTCCAAGGGCATCCTGACGGTGTCCTCCGGCATCGAGACGGCGGACTATGACCGGGCCGAGGCGGAGATCCTCCGCCAGCTGGACGAGATCCGGCAGGGCCTCTGGGAGGACTGGGAGCTGACGGCGGCACGGGAGAGTCTGCTCAGCGCCCTGCAGGCGCTGGGAGATTCTCAGGGTGCGCTGGAGAACTACTATCTGGGGCTGGCGGCCACCGGCCGCCGGGAGACCCCGGAGGAGATGGCGGCGCTGCTGCGGCAGGTGACCCCGGAGCGCATCCGTGCGGCAGCCCAGAGTGTGCAGCTGGATACCATTTACTTCCTGAAGGGAAAGGAGGCGTGAGGATGTATTATCCCCGCATTGACGAGACGGTGACCTTCCGCCGCCTGAAAAACGGCCTGCCGGCCTATGTGGTCCACAAGCCCGGCTACACCCGGAAATACGCCATGTTCGCCACCCGCTACGGCGGCATGGACCTGCGCTTTCAGCAGGACGGCGTATGGCAGGATACCCCGGCGGGCATCGCCCACTATCTGGAGCACAAGATGTTCGACACCGCCGACGGAAACGCCATGCAGGAGATGGCCAAAAACGGCGCCGAGCCCAATGCCTTTACCAGCAACGCCATGACGGCCTACTACTTCGACTGCACGGAGCACTTTGACGAGAATCTGCGGCAGCTGCTGTCCTTTGTGTCGATGCCGTACTTCACTGACGAGAGCGTGGCCAAGGAGCAGGGCATTATTGCTCAGGAGATCGGCATGATCGAGGACGACCCGGAGTGGCAGGTCTATAAGCGGATGCTGCAGGCCCTGTACCGGGAGAGTCCCGCCCGTATTCCCGTGGCCGGCTCCGTGGAGAGCATCTCCCACATCACTGCCGAGACCCTGTACCGTTGCCACAAGGCCTTTTATACCCCCGCCAATATGTGTCTGGTGGCGGTGGGTGATCTGGACGCCGAGGCGGTGTTCCGGGCAGCGGAGGATATCCTGCCCCCGGAAAGCGGCCCGGATATCCCCCGTGACTACGGTGGCAGCGAGGGAGAGACCCCCGCTCAGTCGGAGACCTCCTGCCGGATGGAGGTATCCATGCCGTCGTTTCTGGTGGGCTTCAAATGCCCCGCTCCCCCGGAGGGAGAGCAGCGGCTGCGCTGGGACATCCTGGGGGATCTGGCCTGCGATATCCTCATGGGGGACTCCAGTCCCCTGTTCTCCCGGCTGTACAGTCAGGGCCTCATCAACGGCTCCTTCGGCAGCTCCTTCGACCTGCTGCCCGGAGCGGCCTACGCCTACGCCGGCGGCGACAGCAACGATCCCTCCGCCGTGATGGAGGCCATTTTGGAGGAAGCACAGCGCCTGACCCGTGAGGGTCTGGATCCGGACTACTGGCAGCGGATGAAGCGGGGGAACTTCGGGGCCTCCCTGAAGGGTCTCAACTCCTTCGATTCCATCGCCATTTCGCTGGTGGAGGGCTGCTTCCAGCACTTTGATCCCCTGCGCTTCCCGGAAATTTACGACAGCATCACCCCGCAGGATGTGCTGGATTTCATCCGGGAGCATATCTGCCGCAGCCGTGCGGCCCTGTCCGTTATCTATCCCAAGGAGGACTGATCATGAATGACAACTGGAAATTTTCCGATCTTCCCTATACCAGCCCCGATGTAGAGGCCCTTCAGGCCCGGTATGACGCCCTGACCCAGCGGGCCAAGGACGCCCAAGGTCCGGAGGAGCTGCTGGAGGTGGTTCGGCAGCGGGATGCCCTCCAGCAGGAGGTAGCTCTCTGCCAGAGCATCGCCTTCATCCGGGCCTTCCACGATGTCACTGACGAGTTTTATCAGCGGGAGCTGCAGGAGACCCTGCCCCGACTGGAGACGCTGGATACCCAGTCCCTATCCATGACCATTGCAGACAGTCCCTACGCTGCGGCGGTGGATGAGGCCTTCGGCCCCCAGCTGCGCCGCCTGCTGACGCTGGACCAGCGGCTCCGCACCGGCGGCAAGGAGCTGCAGGCCCGCATCTCCCGGCTCACCGCCCAATACCAGCAGCTGGTGGCCTCCGCCAAGTATCAGGTGCAGGGCGAGACTCTCAGCGGCGGTCAGCTGCGCTTTGCACTGACCAGCACCGACCGGGAGCGCCGCAAGGCCGCCTATGACGCCCAGCAGCAGACCGCCGTGGAAAACGGCCCCGTAATGGAAAAGCTCCTGCGGGAGCTGGTCCATGCCCGGAACCAGCTGGCCCGTGAAAACGGCTTCGACAGCTTTGCCGACTACGGCGATCTCAGTATGCAGCGTCTGGGCTATGGCCGGGCGGAGTTGGACGAGTTCTGCCGTCAGGTGCAAAAGTACATCACGCCCCTGTATCTGCAAATGCAGGAGCAGCAACGCCAGCAGCTGGGGGTGGAAACGCTGCTGCCCTATGACCGGGCGCTGGTGTTCCCAGAGGGCAACGCCGTCCCCGTGGCGGCAGAGGAGCTGCCCAAGGCCGCTGGCCGGATGTATCACGCCCTGAGTCCGGAGGCAGGACACTTCTTTGACGAGATGATCCGCCACGACCTGCTGGACGTGGCAGGCTCCCCCAACAAGATCTCCGGCATGGGCTTCTGCGATATGCTGGGTGCCCCCTGCGGGATGCCCTTCATCTTCGCCAACTGCGACGGCACCGGCTCCGACGTCACCGTCTATACCCATGAGCTGGGCCACGGCCTTCAGGGCTACCTCTCCTACCGCAGCCAGCCGCTGGCGGACTATGTGGGGCTGAGTCCCGATCTGGCGGAGGTCCACTCCAAGACCATGGAGCTGCTGACCCTCCCCTACGCACGGGACTTCTTCGGCCCTCACGCCCCCCAGTTCCTGACGGAGCACCGCTACGACTTCATCAAGGAGCTGTGCGCCTTCTGCTCCATCCACACCTTCGAGACGTGGCTCTATGAGCACCCGGACGCTTCTCTTTCTCAGTGGGCAGAGGAGTTCGACCGCACGGAGAAAGTCTTCGGCCGGGCCCAGAACAACGAGCCGTGGCAACAGCAGGTGCTGGCCGGCTGTGACCTGTTCACCAACACGGCCATCTATATGTTCCCCCGCTATGTGGTGAGCTACGCCCTCTCCATCGTCTGCGCCCAGCAGCTGAAGGCCGCCTATGACGCCGACCCCGTGGACGGCTGGGCCAGATACCACGCCCTTTGCGCCTCCGGCGGCAGCAAGCTCTACGCCGAAACGCTGGCAGCTGCCGGGCTGGAGCTGCCCTACGCCCCCGGCGTGGTGGAGCGGCTGGCCCGTGAGCTGGCGGCGCAGGTCTGAAGCCACCCCACCCCTTCGAGCGCACGGCGCTCTGCACTTTATCCCAAGGAGGAATCATCATGCAAATTATGACTGACAGCCCCATCCGGTTCCCCGGTCTGTTCGGGGACTGGGCCTTTACCGCCAGCTCCAAGGCGCTGGACATCGGCAACGGCATTTACTGGTACGGTATCCTCATCGCCCTTGGTCTGGTCATCGCCATCTGGTGGTGCATGAACCAGAAGTCCAAGTACGGCATCACCGAGGACGACCTGCTGGACAGCGTTCTGTGGGGCATCCCCTGCGCCATTGTGGGGGCAAGAATTTACTATGTGCTGTTCTATCTGGATCAGTTCAAAAACAGCGACGGCAGCTTCAGCTTCCGCAAGGCCATCGCCATCTGGGACGGCGGCCTTGCCATCTACGGTGCCGTCATCGCCGTGGTCATCGTGGGCATCTGCATCAGCCGTCACAGGGGCTATAAGCTGGGAGCCATGCTTGACCTTGCGGTGATGGGCCTGCTCATCGGCCAGTGCATCGGCCGGTGGGGCAACTTCATGAACCGGGAGGCCTTCGGTGCCGAGACCACCCTGCCCTGGCGGATGCAGCTGACCACCGTCACCGGCCAGCTGGTGGAGGTCCATCCCACGTTCCTGTATGAGAGCCTGTGGAATCTTGCGGGGCTGCTGCTCATCATCTTCGTGGTATCCAAGGCCCGCCGCTTCGACGGTGAGAACACCTGGTTCTACTTCCTGTGGTACGGCATCGGTCGCTTCTGGATCGAGGGCCTGCGGACCGACAGCCTGTACCTCTTCAACTGGACCATCGGCGGCCAGCCCATCCGGGTGTCTCAGGCTCTGAGCCTTGTGATGGTATTCGTGTCCCTCTTCATGCTGTACTACCACATCAAGCTCCATCCCCACAAGCCGGAGGAGCTGTATGTCAACATCGTGGCGGCCCGCAACGCTGCCGCAGCCGAAGCGGCTGCCGCCCCGGCAGCTGAGTCTCCCGCTCAGGCAACTCCCACTGAGGATGCTCCCGCCGTCTCTTCCGAGCCGGAGGCTCCCTCCCAGAAGGATACCTCCGGTGAAACCCCGACGGAGGACCCGTCATGAGTGCTGCGCTGTTAGACGGCAAGGCCCTGTCCGCCCGGATGCGGGAGCGGCTGGGGCAGGAGG
>OJOF01000391.1_pt1 | contig 39010 bp, 40 predicted proteins | sample 1598181 | NCBI WGS metagenome assembly OJOF01 (sample SAMN01915226, study PRJEB22387) | human gut metagenome | isolation source: stool | host: Homo sapiens | place: USA
AGATGTTTCGTTTTCATCAGGACACGCCCTCCATTTCATCTTCATCAAAGCTGGATGTGAAGCTCATGCAGAGCAGGACGATGATCATCAGCACAAGGCTCATGGCCGAGCCGACGTTCAGGTTGTAGCTGTTGCCCAGGAACTGCATCTCGATCAGGTCGCCGATCATCAGGTTGGAGCCGCCGCCCAGCATACGGCTGATGACAAAGGTGGACACCGCTGGAACGAACACCATGGTGATGCCGGTGCTGATGCCGGGCAAGCTCATGGGGATGAGCACCCGGAAAAGGGTCTGGGTGGTGGAGGCTCCCAGATCCTGTGCCGCTTCCACCAGGCTCTGATCGATCTTGGTCATACTGGTGTAGAGGGGCAGGATCATGTAGGGCACATAGTTATACACCATGCCCAGCACTACCGCGCCGGAGGTGTTCAGCATGATATAGGGGCCCAGGCCAAAAAAGCCCAGCACCGCGTTTACAGGGCCGTTGATGCTCAGCAGGCCCATCCAGGCGTAGGTGCGGAGCAGGAAGTTCATCCACATGGGCAGCATGACCAGCATCAGCATGATATGCTGCTTGTTCACCCGCAGGCGGGACAGGAAATAGCCCACCGGAAATGCAATGATCAGGCAGATCACGGTAGCCACAAGGGCCAGCAGCAGGCTGCGGGCAAACACGGAGCCGTAGCCGCTGACGCTGGTCAGGTTGGCAATGGTGAAATTGCCGCTGCCATCGGTCAGGGCATAATAGACCACGATGATCAGCGGAACCACCGTGAACAGCACCATCCAGATAAAATAAGGATAGGCCAGCTTCTTATCGTAAATTTTCATCATTTTCCATTCAGCCCTCCGAACGTGCCATGATATGGATCTCGTTGGGGCCGATGCGCATACCAATGGTTTCACCGGGGGTGCAGGCGCGGGTGGAGTGGATCAGCCACTCACGGCCCTCGCACTCAACGTGCATCTCAAAGTGAACGCCCTTGAAGATGACATCATTGACTACGCCCACCAGCTGACCCTCCACGGGGCTGACCACTTCAATGTCCTCGGGGCGGACCACCACCTGTACGCTCTGTTCCCGGGCAAAGCCGCGGTCCACGCAGGGGAACTGCACACCCGAGAAGGAGACCAGGAAATCGCGGTGCATCACGCCGTCCACAATGTTGGAATCGCCGATAAAGTCCGCCACAAAGGCATTTTTAGGCTCGTTGTAGATATCCTCGGGGGTACCGATCTGCTGTACCTTTCCGCCGTTCATCACAACGACGGTGTCGGACATGGTCAGGGCCTCTTCCTGATCGTGAGTAACATAAATAAAGGTGATGTTCATCTCACGCTGCAGGCGCTTGAGCTCCAGCTGCATCTCCTTGCGGAGCTTGAGGTCCAGTGCACCCAGAGGCTCGTCCAGCAGCAGGATCTCAGGCTCATTGACCAGACTGCGGGCAATGGCAACACGCTGCTGCTGGCCGCCGGACATCTGGCCGATGCTGCGGCGCTCAAAGCCCTTCAGGCCGACCACCTCCAGCATATCGCGCACCTTGCGGCGGATGGTCTCTTCGTCCATCTTCTTCAGGCGCAGGCCAAAGGCCACATTCTCAAACACGTTCAGGTGCGGGAACAGCGCGTACTTCTGGAACACGGTATTCACCGGACGCTTATAGGGGGGCACACCAGTAATATCCTGGCCCTTCAGCAGCACCTGACCCGCGTTGGGTTCCAGGAAGCCTGCGATCAGGCGCAGGGTGGTGGTCTTGCCGCAGCCGGAAGAACCCAGCAGCGTTACGAACTCTTTGTCATGGATGTCCAGGTTCAGCCCATCCAGAATGCGCTGACCGTCAAATTCCACCACGATATCGCGCAGTGAAACGATCACCGAGTTGTCCATTTTTTACTTTTCCTCCTTAAACTCAGATACGAAAAAAGACAGGGCATCCACCCCATCCTTCGTACCAGGGCGACCCAGCCCCGCACAACATCCATGACATCCGTAATATTGTGCAGTTATTCTGCCCTGTCATCGCCTATCATAAACAATCCGAACTGAAATGTCAATCACTCTGTCGAGGTTTGCCGAAACTTTACATCCGGCGCAAAAAAATCCCGCGCTGTACCAAGAATTCGCACAGCGCGGGAGAGGAACGTTTTATTCTGCTTTCAGCTGATCCGCGGGGCACAAAAGCGCACTCACCACACTGGCATCCACCGTATAAACGGAGCTGTCGCCTTCCACCATCAGGTAACAGCCGTTTGTCCCCATGGCATAGGTCAGATTTATTGTGCCATCGGCTGTGGTGACCTCTGCTGTGACCAGCGGGGTCTCAAAACCATACGCCGCCGGGTCGGCATCTGTTGCCTGTGCCGAGACATAGGTGCAGAGAGCCGAGAGGATAGCATCCACCTTTGTCTCGTCGAGGTCTGCGGCGGTGTCCCCTGCCAGCCGCCAGACAGTCTGGTAGGCGTTGCTGCCGCTCTCTGCCGCAGGCTCCGAGTTTGCTTTCAGGGTCACGGTCTCGCCATCGGCCAGCGTATAGGAGACGGCTTCGATCTCCGAGGCCGTCAGCCCCGCCGGGTTGAAGGCACCAAACAGCTCCGCCCTGGTCAACTCAAAGCAGGCGGCTTTGGTCCCCGATACCGTATAAATGACATCGCTGTTATTCTTGCGGACATAGAGATCCCCTGTCATGGTATTGCTGACCCCGAAGGTATAGGTGTCCGTTTCGCCCGCTGCCGTCACCTCTATGGTCAGCGCAGGCTCCGCAAAGCCGTAGTCCTCCCCTGCCTGCGGGCTCAGCTCCCGCTTTGCGTTCAAAGAGGAAAGCGCGGTGAGCATTGTGTCGCAGGCAGAGGTGTCCAGATGGTAAGCGGGATCTTCGGCCAGCGTCCAGCCATCGGCGGTATAGAGCAGGGTGTTCGTCTCGCCCTGATAGTGGAGCATGATCTGCGTCAGGTCATTGCCCGAAACTGCCGCCAGCGGAATGGTTCCATCTGCGGCCGCACTGGCAGCCTGTTCTTCCCGGGCATTCCGCAGCGTCAGCAGGGAAAGCACCCCGCCTGCCAGCAGGATGAGGAAAAGCAGCACCCCGAGGGTACGCTGTTTTGCTTTCATGGACAGGTCCTCACTTTCTACGCCGCAGCACGACCACCACGGCACCCACAGCCAGCAGGGCCGCAGGCAGAACGATGACAAAGAGCAGGCCCAGCGTAGAGGCGGCAATGCCTGGCACTTCCAACGGAGCTGCTTCCAGTGCCTTGCTGTCGATGAGGACAGCGCTCTCCTGCCCGGCCAGCGAAGCCGCACACCCCTGCAGGAAGGCCACATTGCCCGGGATGACCTGATAGATGCCCTCATTGTCCATATTGCCGCAGTTGACCCAGATGACCTGGGCACCCGTGTCCTCATTGCGGGCGTATGCTGCCAGCGTGAAGGGACCGGCAATGTCGCCGTCCGCCTTCTCGGTGGTGGTCATCTCGTAGCCTTCCGGTTTGCTGTAAGCACTGTCCGAGCTGACCAGAAGGGCATCCGAGACCACATGCTCTGTCTCGGTCAGGGTGATGCCCTGTGCCATCTGCAGCAGAACTCTGCGGCTGGTGTTCACACCGTCCAGCGCGGTGGATTCCTCTGTACTGGCATAATCCGGCAGCAGGTAAAGGGCCGGGTAGCCATTGAGGTAATGGTTGGTGTCGCCCTCCACCACAAGGCCCTCGGTGCGGGTCAGGCCGAACTCGGCCATCACAGCATCCAGATTGGGGGTACTATAATAGGAATCCGTCAGCAACAGCACGCGGCCTCCGTTGCTCAGATAGCTGCGCAGCTGGCCCAGCTCATCCACCAGACTGCCTGCGCCGGAAAAGTCCTGCGCCGGATCGTTGATAACAAGCAGGTCACAGTCCTCGGGGATGGTCTGGGAGAGCAGGTCAAGTGCCGAGACGGTCAGGTTCTGGCTTTCCAGCGCATCGGTCAGGGTGGAAGTCAGCGCCTGCTCGCCGTGGTTGGTGGTGTAGTACACATGGCGGCTCTCTCCGCTGGTCAGCTGGTAGATGGCAGAGGTGATCCTGCTTTCACCGTCAAAGGTCACGTTGGCCGCGCCGGTGGCGGCATAATCGCTGTAATCGTAGTCGTAAAGCTCTGCGGCATCCAGCACCTTGCTCTGTTCCCCGCAGACCAGGATCAGCCCACCGGAGGTCAGATCCTGTGCGCCGTACTGGGCCGCAAAGGTCGGGTAGACTGCCGGATCTTTCAGCTCCCAGGTGATATGGCTGCTCTGGGCGGCGTACTTATCCAGCAGCTTGGAGATGATCTGGTCCTCATTGCCGGTCTGGGCCAGATAGTAAATGGTCACATCCTGCGTCAGGTCATCGGCCACCTGTCTGGAGCTCTCGCTCAGGGTGTAGAGCCCCGCCTCGGAGAGATCGAACTCGATATATCTGGAAGGAATGGCCCGGACAATGAGATTGACCAGCACGGCCAGCACGATCACAGCCGCGGCAACGGCTGCCGACCACACCCCGCTGCGGAACACCCGCCCGTCACCCGAGGAGCTCTGCTTTGCAAAAAGCTTCATCTGTGTTCCCTCCTCTCAGTTCCAGCGGCGCTTCTCAATGTCCTGCGCCGTAAGGAACAGGAACACTGCCGTCACAGTCAGATAATAGACCACGGCAGGGATAGAGAAGCTGTTGTTGACAAAATCCTCAAAGGGTGTAAACAGGCACAGGGCACTCAGCACAGCGCTGAAAGCCTCGGTAAGCCATGCACTGCGGAGCAGAAACAGCCCCGTCAGGCCCAGGCAGAGCGCCGCAAAGGTCAGGCACCCCAGCACAAAGCTGCGGGTGCGCAGACCGGCCGCCAGAGAAGCCGCGCCTGCGATCCCGGTGAACACTGCCAACGCCACGGCGCTGCCCGCATTGAACATACTGCGCAGGCTGGGCATCAGGTAGGCCAGCAGCAGGGCTGAAAAGCCCGCCACGGCGGCAATGATCTGGTTCTCGGTCAGGCCGGAGAGAAACTCACACAATGCAATGGCTGCACAGCCCAGCAAAAAGTAGCAGAGCAGCCCCGCAAGGTTTGCGAGCAGAGCAGACACGGTGCCGCCCAGCGCCCAGAGGATGAAGATCATCACCGCATCCACAGCGCAGGGCAGAGCGAACACAGCCGCCATGGCAAAGAACTTGCCCAGCACGATGCCCCACACTGAGACCGGGCTGGTGAGCAGCAGCTGGTCGGTGCGGCTGTGGCGCTCCTCGGCCAGTGAGCGCATCGCCAGCACCGGGATATAGAGCAGCAGCATGAAAATGGTCTGGTAGAGGGTGTAGTAACTGAAATCCGTCAGGCCGTAGATCAGGCACCGGGCCAGAAAATACAGGCCGGAACTCGCCACCAGAAATGCCGTGAGGACGTACCCCAGCATCCCGTGAAAGAAGCTGCGGAATTCCCGCTTGAAAATAGCTGTCATTCTGCGTCCTCCTCTCCGGTTGCTTCTTCCGGTTCACCGTCGGTCAGTTCCAGAAACACCTCTTCCAGGCTCTTGCCATCGGCGGTCAGCTCCTCCAGACTGCCTGCTGCCGCCAGATGCCCTTTGGAAAGGATCAGGATCTGCTGGCAGACTGCCTGCACCTCACTGAGGATATGGCTGGACAGGATAACTGTATGTGCCCGGCCCAGCTCCCGGATGAGCTTGCGGATCTCGATGACCTGTGCCGGGTCCAGGCCGACCGTCGGCTCGTCCAGAATGATGAGCCTGGGACTGCCCAGCAATGCCTGTGCAATGCCCACCCGCTGCTTGTAGCCCTTGGAAAGGCTGCGGATGAGCCGGGGCAGAACGGTTTCCAGCCCGGTACGGCGGGCAGCCCTGCACACCTGCTCCTTCCGTTCCGCCTTTTTCACACCCTTCAGCTCGGCGGCAAAGGTCAGGTACTCCTGCACCGTCATTTCCGGGTAAAGGGGCGGCTGTTCGGGCAGATAGCCCACACAGGCTTTGGCGGCATCGGCCTCCTCGGGCAGAGGGTGCCCTGCCACCGTCACCTGCCCACTGGTGGCAGAGAGATAGCCGGTGAGGATATTCATAATGGTGGATTTGCCCGCGCCGTTGGGCCCCAGCAGACCACAGATCTGGCCATCTGCCACGGTAAACGAGACATCGTCCACGGCAAGATGATTGCCATACTGTTTGGTGAGATGAGAAACTTCGATCACGTTCACAACGCTCCTTTCTAAGGCAGCGCAAAGCGCTTTTTGAAGATACTGGTTTATTTTAGTCCGGAAATGTGTTCAAAATAAGGGAACGGCGTGTAAATTACAGAAAGAGAGCTTTTGTGCGGCATAACAACAAAAAACGCCGCCTCCCAAAGGAGACGGCGCTGAAAAGACCAGTAATTACTTACGGCCGAAACGCTTGTTGAAGCGCTCAACACGTCCGCCGGTGTCAACCAGCTTCTGCTTACCAGTGTAGAAGGGATGGCACTTGGAGCAAACTTCGACGTGGATCTCGGGCTTGGTAGAACGAGTCTTAATGACGTTGCCGCAAGCACAAGTGATGGTGCAGTCAACGTAGTTCGGATGGATACCCTGTTTCATTCTTTTTCACCTCATTTCTGGTTCTGACTTATTGGGGCCATATTATAAATGTATGTGCCCATCACAACCTTCAATATCGGCTACCCCCGCGAGCGGCCTTGGAAACGATTGCCTTAATATTATAGCACAGATCTCAGAAAAAGCAAGAGGAAATTTCAGCTTTTTTCGTGTCGGTTTTATACAGACTGTACTATGGATTTTTGTATTAAGTTGATTTTCATTCAACCTTATGTAAGCAGCAAAGATACTCTCTGTTATCTTCCTTTGCTTTTCCACGCATTCCCGTTTATTTTGAGTTTTTTCACGGAATTGCGACCTACATATTATATCACGCCCAGCCCAAAAAGAAAACCCCGCAGTTCCCGACTTCTTGACAAGCCAGCTGCTTCTGATTACAATACGAATAAAGAGTTCGCAGACGTTCTCTTTTCATATTTCAGCCATCAGCTCCGGGAAAGGATTTTTTCATGGAACCAAAAACAAAACAATATCTGCTCATAACTGTTGTAGGAGTCACGCTTTTTGTGGCGTTGCTGCGGCTTTCTTCCGTTCTGGCATTTGCTGCACAGTTGGTAGACCTGGTATTGCCCATTCTGGCAGGCGGCATTCTGGCACTATTTATCAATGTGCCTATGACCGGGCTGGAAAAACGGCTGAAACGCCTGTTCTGCAAGACCAAAAAACAGCCCTCGGATAAAGTACTCCATCTCCTGAGCTTCTTCATCACCCTGCTGGGTGTTGTGCTGGTGTTGGTGCTGGCGCTGACGTTGCTGATCCCGGAGCTGGTGCAGTCTTTTCACAGCCTCTATGTACAGATCGAAGCAAACATCCCCCGCTGGACCGCCTATCTCAGCGCACAGGATGCCGACATGGGGTGGCTGATGAGCTGGCTGGAGGGCATCGACTGGGAGCAGCTGCTTCACAGGGTCACCGACAGCATCGATACCGTGCTGGTCAATGCGGTAGGTGCCGTATCTGCCACGGTAAATATCGTGGTGACCGCATCCTTTGCCTTTATCATCTCTGTTTATATGTCCGTTGGCTCAGAGAGTCTCTGCCACCACGCCCGCACATTGGTCTGTGCCTACCTGAAGCCCAGCCACTCCGCCTGGCTGCTGAAGTTCTGCCGACTATTCCGGCAATCCTTTGCAAACTTTCTGACAGGGCAATGCAGCGAGGCCGTGATCCTTGGCGTTCTCATGGCTCTTGCGTTTTCCGTTTTCAAGATCCCCTACGGCAGCCTGGTGGGAATGCTGACCGCCATCTGCGCCATTATCCCCTACGTCGGAGCGCTGATCTCCTGCGTGGTCAGCGTGTTCCTCGTGCTGTTGGTGGATCCCGTTCTGGCCGTGCGCTGTCTCATTGTTTACCTTGCCGTACAGTTTATTGAAAACCAGTTCATCTACCCCCGGGTGGTGGGAAAATCCGTGGGACTTTCTCCGCTGTACACCCTTGTGGCTGCTATGATCGGTGGAAAACTCTTTGGCATCATCGGCATCATCTTCTTTATCCCCCTGACGGCGGTGATCATTGAGCTTGTGAAAGAGGATGCCTGCCGACGCATACAGGCAAGAGAACCCCAGCGATCCGGGCTGTCTGAGCGATAGATTCTTCACCCCAGTGCCACTGGTGTGCTACAGCCGATTGCGAAGCCTGCTGGCTGTTCCGGTGCAGGTGCAAGATTGATATGCATACAAAAAATACCGCTGCTCCTGTGCATTTTTCCAAATGCAAGAGCAGCGGTATTTTATTGCGCCGCTTTCGTTTTCTTTTGCAGCGCTTCGTGCATATATCCCATCAAAATCAGGATCACCAGCAGATAATACGGAAAAATCGAGATCGTGGTGTGGTTTGCGATCACGCCGAACAACGGCGGCATCAGGCAGTTGCCAATATAGGCGCTGGCCATCTGAACCCCAATGATCGCCTGTGACCTGTCCGCACCGAAGCGGCCCGGCGTTGCATGAATGATGCTGGGATAGATCGGAGCACAGCCAAAACCAACCAGCAGCAGCCCTGCCAGTGTCACTGCTTCCCCAAGCGGCAGAAGAAACGCCGCTATCCCAATCGCGATGATCCCCTGCCCCATACGAACCATCTGGGTATCATCGAATTTTAAGGTCAGGAAGCCGCACAAAGCCCGCCCCACAGTGATGCCGACAAAGAAAAGACTGGCAAAGCCGGCGGCGGTCTCCGGCGCGATTCCCCTGTTCAGCACCAGATAACTGCTGGCCCACAGACTGGTGGTCTGCTCCAGAGAACAGTAGCAGAAAAACGTGACCAGAACCTCTTTTACGCCGGAGATCCGGAAAATCTGTTTCAGAGTCAGCGCTTCTGCCGGGACTGCTTCCCGCTCCTCGGCATTCGCACCCGATTTCGTTTTCCAGAGCGGAAGGCTCAGCAGAATGATGATCGTCAGCACCATCTGCATCACACTGATGACCCGATACCCCGTCTGCCACCCGGCACGGGAAGAAAGCGCTGCGCCCATGATGTAGGGCCCGACCGAAGCTCCGATCCCCCACATACAATGGAGCCAGCTCATGTGGCGGCTGGCAAAATGGAGCGCCACATAGTTGTTGAGTGCAGCATCCACGCTTCCAGCTCCAAGTCCATAAGGGATCGCCCACAGGCACATGGCCCAGAATGAGCTGCTGACAGAGAACCCGAACAGTGCTGCGGCGGTCATGGCAACGCTGATGGCCGTAACGCCGCCTGCTCCAAACCGGCGGGTCATCCGGTCACTTTGCAGGCTGGAGAGCACCGTTCCCACTGATATGATGCAGAAGATCACACCGGAATAGGAGACCGGAACCCCAAATCCCTGATAGATCGAAGGCCACGCTGCCCCCAGCAGAGAATCCGGCAGGCCCAGACTGATAAAAGAAACATAGATCACCGCTAACAGCAGATGGATCATCTTGCATTCCTCCTTTTGATCGATACAATTATATCACAACAGAAGAAATGCCATTAGGATAAATTCCTCAATTTTGTACAACAAAAACGTCAACGTGGACATAGGTGCATGATTTTGAAAAAACCTTGATTAAAATCCGTCTCATGGATCATCTGCTGCCACCCCAATGAATCCAGAAGGTTTATCGCTATGGAATCCATAATTCTATAATTCCATAGCGATAAACATTTTTCACCATCCCAGAATTACCAGCTTTGTGCGCAAAATATCACGTTGGCATGTGCATCCATCACACTGCTCTCTGCCGTTTATCCAGCCGCATCTTGTCAGCGATCATCGCGATGAATTCGCTGTTGGTGGGCTTGCCCCGCAGGTTGTGAATGGTATAGCCGAAGTAGCTGTTGAGGGTATCGCCGCACACCCAATTTCATGCCCTTGATGCCCCAATGATAAAGTTCATCTCTGTATACCGTCATGTTTCACCTCCTCACAAACAAAAAACGCACCAGCAATTAGACTGATGCGTTCAAATGTACGTATTACGGAATGATGTCTAAAATAGATTCGCACATCGTTCCTATCTCATTCGGAAAATAATCGTCATCCAACCCCCGATATTCCAGTTCATCGCCGACTCGTTCTTCGATTTCGGCCCACTCATCGGAAAAATTATCGATTTTGGTATAATCGTAATCAAGCCCCAAACTTTTCAAAAAATCGATCTGTTTCTCGGTAAGCATCATGGATCACCTCTTAGTGTATTTTCGGATTGCATCATGCCCGGTTTTCCAGACCGTCGTGACACAGCCATTTTCGGGGTTCACGTTTACCGTAGCGTGCTGACCAATAAACCGTTGACTAGGCTGTCCCTTCTCACTTTATTGTATCAAAGTTTAGCGGCTTTTGCAACGCATCCAGCAATCCTTCCAGAGTCACTTGTCTGGTAGGGTCTTGGGTACGGTCCAGTGCATGAATTGATAGCCCTTTCACAAGGACACCATTCGAAGTATAAAACGGTTTTCTGAATTTCCGAGCAGCTCTCGCTTCGATTGAATATCGGTCATGTGCGAGTTGCTCTTTTGTCCGCCGGACTCCCTATTTCATACCTTTGATTCCGTAATGGTACAGTTCCGTTGTGCCATCATTCCATCGCCACATTTCTGCCCTTTTCGATTTTCTATTGCAAATTACTTTCTTATGCTGTATGATAAACATATCAACATAAGGAGGACTCACCATGGCGGACGACAAACAGCTTTCCTTGCAGAACCTTAATTGCGAAGTGACCGCAAGCGATGTTTCTTTTGATTTTGGCGATACATCCCGCTTTCGGAAGATTGAATTTCCGGAGCAGGCTGGCATTACAGCAAACGCCCTTCTACAGCTGGTTCCTGCGCAGCTTGTGGCTGACACGGCATCCAATCTGTATGTTCTCCATTTTCCGAAGGGCATTCAGGGGACTTTAATGAACCTCCATCAGGGCGGTCAGTCCACCACAATGATAGACGCAGCAGGCAGTTTTGCCGGAAGTGCATCTCTGTATAAGGTCAATCCCGCAGCAGTTGCTGCCTTCCAGATGTTCAGTGTAGCATCTTTTGCAACCGGCCAGTATTTTCTTGCAGATATCAGCTCCAAGCTGACAGAGGTCAACCGGAAGCTGGACGACCTTCTGGCATTCCTTCAGGCATCCAAGCGTACTGAGCTGCTGTCGGAGCTTACCTTCGTAAAATATGCGCTCGCAAATTACGCAACTATCATGCTCAGTGAACCGCAGCGCATGGCTACGATCGGGAATCTTCAGCGAGCAAAAATCAAAGCGGTTGCGGACATAGAATTTTACACAGAGCAGCTGGAGAGTTCTGCTGCTGCAAAGTCCAACGAAAATCAAGCAAAAACTGTATTGCAGAACAAACAAGGAATTGATCTCGCCTCGCAGCTTTACGCCATCAGCACGATCATGGAAGCGTATTATTCGCAAAACTGGAACCAATCCTATCTTGCAAATATCAGCGCGGATGCAAAGCCTCTGTTTGCACTGACGCAGAACCGCATGATCAGTGCCATAACAAAATTCTCCGACAGGATCAACAAGGACCTTGAAAGTAAGAAAAAGGGCCTACTGAAAGGCGATGTATCACAGAGCGAACATAAAGTTCTGAAACTGTACGACACTCTGAATTCGCAATCGGAGACTCCGCTTCTTGCGTTTATTGAAGAAGCACTGGACAAGCCCTCCGATCCATCTGAACTCTACCTCCGCTCTGACGGGAGTGTTTATCAAAAGATCTAAAAAATGCCAGCGTACCATGTTTACGTAACACGATACGCTGGCGCTTCTATTTTCAGGTTTTACCCAGCCTTCGGTGTGAGCCATCCTTTTACAGTGTCCACATCGACCTTGCTTGCTTTTGCAATCTGCTCAACCGATACACCCTGTTCATAAAGGCTCTGTGCCATCTCAACCGCCATTTCTTTTCGGCTTTCTACTCTCAGCTCTTCCATAGCCTTGCACATTTCGCTCAACATGCTTTCGGGGCGATCCAACTGCTTACAGTATCAACATCATAGCCAAGAAGGTCTGCGATTTCTTCTACGGAATTTCCCTTCCGACTGAGTCTCAAGGCAGTCTTTTTTGCCTGTTCCATTTTACCGATTTCTACGCCTTCAGCTTTTCCCTCGGCATAGCTTTCAACTCTCAATTCTTCCATAGCCTTGCACATACTGCCCACTCCTTTCGGGTTTTCTTTCAAGTAGCGCGTTCGTTCTGCCATCAGGTCAAAGTTCATATCCTCTGCACTGGTACAATTGAAATCGTGCATCAGTTTTCCAATGTCAGAATCATCACGATACTCGCCATTGACATACAGAATATGAGTTCCATCTTCAAACGGCAAGCCCAGTGTCAAGTTTATGTTCTGAATGACATATACAGGTTTTCCGGCCTTATAGTAATCTTTTTCCGTAATGAAAATGACATAGGTATCCGGCAGTTCTCGGTAATCCTGATCCTTGTCCAGATTTTCTACATCCATCACACTGGAATGATATCTTGCCCGGTGTGGGTCAGCTCCATTGTCAGAGCGCTGAATCTCGATATCATATTTCTTGCCCGTGCTGTCGGTGGCATATGCATCCAGACAAATTGACCGTGCTCCAGTCACGCGCTTCAGGTCGGCCTGCGTTTCACATTTGGTCAGTATCAGATCAGGTTTACCCACAATGATGCGGAGCACCAGTTCTGCCAATGGAATATTATCCTTGAACATCCCGCGCATAAACGTATCGTCGATAGGCCGGAACCCTCTCAATCGCTGAAGGTCTTCCTGATGATGCCGTTCACGCTTCTGTGCTTCGGTTTCCTGCAACTTCCCTCACCTTCTGTTTCTATTGTTTATTTTATCATAGAGCAGTCATTTTATCAACCCTCGTTCAACCACATTAGTTGACGCTAATATAGTTCTGTACCATCATGTGCGTCACCTTCTCCGTCTGCACAATTCCCTGTTCGTTGGAAAATCTAATAAATAATCGCAACGTCTGTTCGTAGCTTCCAATCGTCTTTTTGCTCAACCCCTTCAATTCACAGTGCTCTATGAACAGCTCCACATCACGTTCCAACATAAAAACAACCTCCTGGATCATCCGCTGCCGCTCAATGAATCCAGAAGGTTTATCGCTACGGAAGGTTTCAATTCATCGCTACGGAATCCATAATTCTATAATTCCATAGCGATAAACATTTTTCAGCCTCCCAGAATTGCCAGATGTGCGCACAAAATATCACGTCGGCATGTGCATTCATCACACTGCTCTCTGCCGCTTATCCAGCCGCATCTTGTCAGCGATCATCGCGATGAACTCCGAATTGGTGGGCTTGCCCCGCAGGTTGTGGATGGTATAGCCGAAGTAGCTGTTGAGGGTATCCACATCGCCCCGGTCCCACGCCACCTCAATGGCATGGCGGATGGCCCGCTCCACGCGGCTGGCGGTGGTGCCGTTTTTCTTGGCGATTTCCGGGTAGAGGCGCTTGGTCACAGCGTTGATGTACTCCGGCTCGTTCATGGTGAGCAGGATGGCATCCCGCAGGAACTGGTAACCTTTGATGTGAGCGGGAACACCGATCTGGTGCAGGATCTCAGTGACTGTCAGCTCATCACTGTCCACGCTGGTGTGCAGGATGCGCTTTTCCTGCCCGGCAGCTACCTTCAGCACGCGGTTTGCCAGAACCATCTCGTCAAAGGGCTTGACGAAGTAGTAAGCAAAGCCCTCATCCAGCAGTTCCTGCACCATTTCCTCGCTCTGGAACGCCCCCGTCACAAAGAAAGAGGTGTGACGCTCACCGGCTGCATTGTACTTCTGTTTCACAGCCAGCGCATCCAGCCCAGGCATAAAGGCATCCAGCAACACCACCTGGGGCCGCACTGCAAGCATTTTCTGCAGGACCTTCAGGCCGTCTTTTTCCACCACGGTCACCTCTACGCCCTTCTGCTCCAAAGCTTCACGACAGGCTGCCGTGATCTCTGCGCCAGTATCCGACATCAAAAATTTGATCTTGTCCATCGTTCATTCCTCCAATGTGTGCGGTTTTCCTTACGTTTCTGATTTTACCATAAATTCCCATGGATTTCAACTGTTATTTTTGCCATATTATGGAATCTTCAGTCGAATCAGCCTGTTTTGTTTTACCAAATCTGCTCATTTTTCCGCCGTTGCAACCTGTTCAGCCTGCTCCAACATGGTCTGCGCAAAAATCCCGTAGCCTCGTGTCGGGTCGTTGACGAGAACATGGGTCACTGCGCCGACCAGCCGCCCATTCTGCAAAATGGGACTGCCGCTCATCCCCTGCACAATGCCGCCGGTCTGGGTAAGCAGGGCTTTGTCCACCACCCGGACAACCATATTGCGGCGCGGGTCGGCATCGCTGATCTTCTCGATGCGGACATGGTAGGTACGGGGCGTTTCCCCGGCGACGGTAGCCAGGATCTGTGCATCCCCCGTCTCGACCTCCTGCGCAAATGCTACCGGCATGGTTTGCCCGGAAAAGCCTGTCCGTGTTGTGCCATAAACGCCGTTTTCTCCATTGATCCGGATGCTGCCAATGGCGTGGGCGCTCAGGAACTTCCCCTTCAGCTCCCCTGGGCTGCCCACAGTGCCCATGCTGCACCCGGTGATCTCACACGGCACGATCTCCCCGCTGCGCAGAGCGATGCTTTCGCCTGTGTCGCCGTCGCTGATGGGATGCCCCAGCCCCGCAAAGACACCCTTTTCCGGGTCCACAAAGGTCAGAGTGCCTACACCGGCGGAGGAATCTCGCACCCACATGCCTGCCCGCCACTGGGCGGCAGCGGCATCCCAGACAGGGGTCAGGATGGTGCTGCGCTGTTCCCCGCTGCGGACATAGATGACCTCTGCGGCGCTTCCCCGGGCGGCTTCCAGCGCTTCCTTCACAGCATCATTGTTTTCCGTCCTGATTTGTCCAATGCGGATCACGCGGTCTCCCAGACGCAGTCCCGCTACCTTTGCCGGGTTCACTGTGCTCCCGCCGGGGCTGTCGATATCGGAAAAGCCAACAATCAGTGCCCCCTCGGAGAACATTTTGACCCCGAACGGCGTACCGCAGACCGTGACCTGCGTGCGCTCCGTGACCACCGTGCGGATATTCTTGATGGGAAGCCAGCCGCCCAGTGACAGAGTGGTCTGGTAACTGCCCACGACCTGGGTACTGGCCGCATTCTGGCTGCCGTGAAGCCCCATAGGTTCCACCCAGCCAAAGCGGGGCAAAAGCAAGACCTGCCCGGGTTCCAGATAAACACGATCCGGCAGGCGGCTGTACAGCCAACCCAGCAGCAGAAACGGCAGCAGGAGCAGATATACTGCTGTCAGTCTCAGCAATCGGTATGCTCTGTTGCGTCGTTTCACGGCCCTGCCTCCCCGGTGATAATTTGTTCTAGTATGCACCGGGACACGATTGAATATGAAACGAGGAAATTTCTATCAAAATCGCTTGACTTTCCCGGGGTAATGTGGTAGTATATTCAAGCAGTCCGCAACAACGGTTTCAAGCCTCAGAAATCCAGGATTGCAACAATTTTATAGATGTGCGAGGGTGGCGGAACTGGCAGACGCGCACGTTTGAGGTGCGTGTGGTTTATCCTTGGGGGTTCGAGTCCCCTCCCTCGCATAAAAGAAAAGCCCACGGTCTAGCGATAGATCGTGGGCTTTTCTTATGCTTTCCAACCAAAGCCGCAAACAAAACGGCAGGCCCGGATTCTATCCAAGGGCCTGCCGTTTTGTGTATGCAGGAGAAGGGACTTGAACCCTCACTCACTGGGAACTGGTGCCTAAAACCAGCGCGTCTGCCATTCCGCCACTCCTGCACGGAGAACTTATTTAGTTTATCAATTTTTGTGGGAAATGTCAATTCCTCTGCCTGCTTTTGTATTCTACAAATTTTCAGCGGGTCATATCCTATAAGAGATATGCAGATCCAATGTGATCTGTCAAGGAGGTTTGGGAGATGGTTTCATGGCTGAGAGCAAACGGGAAGATCTTATTTCGCGGGGCAGCTCTGCTTCTGGCGGGCGCAGCGGCAGGCTTTGGGCTGGGGCTGTTCTTTGCTGTGCCGGCGGGGCCCGGCTGCCAGGAAAGCGACCTGACCCCGGTACCGGATACCGGCTTTGTCTCCCCTGCTCCGGAGGCGGCCCCTGCAAGCTCATTGCCGCAGGAGGAGCCGGTGCCGGAGAAATGGGTCTGCCTGACCTTCGATGACGGCCCCAGCAAAACGACCCCGGCGGTTCTGGATGCGCTGAACGCCGCCGGGGTCAAGGCCACCTTTTTTGTGGTGGCCACGGGCTACAATGAAAAGTACCTGCCGCTCATTGCGGATGCAGCGGCAGCAGGCCACCAGATCGCGCTGCATTCCGCATCCCATGAATACAGCGACATCTACCAGAGTGCAGATGCTTACTGGCAGGATATCGAGCTGTTGAAAGAGCGCATCTCGCCCTATGTCAACACAGCTTCTCTGCATTACCTGCGCTTTCCGGGCGGCAGCACCAACACGGTCAGCCGCCGCTACGGCGGGCGCGGTGTGATGGCCGAGCTGAAACAGCAATGTACCGAAAAGGGATATGCCTATGTGGACTGGAACGTCTGCGCTGAGGATGCCGTGGGTGGAAAGCCCAGTGCCGGGACCATCTACCGGAATGTAGTGCGTGAGACCGGCGAGCAGACCCAGTGCATCGTTCTGATGCATGATTCTGCCACCACCCGCACCACCGCCGAGGCGCTGCCGGATATCATCCAGTGGTATCGGGATCAGGGGTTCACATTCTGCCGCGTAGAGCAAGTGCTCCCAGCACCATAGCGGCCACTGCCACAGGGAGCAGCCGCCGCAGCCAGCGCAGCAGGCGTTCCCGCCTGAGCGGCAGTCCCGTTTTGAGAGATTCCGGGAAGAGTGCTTCGCAGCAGATAGAATCGCAATAGCGGCCCTGCCCGCGCCATGCCTTATACCGGATACCGTGCCACTCAAACTCCGGATACATTCCCCCTTTTGTGATGCAGACGGGGCTCCCTTGAGCTTTCCCATAGCGCAGCAGCACGGCTGCAAAATCCTCCGGGGTATTGATGGACTGTTCCGATACGATGAAAAAGCGTTTTTTCTGTTCGTTTTCTGCCACGGTACGGTAATCCCTGAGCCAGCCGGAGAAAAATCTGCCCGGCTCCTGCGGGTCCTGCATCCGTTTCAGGCAGTCGTCCACATCCAGCTGATCCACCTGAGGAGTCTGTTGGGTCAGCTCTGCGCAAAAGCGGATCGCACCCGCCAGCTGTGCCGCCTGCTGCTCCAGTACAGCCTGCTGTGCCTGAAGTGCTTCGCTCAACGGCTGTTCCCCGTTGAGGACCCTCTGTATTACGGACAGCGGCATATCCAGCATCCGAAGCATCCGGATCAGTTTCAGGGTCCGGATATCCCCGGCGGTGTAATCCCGGTAGGCATTGCCCCGGTTACGGGCAGGGGTCATCAGCCCTTCTTTTTCGTAGAAGCGGATGTTGGGGCCGGAAACTCCACTCTGTTCCGCAGCCTGTTTGATGTTCATTTGCTTCACCTCCGCCCTTACACTACACCATAAAGTCGGTTGAAGGTCAAGCATTTTTCAAAAAATAGCGCAAAAATGCCCCGGCGGGCGCAAAACCTGCCGGGGCATTCATTCTGGATCGCGCTTACTGTGCGTTGTTGAACAGGGAGAAGGCGCGGTAAGCCATGTACAGGTCGTTCTTATGGATGACCTCGAAGGGAGCGTGCATGGACAGCACAGGCACACCGATATCCAGCACGGGGATGCCGCGGTTTGCGACATACTTGGCGATGGTGCCGCCGCCGCCCAGATCCAGACGGCCCAGCTCACCGATCTGCCATGCAACGTTGCCGTTGTCCAGCATCCGGGTGATATCACTGACCAGCTCAGCGCAGGCATCGCTTGCGGAGCCCTTGCTGCCGCCGCCGGTGTACTTGAAGATGGCAACGCCGCGGCCTGCATAAGTGCCGTTCATAGGCTCGAATGCACTTGCCCAGGTGGGATCGTAGGCAGCGGTCACGTCAGCGGACAGGCAGACGCTGTGACGGAAGGCCAGGATATCATCCTGACCGGCGGCACGGCAGAGCTCCTGCATGAAGTGGAAGGCATACATGCTCTGCATACCGGTCACGCCGTCGGAGCCGATCTCTTCCTTATCGGTCAGGACGCAGACAGTGGTGTAAGCGGGGTTTTTGGTCTCGATCTCGGCCATCAGTGCGGGATAAGCGTCCACACGGTCATCGTGGCCATAACCGCCCACCATGGAGCGGTCAAAGCCAACGTCGCGGCTCTTGTAAGCCGGGGTGATCTCGATCTCAGCACGCATGAACTCCTTCTCAGTGATGCCGTACTTCTCGTTGAGCAGGATCATGGTGTTCAGCTTGACAGCTTCCTTGACGTTCTCGTCATCAACAGCGTCGGAGCCGATGAGGATGTTCAGCTCCTCAGCCTTGATGCCGTCCTTCAGGGGACGGGCGTTCTGCTCGGCACCCAGATGGGGCAGCAGGTCGGTGATGCAGAAGACGGGATCGTTCTCGTCCTCGCCCACACGGACGGTGACGGTGGAGCCATCCTCGCGGGTGAACACGCCGTGGATGGACAGAGGGATAGTGCCCCACTGATACTTGCGGATACCACCGTAGTAATGGGTCTTGAAGTAGCTCAGGTGGTCAGACTCATACAGCGGGGTGGGACGCAGGTCCAGACGGGGGCTGTCGGTGTGGGCAATGACCAGATGGAAGCCATCCTCAAAGCTCTTGGTACCGATGGTGGAAGCCACCACAGCCTTGTTGTACTGGACAAAGTAGATCTTGTCGCCGGGCTTGTAGGTCTTTTTCGGGTCGAACTGCTGGTAGCCTGCATCCTTGAGCATCTGCTCGCTCTCGGCGGCAACCTCACGCTCGGTCTTGCCTGCATCCAGGAACTTCTTGTAGCCCTCGGCAAAGTCGTGGGCCTTCTGCTTCACGTCAGCGTCCTTATCGGCGACGTAAGCAGGCTTATAGAGCAGCTTTTCAGCCAGCTGCTGGTTCGGAGTTTTTTCTGCCATAGAATTTCTCCTGCCTTTCTCTTTCAGTATTCCTAAATATTTCAAACCGGCGCAAGCCGGTTCAAGCGGGTTTGCAGCCTGCTCAGGCTCCGTACAGCTCGGTGTACTTGGCATAGCAGGCGGTGATCTTTTCCACATAGTGGTGCATCTGGTTATAGGGGAAACCCGACAGGGTCAACCCGTCCTCCGAGTGTTCCTCCTTCTGAAGCAGGGCATCCACGGTGCCCCACCCGCTGTGGTAGGCTGCGGCGGCCGTGGAGATATCGCCGTTGTAACGCACCAGGCAGAGGTGGAGGTAATAGCATCCAAAGCGGATGCTCACATCCGGGTCGTACAGGTCGCCAAAGGAAACCTCCTCCCCCAGGCCCAGCTTACTGCGGAGCCAGAGGAAGGTCTCCTCCGTCATCTGCATCAAGCCGCGCGCATCGACACTGGAAGTTGCGCCCGGGTCAAAGCCGCTCTCGGTGCGGATGAAGGAATAGACCAGCAGCGGGTCAAGGTCATACTCGGCGGCGTACTGCTCCACAAGGTCGTTGTATTTCCGCGGGTAGAGCCGCTGTTCCACCTGACGGCGCACCGGCGGCAGCGCCAGCAGGACCACACAGAGCAGAAAGAGCAGGACCAGCGTTTTCAAAAACTTTTTCAAAGCGAAGTGTCCGCGCCCCCTTTCCGTGCACCCTCAGCCTGCAGCTGCTCACAGAGCGCCGCTGCCGCCGCTTCCAGAGAAGCAAGGTCAGCATCGTTGCGCAGGACAAGATCGGCCCTGGCAAGCAGGACTTCTTCCGGGGTCTGGGCGTTGAGCCGCCGTGCTGCCATCTCCGGGGCGATGCCGTCCCGGGCCGCAATGCGGGCCACACTGGTGGCAAAGGGCGCAGTGACCACGCAGAGATGGTCGCACTCTTTTTCCGCATCGGTGCCCACGATCACGGCTCCGTCTATCACAAAAAGCGGTGCTCCGGCTTCCCGGGCGGCCTGCTTCAGTCTGCAGACCCGCCGGATGATCTCCGGAAGCACGAGGGAATCCAGAGCATCCTTTCCTTCCGGCGCGGCAAAGGCGCGGTCTGCCAGCAGGCGGCGGTTCAGGCTGCCATCGGCATACAGGATATCTGCCCCGAACCGCTGGGCCAACACTGGCAGCAGCGGAGAACCAGGCAGCAGGATCTCGCGGGAAATCTGGTCGGCATCCACCAGCGGGACACCATGGGCGGCAAATACCGCCGTCACGGTCGATTTGCCGCAGCCGCTGCGGCCGGTGATCCCAAGCGTGATCATAGCTGGATCACCCGGAACGCTGCCGCACGGATCAGGCGGTTGTACACCGCCATGGACAGGCCGTCCTTTTTCGGGCAGCGGGCATAGACCACCCCGTCCCCCTGCTCATCCAGGGCGCGCAGGCTGCGGAAAATATGCTTTGCCTGATCGGCACCGTCGCCCTCCCTGCCATACTCCACGCAGGGCCAGCCGAGCTTTTCGGCCTCGCCGGTAAAGCAGAGGCAGCTGGGGTTCTGGTCGGCATGGGCATCCACATAGGCCTTGAACTGCTCAAAGGTACCCTCCAGCAGGGTGACATCTGCCTTAGGGGCGTAATGCTTATACTTCATGCCGGGGCTGCGGACAACAGCACCCTCGGGCAGCTTCTCGAGGATGGCCTTGGAGACTTCGACCTCCTCACCCAGAGCGCGCTCCAGATCTTCCAGCGTGATATGGCCGGGGCGGAACAAGGTGGGCTTTTCGCCTACCACAGAGATCACGGTACTCTCCACACCCACATCGCACTCGCCGCCATCCAGGATCAGGGGCAGACGGCCATCCATATCGGTGAACACATCCTGTGCGTTGGTGGGGCTGGGTTTGCCGGAAAGGTTCGCGCTGGGGGCCGCAAAGGCGCAGCCGCTCTGTGCAATGACAGCCCGTGCCACCGGGTGGCTTGGCATCCGGATGCCCACCGTGTCCAGACCGGCACAGCACTCCGCGGCCACCTCCGGGCCGCGGGGCATGATGATGGTCAGAGGGCCGGGGCAGAACGCTGCCATCAGCAGCTGGGCACGCTCGGGCACCTCGCTGACAAGGCCGGGCAGCATCTCCGGGCCGGTGACATGGACGATCAGGGGGTTATCCTGCGGGCGGCCCTTGGCCACAAAGATCTTTGCGACTGCCGCGCCGTTGCGCGCATCGGCGGCAATGCCGTAGACCGTCTCGGTGGGCAGGGCCACCAGCTCCCCTCTGCGCAGCAGATCAGCCGCTTTGGCGATTGCTTCGCCCTCGGCAGGTAAAATTTCAGTTTTCATTTTCATGCGGTTCATCGTTCTTTCTGTCTGTAAAGTATAAATACTTTTCAATCATCAAATCAACACAAACACGTTATTCTTTTCATCATAGCTTCATTCGGTCTGTGCGTTGAGCTGACGCAGTTTTTCGGCCTGTTCATGGGTTGCCAGTGCATCAATGATCTCGTCCAGATTTCCGTCCATGATCTTATCCAGATTGTGGACCGTCAGGCCAATGCGATGGTCGGTGCAGCGATCCTGCGGGAAATTGTAAGTCCGGATCTTCTCGCTGCGGTCACCGGTTCCCACCTGCCCCGCGCGGTTGGCATTGATGGCATCCTGCTGTTCCTTTTGCTTCTGGGCCAGCAGGCGGCTGCGCAGGATCTCCAGCGCCTTATCCTTATTCTGGAACTGGCTGCGTTCGTTCTGGCACTCCACCACCATTCCGGTGGGGATGTGCGTGACCCGGATGGCGCTGGACGTTTTGTTGATGTGCTGGCCGCCCGCACCCGAGGAGCGGAAGGTATCGATGCGCAGATCCTTGGGGTCGATGACAAGATCCACCTCTTCGGCCTGCGGCATCACCGCCACGGTTGCTGTGGAGGTGTGGATGCGGCCCTGCGTTTCGGTCTCAGGCACCCGCTGGACACGGTGCACCCCGCTCTCATACTTGAGCCGGTTATAGGCCCCTGCGCCGTTCACGGCAAGGATGGCTTCCTTGACACCGCCCAGCTCCGTCTCGTTGAGGTTCAGCACCTCCAGCTCCCAGCCCCTGCTCTGAACGTACATGGTGTACATCCGCATCAGGCTGTGGGCAAACAGCGCGGCTTCTTCGCCGCCTGCACCGCCGCGCAGCTCCATGATGACGCTTTTATCATCGTTGACATCCTTGGGCAGCAGCAAAATTTTGAGATTATTTTCCAGCTGCGCCACTTCCTGACTTTTTTCGCCGATCTCCTGCTGTACCATTTCCTTAAAGTCCGGATCAAGGGCCTCGCCCTCGAGCAGGGCTTTGGCCTGAGCAAGATGATCCTGCGCCGTGGTCAGGGCCTGATAGGCCTGCACCACAGGTTCTGCCTCGTGATACTCCTGCATCAAGCGGCGGAACAGTGCGGGATCTGCCGCTGTTTCCGGCTGGTTCAGGCGAATGGAAAGTTCTTCAAACCGGTGGCTGACAGCCTCCATTTGGGAAAGCAGTCTTGACATACTGTGCAGTTCTCCTTACATGACCCAATGGTTACTCGGCAGCGCCGGGCTTGAGCACTTTCTTGATGTTTTTTTCAATTTTCGCGCGGGGCAGCATGACCTCACGGCCGCAGCCCGTGCAGCGGATCTTGAAATCCATACCGACCCGGAGCACCTCGAAGCTGGAAGCTCCGCACGGGTGTTTTTTGCGGGTCAGGATGGTATCTCCCACTGCGATATCCATATTTCTTTCCCTCCTGCCGCCCCTTTGCGGGGCAGTACCCTGTGCAGCTGGTTTCCATGCCGCACATACAGATATAGTATAAACCAAACTCGTATAAAATGCAATTGTCCGCGCATAGAGTTTTAATGCCGACACCTGCTTTGTGTGCCGACGTGCAGCGGAAAACGCTAAAATAACACAGAAAGAGGAACAAACCATGATGCAGACATTTCGTACTGAAGGCAATTACCGCTCCGCAGACCGGCTCAGCCCCGCAGAACTGCGCGCCGCCATCGCCAGCCGCGAAATTTTACAGAGCACTGCCCTTGCCTTTGACACCCAGCGCCAGCTCCGGTTCGATCTGGGCGGGGTAAAGGCCGTGATGCCCTTTGGCCAGTGTGCCGATGGGGCTGAGAGCGGCACCGTGCGGGACATTGCAGTGCTGACGCGGGTGGGCCGCCCCACCTGCTTTGTGATTGAAGGGATGGAGACCGGGGAAAACGGCCAGCCCTGCTACCTGCTTTCCCGGGCTGAGGCACAGCGGATGTGCAAGGCAGAGTATCTGGACACTTTACAGCCCGGGGACATCCTGCCCTGCACTGTGACCCACATCGAGCCGTTTGGTGCCTTTTGTGACGTTGGGTGCGGCATCAGCGCCCTGCTGCCCATCGACTGCATGTCGGTCAGCCGCATCTCCTCCCCTGCCGACCGGGTGAGTGTGGGCCAGCAGATCCTGTGCGCCATCAAAAGCCGGGATGTGCAGGGGCGGTTCGTGCTGACCATCCGGGAGCTGCTGGGCACCTGGGAGGAGAACGCCGCCGGGTTCACCGTGGGCGAGACCGTGGTGGGCATTGTGCGGAGCGTGGAGGAATACGGCACCTTTGTGGAGATCGCCCCCAATCTGGCCGGCCTTGCCGAGACCTGCCCCGACCTGCACCCCGGGCAGGCGGTGAGCGTCTACATCAAAAACATCCTGCCCGATAAAATGAAGATCAAGCTGGTCATCGTCAACCACAGCCTGGGCCAGAGCCACCGGTTCGACCTGCGCTATTTCATCACCGAGGGGCATATCGACCACTGGCTGTATTCCACCCCCGAAAGCCGCAAGCGCATTGAGACAGATTTTGCGGTTGCGGCTTGCAATCCTGTCTGAAACCCTTTATACTATAAGAAAGTGATTCTTTACGGCCTGCCCTGAGGCAGTGCCGGGCAGCAATTTGAAATGACAGGGGGATGTGCAGAACGATGGCCGCCAACGATGCTTTTACCGCCGGTGTTCGTCCCGGCGGACTGACCGACAGCACGGAGATCCGGTTGCTGTTGTGTTATCTGGTAAAGAATGCTGGGCCGATCACCCGGACGGAGATCGAGAACGCGCTGATGGAAGAACAGCTGGTCAACTATTTTGAGATCGGCTCCTGTCTGGATGATATCACCCGCCAGCAGCTGGTCACGCTGAAGGAAGACTGCTATTCCATCACCGAAAAAGGACGCAAGGTCGCGCAGGAGCTTGCCTATGACCTACCCCGCAGTGTGCGGGAGCGCGCGGTGGCGGCGGTTCTGCGCAGCCAGACCTGGGCCCGCAAGGAAGCCGAGTACAGCGCCCGTATCACCGAAAAGCCGGACGGCCACTGCTCCATCCGCTGCACCATCAAGGCACTGGATCAGGAGCTGTTTTGTCTGGACATCGGCACGCCTGACCGGCTGAGTGCCGATCTGGTTAAGAAGCAATTCATCCTCAAGGGCAACGAGATCTATCAGATGCTCATCACCAAACTGACAGAGTAACAAAGAAACGGGGCTGTTGCAAAAACAGTCCCGTTTCTTTTAGTTCCAGCACGCTGCGGCAATCAGTTCCAGCACACTGCCCGCAATGCAGCGGGCCTTATCCGAGATGAGGAAGCAGTTTTCCAGCTCTGCACGGCGGGGGTCCACATCGGCCACCTTGAATCCTTTGGTCACCGGGTAGCCATCCCGCAGCAGCCCCCGCAGGATGCCGGAGATCTGTGTGACCACCGGCAGACGCTGGCCGTCTGGTGTTTCGATCTCGGCCACAGCCTCGCCTGCCTCCACAAAATCAGCGATGGAATGCAGGTTGCGGAAGATACCCGCGGCCTGTGCATGAAGTACACGCTCGGCACCATAGCCACCGATGATGCCCGGCACGCCGGAGTTGGGTGCGGCAGCCCCTTCCCGGATGATGCGGCCCAGCTTGTGGCCGCGCTTGGTCTCCACCACCACGTCCACATCCTGCCCCGCCGCAAAGCCGGGGCCAAGGGCAATGGTCAGCGGAGCCATCTCCCGGGTGGTGCCCAGATTTTTCTTTGCGATGATGGCATCCACCAGAACAGCTGGCCTTGCCTGCGGCAGACACGCACCTGTGGGGTCTATCAGAATCGGCACGGCGTTCTGTGCCCAGACGACATCGGCATCTGCCAGCGTCTCCACCCGGATGCCCCGCATTCCTTCCACAGCGGTCTCGCCTTCGTAAACAGCCTCACAGAGAGACACCTGCCGACGGATGGCGGCGGGATGGGCTGTTTCCAGCACCAGCACCCGCAGGCCAGCCGACCAGAGCCGATGCACAACACCGGTGGCAAGGTCTCCCCCACCCCGGACAACGATCAGGTCATCACGCTTCATGGCTCATCCCTCCGGTTCCAGACGCTGCAAAAAGACTTCCATGGAGCCGCCGCAGGCCGCAATGGCCGCGGCATCGCTGGCCCCCTCTGTGGTAAAGGCGGCCAGCCTGCACGGGGCAGCCCCCGGCTCCAGCAATTCCCGCGCCAGCTGCTGGGTGCGGTACTCCATGATGCCGCCGCCCACGCTGCCCACGGCAGAGCCATCGGGCAGGACCAACATCTTGGAGCCTTCCTCCCGTGGCGTAGAGCCATGGCGGCCTACGATGGTCGCCAGCACCGCCGGAGCGGTCTGTTGTTCCAGCGCGGCCAGCAGCGCCTGGGAAAAGCCCTCAGTCTGCTGGCGGCTGTTTTTAACGGAGACGATCTCCGCAAGAATAGAAAGTGCGATCTCCTGTGCGGTTTTTGCGCCAATGGAAAGCCCAATGGGCGCGTGCAGGGCATCAATGCGCTCTTGCGGCAGCCCCAGCTCGGCCAGTTGTGTGTGCACCAGAGCCGCGCGCTTCCGGCTGCCCATCATGCCCACATAGGCGGCGGGCTTTTGCAGAATAGAACGCAGGCAGGCAATATCACAGCTGTGGGCACGGGTCACAACCACAAAGTATGTTTCCTGCCCGCCGGGGATCTGCGCAAGACCCTCTGCAAAGGGCAGGCAGAGCACAGCATCGGCCCCGGCCTGACGCAGCTCCTCCGCAAACTCGGGGCGGTCCTCCAGCGCTGTGACCGGCAGGCCCAGCAGCTTTGCCAGCCGCACCACCGACGCGCCCACATGGCCGCCGCCGCAGACCACAAGCTGCGGGGCTGCGCCAAAGCGCTCCACAAAGATGCGCTGTCCGGCTGATTTCAGAATTCCACTGGAGGTCACAGCGGCCAGGGCAGGCAGATGCTCCCCCCAGAACGCAGGCAGTTCCTCCGGCCAGACCGGTGCTGTGTTCCGCAGCAGGACACGTTCCCCCTGCGCCGGGCCTTCCAGCACCGTGGCCAGCAGAAAATCCCCCTCCCGGTCATGGAGTGCATTGAAAAAAGAACGGTTTCCCATCCAATTCTCCTTTATTTGTTATTGTTCTACCACCGCTGCGGCATCATAGGCGGCGGGGTCGATGCGGCTCTGCCACAGATGCCAGTCCTCGGGCGGCATCCGCCACGCAAGGCCGCACCCGGCAGAGAGCTCCCGGGGCAGCGGAATGAGCCGCCCGGGGATGTGTTCCGCTTCGCAGTGTTTTTCCCATGCCATCGCTTCCACTGTGGTGCGGAAGGATAACACGATATAGGGTCTCTTTGCACGCATCGTTTATTCCTCCGCCAGGCTGCGCACCGCACAGGCAGCGGCAAGTGCCTCCTCCCGGGTGTTGGTGTGGGAGAAGCTGAACCTCACCACGCCCTGCTCCACGGTGCCCAGCGCCCTGTGCATCAGCGGAGCACAGTGCGCACCGGCCCGCACACAGATGCCGTACTCTTCCCAGAGCACATCCGCCACCCGGGCGGAATCCTCGCCCATCAAGTTCAGCGAGACGATGGGCGCACGCGGCACAGTGAAGTCACCATAAAGCCGCACACCGGGAATTTCCCGGACAGTTTCATAAAACAGGCGTGCAAGCGCATTTCCTTTTGCTTCCAGCGCTTCCACGCCCTGTGTCAGGAGCCAGCGCACCCCGGCCCCCAGCCCGGCGATCCCCGGCACATTCAACGTTCCGGCTTCCAGAGCAGTGGGCATTTCGGTAGGGTGGCGTTCATCAAAGCTGTGGACCCCGCTGCCGCCCACCACAAGGGGGGCAACCTGCAGCCCCGGCCGGACATACAGCCCGCCGGTGCCCTGCGGGCCCAGCAGCGCCTTGTGCCCGGTAAAGCAGAGCACATCGATCCCCAGTGCCTGCACATCCACCGGCATGGCACCCGCTGTCTGGGCGGCATCCACGAGAAACAACAGGCCGTGCTTTTTTGCAAAAGCGGACACGAACGTCAGGTCCGTGCGGTTTCCGGTGACATTGGAAGCACCGGTCACAACCACTCCCCTAGTGTTGGAACGGAGCAGCTGCTCAAACTGCGTATAGCAGAGCACACCGTCTGCGTCCACATCCACAAAGCTCACCTCAACCCCCTGCCTTTGGAGGCGGTAGAGGGGCCGCAGGACGGAATTGTGCTCACAGACCGTGGTGATGACATGATCCCCCGGGCCAAAGAGCCCGTTGATGGCCGTGTTCAGCGCCTGGGTCGCATTGGACGCAAAGGCGATGCAGGCCGGGCCTTCGGCGTGGAAGAGCCGGGCCAGCGCTTCCCGGGTCTCGTAGACGATGCGGGAGGCGTGCAGGGTGGGCGCATGGGCTCCACGGCCCGGGTTGCCTGCTGTCTGCAGAGCATCCAGCATCGTCTGCCCCACCTCCGGGGGCTTGTACAAGGTGGTTGCGGCGTTATCAAGGTAGATCACGGCTTGACCACGTTCCCGGCGTTCAGCATCTTTTCAGCGATGACATACATATTGGTCACGCCGCCCACGGCCAGCTTCTCCGTCATGCCGTAGAAGTTCAGGCAGGTGCCGCAGGTCAGGATCTCCACGCCCTCGGCTTCCAGTGCCTTCAGGTCTTCCAGCATGGGCGAACCCTCACAGGTCAGGGATGCGCCGCCGTTATAGAAGAGGATCGTCTTGGGCAGCTTGTCCTGCTGGGTCAGGGAGAACACGAAAGCCTTGAGCAGGGTCTTGCCCAGCTCCTCGGCCCCCTCCCCCATCTTGTCGGACGCGATGACCACCACCGTATCGGTGCGGGCATCCGGGGTGCAGGTTTCCGCTTCTGCCTGCTGTTTCACCTTGCCCGGCACAGCGGTTTCCGCAGCAGGCGTGTCCTTGATGGTAAAGCGGACACGGTATTCCTGCTCGGCCAGTTTTTCGGAGCTGGACAGATAGCTCTTCTGCTGGGCCATCTTGGTCAGGTTCTGGACAGCGATCTCATTGTCCACCAGCACTTCCACCTCGCCGGGGCCGTGCAGCTCTGCAATGGCCTTTTTGGCCTTGACCACGGGCAGCGGACAGGCATCTCCACGGGCATCGATCTTGATCATCGGTTGTTCCTCCCTCATTCGTATGTTACTGTGATCTCCGGTGTCTGCTTTTCCCCAATGGTGCCCACGACCTTTGCGGGCAGACCCGCCGCCTGCAGCTCTGCTTCCAGGGCAGCGGCATCCTGCGGGGCCACGGCAAACAGCAGGCCGCCGGAGGTCTGGGGATCAAACAGGATCTCTTCCATCGGGAAGGGCACTTTCTCAAACCGGACAAAGGGCCCGGTGTGGTTGCGGTTGCGCTGACCGGCGGCGGTGTACAGGCAGGCATCTGCGGCCTCCCACGCACCGGGCAGCACCGGCACCGCATGGGCATCGATGACGCAGGAGAGCTTTTTCCCCATCATCTCGTGCAGATGGCCCAGGAAGCTGAACCCGGTCACATCTGTGGCGGCGTGCACCTCGTACCTGCGTGCGATCTCTGCCGCCGTTTTGTTCAGGGTGGTCATGGAACGGACTGCTGCTTCCACCTGCTCCGGAGCGGCTTCGCCCACCCGGTTGGCGGTGCAGATCAGCCCCACGCCAAGCGCCTTGGTCAGAAGAAGCTTGTCGCCCGGGCGGCCGGTATCGTTGGCCGTCAGGCGGTGCGGGTCTACAAGACCGGTCACCGACAGGCCGTACTTCACGCCGGTATCGGCAATGGAGTGCCCACCCGCCAGCGTGCCCCCGGCTTCGGCCACCTTTTCGGCACCGCCGCGCAGGATCTCCCCCAGCACGTTCAGATCCATGCTCTCGGGGAAGCAGACAAGATTCAGTGCCGTTTTGACCTCACCGCCCATGGCGTAGACATCGCTCAGGGCATTGGCCGCGGCGATCTGCCCGAAGGTATAGGGGTCATCGACCATCGGCGGGAAGAAATCCACCGTCTGCACCAGAGCAATGTCCTCGGTGATGCGGTAGACGGCAGCATCGTCCCGGCTGTCGTAGCCAACCAGAAGGTCGGGGTCTTTTTCGCCCCGGGGCAGCTTTTCCAGAATGCGGCTCAGTACCCCGGCACCCAGCTTTGCGGTGCACCCGCCGCCGGTGCAGAAGACAATGGGGCCTTGTTCTGCCATTTCATGCACGCTCCCTTTCATCAAAATAAGTCAACACGCCCTGCACCTCATATTTTTTGCGCAGGAGCGTGAGGGTCTGTTCTCCGGCAGCAATGCGGGCGGGGTCATCCGCCTGATTGAGCACCACAGAAAAACGGCGGTTCCCTACCAGTTTTCGTCCTCCCTGCTCACTGGCCAGCAGCCTTGCCAGCAGCTCCGGGGTCAGAAGCGTTTCGGGGGCAGTGCCCAGCAGGGCGCAGGCCTGCTCCAGCCGGAAGCAGACCTCCCGCAGAGGTCTGCCCAGCGCGGACAATCCTGCCACGGCCAGCACGATATCGCTTTCCGGCAGCAGCACCGGTTCATGGGCCGCCGGAACTTTGCAGGGCATCCGTTTTGCACCGTCCGCTTCCAGAAGAACCATATCCGCCTGTGCCATCCAGCAAGTCAGCTGCTCCGGCGGCAGGGCGGTCAGCTTGCCCTGCTCTGCCGGGACACCGGCCACAGCATATCGCCCTGCCGCCCAGAGGGACGCAAGGGCAGCCTCATCTGCGGCATAATTCTCCCCCGGCTGCCGGATGTGGGTGGTGGTGCTTACCAGCACCCGCCAGCCTTTGGCGGCACAATGCCGGGCAAAGGCATAGAGCAGGGTGGTCTTTCCGCCGCCGCCCACCAGCGAGATCACATGGCCCTTTTCAGCCAGAAACGGAAAATGTGTTTCCGAAAGCATCAGCGGTTCTCTTCCACCGCCATGGCGACCTGCTCCGGGGTGATGGGCAGCTCGTAGAAGCGGGTACCGATGGCATTGTAGATGGCATCCGCGATGGCGGGCAGCGGGGTGTTGATGACCACCTCACCAATGGATTTTGCACCAAACGGGCCGTTGGGCTCGTAGCTGCTCTCAAACTCCACCCGGATGTGGCCGATGTCCACACGGGCGGGGATCTTATACTGCATAAAGGAATTCTCCATCGGCCAGCCCTTGGCATCGTAGGTGATGTTCTCGGTCAGGGCCATGCCGATGCCCTGCAGGATGCCGCCCTCGGTCTGCACACGGGTCAGGTTGGGGTTGATGGGGGTGCCGCAGTCCACACAGGCGGCATAATCCACCACCTTGACCTCACCGGTCTCCTTGTCCAGCTCAATTTCAGCCGCACCGACCATGTAGGGCGGGGGCGAAAGGGGCGAGGTGTGGGTCTCGGTGATCTCCAGCGGCACCATGTGGCCGAACTGGGAGGCGAAGGCCACCTCAGAGAGAGAGACCCTCTTCTCCGGGTCTGCGTTCAGGGAGACGAACTTGCCGTCAAAATCCACAGCCTCTTCGGTCGTCTGGAGCAGCTCCGCGCCCAGCTTGCAGATCTGGCCGCGCAGCCGCAGGGCACACTTCTCCACTGCCTTGCCGGTGACATAGGTGGTAGAGGAAGCGTAGGAGCCGGAGTCATAGGGCGAGGTATCGGTATCCGCGCCAAAGACGGTGATATTGTCCAGGTCACAGTCCAGCACCTCGGCGGCGATCTGAGCCAGCGTGGTGTCACAGCCGGTGCCCATATCGGCCGCACCAATGATGAGGGAGTAGAATCCGTCATCGTTTACCTTGAGGGTGGCACTGCCCACGTCCATGCCGGAAATGCCGGAGCCCTGCATGGCCATGCCCATACCCACGGCGCGCACCTTGCCATTGCCAAGGTCGCGCACAGGATACTTGTTGTCCCAGTCGATCATCTCGTGGACTTTTTTCAGGCAGCGGTCCAGCGCGCAGCTGGTGTTCACAGCGCCGTAATAGGCAGGCATCACATCGCCCTCTTTGACGATGTTCATTTCACGGATCTTGAAGGGATCCATGTGGAGCCTGGCAGCCAGCTCGTTGACGGCAGATTCCACCGCAAACAGGCCCTGGGTCGCACCATAGCCGCGGTACGCACCGGCAGACATGTGGTTGGTGTAGACCACGTCGCTGATAAAACGGAAGGCTTCGGCCTTGCCATACAGCGGAATGGACTTGTGGCCGGAAAGGCCCACCGTTGTGGGGCCGTGCTCACCGTAGGCACCGGTGTTGGACAGGGTGTAGAGGTCGATGCCCTTCACGATGCCGTCCTTGGTGGCACCCAGACGGACGTGCATCTCCATCTCGTGGCGGGGCGAAGATGCGGTCTGGCTCTCTTCGCGGGTGAAGATCAGCTTGCAGGGCTTCTTGGTCTTCCAGGTAACAAAGGCCGGATAGATGGCCGAGACCGCCGTCTGCTTGGCACCAAAGCCGCCGCCGATGCGGGGCTTGATGACGCGGATCATGGATTTGGGGATGTGCAGGGCGTTTGCCACATTGCGGCGGGTGTGGAACACGATCTGGGTCGAGCTGAGGATGTTCAGCCGTCCGTACAGGTCCATCCAGCAGCAGGTGCGGAAGGTCTCCATCATGGCCTGCTGACAGGCCTTGGTGTGGTAGACACGGTCGATGACAACATCGCACTTTGCCAGCACGGCATCGATGTCGCCGTCGCCGCACGCATCGTGGGCACAGAGGTTGCGCTTGTTGTCGGCACCCACGGGGCTCAGGCTCTCCCAGTTGTCCTCCGGGTGGACAAGGATGGGGTTGTCCTTCGCAGTGTGGAAATCCAGCACCGGCTCCAGCACCTGATACTCCACCTTGATGAGCTTCATGGCCTTCTCGACACACTTCTCATCCTTGCCCACCACAATGGCCACCACGTCCCCCACAAAGCGGACGTGGCGGTCAATGACCAGGCGGTCGTAGGGGCTGGCTTCGGGGTAGGTCTGGCCGGCCTGCGTGTAGCGGCGGGCGTTCTGATCCACATCCTCCCAGGTGAAGATGGCCTCGATGCCGGGCACCTTTTTGGCCACGGACGTGTCGATGCGCTCTACCATGGCGTTGGCATGGGGCGAGCGGTACAGCTTGACGATCAGGCAGTCTGCCGGGGCCAGATCATCCATGTAAACGGGCTTGCCGGTCACAAGCTGCATGGCATCCTTTTTGCGGAATGCTTTGTTGACGTTTTTCATTCGGCACCCTCCTGTTTTGCTTTTTTCCAGGCGAGGAAATTCTGGATGCCTCGCAGCTGACCCTCGTAGCCGGAGCAGCGGCAGAGGTTGCCCGCAAGATATTCCTTGATCTCCTCCTCAGTGGGGTATTCCTTTTCCCGGAAGAGGGCGAGGGCGTTCATAATAAAGCCCGGGTTGCAGAAGCCGCACTGCTCTGCACCCTGATCGGCGATAAAAGCACCGAACTCAGCAGCCTCCTCCTGCAGGCCCTCCAGCGTGGTCACCCTGTGGCCGTCGGCACGGGCTGCCAGCACAGAGCAGGACAGCACCGGCACATCGTCCAGAAAGACGGTGCACAGGCCGCAGTTGGAGGTCTCGCAGCCGCGCTTGACACTGTAACAGCCGTGTGCGCGGACAAAATCGATGAGCAGGGTGTCCGGTGCGGCCTCTGCCGTGACTTTGGTTCCGTTCAGAATAATATTCACCTGCATCTTGTCTCACCTGTTCCCTTCCAATTTCAGCACAGCACGCTTGACCAGCACCCCGGCCAGATGATTGCGGTATTCCGCACTGCCGCGCATGTTGCTCTCCGTCCGGATGCCTGCCCGCACCTCAGCGGCAAAGCGGGCAGCGGTCAGCTCCGGCGTTTCGGCGGCATTGGGCTGCAGGGTATACAGCACTGCCTTGCCGGGCCGGGCACCAATGGCGACCCGGAAACCCCCGGCCGTTTTCGCGGCGGCACAGGTCAGCACCGGGAAATCCGTCTGGCTGTTGCGCACCGACTGGTAGCAGAATGCTGCCTGCTCTTTCGGCACGATGACCCGCACCAGGATATCCCTGTCGTACGGGCGCTGGGCATACTCCAAAAGCGGCACGATACCGCCCTTGTAGAGCTCCACCGAAGCGTTCAGGGCCAGGAACATGGTCAGAACATCGGAAAAGCCAAAACGGCTGTAAATGCTGCCGCCCACGGTGGCAAGGTTGCGCAGCTGCACACCCACAATGTGGCGCACAGATTCCCGCACAGCGCCGTCCGTGTAGGCATTGAGCCCCTCGTGGAGCTCGATCTGCCGCAGGGGCACCATGGCCCCGATGGAAAAGCCCTCGGCCGTTTCCTCAATTTTGTCCAGCCCAAGGCCTGACAGGTCGATGGCGGTGCCGACATTGATGTTCTCCATCTTGAGCCAGATCATGCCGCCGATGACCCGATTGTTTCGCTTCTGGTTGAGCTGCCAGGCTTCCTCGAGACTTTCGGCCCGTTTGTATTCCCGGATCGTCATCATACGCAGTACCTCTCTTTTTTCGATTGCTACTTTTATTTTATCACAAAATCCCTTATAATGCCACTGGAAAGACTGCCGCAGATCCGGCAGGTTCAGGAGGAATGATTTTATGACAGAGTTGTGCAGAAAAAACGCCCACCTTCCGGTGGGGTGCGTCATCATGGCATCGGGGCTGGCCCGGCGGTTCGGCTCCAACAAGCTGCTGGCCGATTTCGGGGGCCGCCCCCTGCTCTGCCGGGCGCTGGAGTTCACCGCCACCCCCGCCCTTGCTGCCCGGGTGGTCGTGACCCGCTCTGCCGAGGTCAAGGCCCTGTGTGACGCACAGGCCGTTCCCTGCCTGCTCCACAGCCTGCCGGGCCGGAACGACACTGTTCGGCTGGGGCTGGAGGCGCTGCTGGAGCAATGCCCCAATCTTGCAGGCTGCATCTTCCTGCCCGGAGATCAGCCCCTGCTGCAGCGGGAGACGCTGGAAGCGCTGATCACTGCTTTTGCCCAGACACAAAAAGAAACAGAGCGGGCGATCTTCCGGCTGGGAGCCCGGGCCGCACATGGCCCGGACACCGTTGTCGGAAGTCCCGTTCTGTTCGGATGCGGATATTTTCCCGCTCTGCGCACCCTGCCCGAGGGCAAGGGCGGCAGTGTTGTGCTCAAGGCTCACCCTGAGCAGGTACAGATTGTCTACGCCCAGCGGCGGGAAGAACTGCTGGATGCAGATACGCCGGAAGCTCTGGAGGAACTCTCCGCCATTGCAGCGCAATGGTGCTTTCCCTGACAGGAGAGGCAAGGGCACTTCTTGGCTCCCCTGTCAGGGGAGCTGTCACCGAAGGTGACTGAGAGGTTTATTCGGCCTTATCGTCCTTGGGCAGCAGCACGTTCAGCACAATGGCCACAAAGGCTGCGGGCACGATGCCGCTCTCGCCGCAGATCAACTGGAAGAACTGGGGGGTGTGTGCCAGGATGCTGGCATTGGCACCCATGCCGTAACCCACGCCCAGTGCAACGGAAACGATGGTCAGGGTGCGCGGGGTCATCTTTTCCTTGGTAATGAGCTGGATGCCGGACACCACGATGGAAGAGAACATCATCACGGCAGCACCGCCCAGAACGGCCTGCGGCATGATGGAGACCAATGCGCCCAGCTTGGGGATCAGGCCGCAGAGGATCAGGAAGATGGCACCGGTAGCCAGTGCACCGCGGTTGACGACCTTGGTCATGGAAACCAGACCCACGTTCTGGCTGAAGGAGGTGTTGGGCAGAACACCAAAGCAGGCGGCAAAGGAAGAGCCCAGGCCGTCGCAGATAACACCGCCGGACAGCTCCTTATCGGTGGCCTCACGGCTCATGCCGCCCTCCATCACGCCGGAGATATCGCCCACGGTCTCCACAGCGGTGACGATGAACATGATCAGCACGGGCAGGATGGCGCGCATATCAAAAACGATCTTGACGGGAACCAGCTTGGGGATGGCAAACCAATCGGCCTGTGCCACCTTGCTCCAGTTCAGCACCCATGCCTTGGTGAACTCCACACCCTCGGCAGTGACACCGGTGGTGGGCAGGACAAAGCCCATGATAAAGGCTGCCAGATAGCCCGCTACGATGCCGATGAGGATGGAGGAGGAGCTCAGAAAGCCCGTGGTCCAATGCTTGAAGAACAGGATCACCACCAGCACGAACACGGCCAGCAGCAGGTTTTCCGCGGAACCGAAGTCCTTGGCTGCGTTGCCGCCACCAAAGGAGTTGACACCCACGGAGATCAGGGACAGACCGATGGACAGCACCACCGTGCCGGTGACCACCGAGGGGAAGAACCTGCGCAGGGGCTTGAGGAAGAAGCCCAGCACAGTCTCGAACAGGCCGCCCAGAATGGAAGCGCCCATGATGGCACCGTAGGCTAGCACACCGCCGCCCATGGAAGCAGCCACACTGTTGAACACGCCCAGGAAGCCGGAGCTGGTGCCCATGATGATGGGGACCTGACCGCCCACAGGGCCGATGGAGAACAGCTGCACCAGCGTGACCACACCGGCCACGAACATGGCGTTCTGCAGCAGGCTGACCTGCAGGTCAGCAAACTCACCGCCTGCAAGGCCGCAGGCACTGGTGATGATAAGAAGCGGGGTCAGGTTGCCCACGAACATGGCAAATACATGCTGCAGGCCCAGCGGGATGGCCTGGCGAAGGGGCATCTTGGCATCAAACTGGTATGCACCCTTCTCCAACTCGATATTTTTGATCATAACTTCTCCTTTATCTAAAAGGCTTTTTTACACGACAAAAATTATTATAGCAGAGCCTTTCTCAAATTGGGAGAGGTTCGGGATAGTTTTTGTTCATTTTTAGTTCATAAGTCATACTTTAACTTTAAATTGTTCTTCTGTGAAGCACAAAATCAGATGGATCAGCCCCCTGCTCCCGGCACCAGAAGCCTCTGAGGCGCATCGATGGCAGTGGTGCCCTCCGCAAGGTCGTTGGCGGCAAGCATCTGGGCCGGAGAGACATGGAACCGCCTGGCGATGGCAAACAGCTCCTCCCCCGCCTGTGCATAATAGATGCGCAGGCTGATCTCCGGGTCTGCCGGGGTCAACGGTTCTCCCAGCGCGATGGAGCCCACACAGGTGTTTCCGCTCCGCTGTAGGATGGCTCCTTCTGCCTTGACGGAAAGGGTGACCTCCAGTGTGCCGTTTGCGCAGACACAGCGCAGATCCTCGGCACGGAGCCAGCACTCCGGGATCAGCTCCGCGTCCGAGGGCAGCTCCCGCCCCAGCGGCAGGGCAAGCTCCAACACCTTTTCATAGCTTTCCAGCTCCGAAAGGCTGTTCTCCCCAAAGGCAGTCACGGTCACCCGGCTGGTCAGATCCCAGTTGTTTTCCCTGTATGCCAGCAGGGCCGGGCCAAAGGAGGCAAAGCAGGCCAGAATTTTAGCCCCAGCGTCCGGCAGAGGGCCGGAGCCGGTCAGGGTCACGGTCTCATCCAGGGTGCAGGCCAGCGATTCCGTCTGTACCGTCTGCGGGGTCTGTTCTGTCTCAAATTTCGTGGAGAAGGCATCCGCCACGCACTGCAGCTGGTAGGGTCTCCATGCCCGCAGACGCAGCATCAGGGTGGCGGTCAGGCGGCTGGGTTCCTCCCCTTCTCCCTCCGTGAGCGTAAAGCCCACCGGCTCGGCCACGCAGAGGCAGCGGCAGTCCTCGCTCAGGCCGTCCACATCCAGCACCTGATTGAAGTTCAGGTTCACGCTCTGGCCTTGCAGTGCCGGGTCGCCCTCGGCACGCCAGGCACAGGAAACGACCAGCACGCCCTTGGCAACGGCTTTCCCGTTCAGGAGCTTGAGGTCTCCGACAGAGGCATTGCCGCTGAGGTCCAAAACGGCGGCGGGCGGCGTGGGAAAGCGGATCTCGCCCTCGACCGTGACCAGCTTTTCCAGCACAGCGGCACGCCGCACCCCGGAAAGGGTGACCAGTTTCTGTTCCACCCCGCCATCCGACAGAGCTGTGATGACATCTGTTTTGACCTGCGTATGCACCGATACCACCAGCCCATACGCCCCCCGCACCTCGATGCGGCGCGGGTTGACGGTGCGGCAGTTCAGATATTCGGTCTGGCCCTCCACCTGCACGGCCCATGCCGTGAAGACGAACTCCGGCAGATCCAGCAGCTTGGTAAAAGGGAGCTTCTGCTCAGTCTGGCACAGACCCGCCCCATCTTCCCCCTGATAATAGACCACACAGCGCAGATAGCCCTCCAATTGCAGCTTGCCGGGCTGCAGTCGCTTTTGCAGCACCACCGGCCTGACAAAGCACTTGACCAGCTTAAACACCGGTGGCAGATAATCAGAGATCAGGATCTCTGTTTCCAGCGGCAGCTCTGCCTTGAGGGTACAGTTTGTCCCCGCCGCCGGCAGGGCATCCCGAAAGATCTTCAACTCCATGGTACGCGCTCCTTTCCTGTCCGCTCTTGGTGTCATTTTATTCCGGGAGCAGGCTGGATAGAACGGAGCGCTTTTCCGGAGACGCAAAAAGCCGCCGCACAGCGTTTCCACTGCGCGGCGGCCTTATCACAATCAGGGTGCGGGGAAAATCAGGTGCTTATTCAGCAGCCTTGGCAGCCTCGATCTGCTTGATCAGCTCGGGAACGACCTTGAACAGATCACCCACGATGCCGTAGTCAGCAACACCGAAGATGGGTGCGCTCTCGTTCTTGTTGACGGCGATGATGCACTCGGAATCCTGCATACCAGCGGTGTGCTGGATGGCACCGGAAATGCCCAGAGCAACATAGATCTTGGGGTGGACCGTCTTACCGGTCTGACCGACCTGATGGTCAGCGGTCATCCAGCCTGCATCGGTAACGGCACGGGAAGCACCCACAACGCCGCCGCCCAGTGCAGCAGCCAGCTGCTCAGCCAGCTCGATGCCCTTGTTGACATCCTTGCTGATGCCGCGGCCAACAGAGACGATGACATCGGCACCGATCAGATCGACCAGCTTCTCAGCAGCCTTCTCGACGCTCAGGACCTCGGTCTTGATGTCGGCAGCGGACAGCTCGAAAGCGGGCTTCACGATCTGGCAGGCATCAGCCTTGGCCTGATCGAAGGGGGCCTTCTTCATAACGCCGGGGCGCACGGTGGACATCTGAGGACGGAAGCGGGGGCAGATGATGGTAGCCATCAGATGGCCGCCGAATGCGGGACGGGTCATCTTCAGGTTGCGATCTTCCATATCGAACTTCTGCTTGGACAGGTCGATGGTGGAGCTCTCCTTCAGGAAGTCGATGTACTTTGCAGTGTCGATGTCCAGGTGGGTAGCATCAGCGGTCAGGCCGGTGTGCAGGCGGGCTGCGCAGCGGGGGCCCAGATCGCGGCCAATGTTGGTGGCACCGATCAGCAGGACCTCGGGCTTGTACTCGTTGACCATGTCGCAGACGACCTTGGCGTATGCGTCCGTGGTGTAATCCTTCAGCAGGGGGCTGTCGCAAACCATGACCTTATCAGCGCCATAGCCGCCCAGCTCCTTGGCAATGCCGTCCACGTTATCGCCCAGCAGCAGGCCGGTGACTTCGCAGTTCAGCTCATCAGCCAGCTTGCGGGCCTCGCTGACCAGCTCGAAATCGGTGGGCATCAGTTTGCCCTGGCGCTGCTCACAAAAGACCCAAACGCCCTTGTACTCGTTAAAATCAGCCATTGTAATCCTATGCTCCTTTCATCAGATCAGGTGCTTCT
>OJOF01000397.1_pt1 | contig 38696 bp, 36 predicted proteins | sample 1598181 | NCBI WGS metagenome assembly OJOF01 (sample SAMN01915226, study PRJEB22387) | human gut metagenome | isolation source: stool | host: Homo sapiens | place: USA
TTAAAGCGGCACGCGAGCTGGGTTCAGAACGTCGTGAGACAGTTCGGTCCCTATCTGTTGCGGGCGTAAGAGATTTGAAGGGAGCTGTCCTTAGTACGAGAGGACCGGGATGGACGTACCTCTGGTGCACCAGTTGTCCTGCCAAGGGCATAGCTGGGTAGCTATGTACGGACGAGATAAACGCTGAAAGCATCTAAGCGTGAAACTCCCCCTAAGATGAGATCTCTCATCCTTCAAGGAGTAAGGACCCAGAAAGACGATCTGGTTGATAGGCCGAAGGTGGAAGCGCAGTAATGTGTGCAGCTGATCGGTACTAATAGTCCGAGGGCTTGACCTACGAATGAAGCAGGCAAGGCCTTGAGAGGAGCTTTGAAGTTACATTGTTCGGTTTTGAAGGTTCGATTTGAAGACATGCACCTTTAGCTCAGCTGGTAGAGCACCTGACTCTTAATCAGGGTGTCCAGGGTTCGAGTCCCTGAAGGTGTACCATCCCACTGGATGGGAGCACCATCCAGTGGGGACCCCACGACGCAAGGCATGGCCCGTTGGTCAAGTGGTTAAGACAGCGGCCTCTCACGCCGTTAACATCGGTTCGAATCCGGTACGGGTCACCATCCCAAAAAAGCGATGCTTTTTCGGGAACCCTTGAGGACAAAAAATCCTCGGGCGAAATGAATTCGCCCTGCGGCAAGGTTTTGCTGTGCAAAACGCTTGAACGTGCCACTCGGCACGACTTGACAATTGGATAAAGCTTTGTTACTGTAGAGATGCAGTTGCAATACAGCAGTTGGTGCTGATTAGGGCGAGGGTCCACCCGTTCCCATCCCGAACACGGAAGTTAAGCTCGCTTCTGCCGACAATACTTGGCTGGAGACGGCCCGGAAAGATAGGTAGCGCCAACATGGAGAAAAGCCACTCAAGAGAGTGGCTTCTTTTTTTATATTCATAGCTGCGGGAGTGCAATTCACTGTTCGAAATCCGCGACAATACGTTACAATACCCCTATCAAGAGAGATAGGGGTATTTTTATTATGGAACATTTATATGACTGACAAGATGGTCGAAGCCTATTTGAAAGCCCTCGAAAATGAAGAGCGCGCCGCGGCGACGGTTGAGAAGTACCGCCGTGCTTTACTGAGCTTTGCTGCATTCCTGAGCGGCGCGGCGGTCACACCAGAGATGATTCGGCTCTGGAAGGACGACCTGCGCGCGAGAAACTACGTGCCGTCGACGATCAACACCTATTTAGCGGCGCTGGACGGCTTTTTCCGTTTCTGCGGTTGGGCAGATTGCCGCGCGCGGTTTCTGAAAATCCAGCGCCATCTGTTCAGGGACAGCAAGCAGGAATTGACGCGAGGGGAATACGAGAGGTTGGTCGCTGCGGCGGAGGCCACGGGCGACCGCACCCTCGCGCTCCTGATGGAGACCATCTGCTCCACCGGCATTCGCGTCAGCGAGGTGCAGTATATCACCGTCGAAGCGGCGAAAAACGGCAAGAACGAAATTGCTTTGAAAGGTAAAATCCGTACCATTCTGCTGCCTGTCAAGCTCTGCCGCAAGCTGCTCAAGTTTGCCGCGCAGCAAAAAACCGCCTCCGGCGCGATCTTTCGCGCCAAAAGCGGCAAGTCCATGTCGAGATATCAAATTTGGCCGAAAATGAAAAAGCTGTGCGCCCGCGCAGGTGTGGATGCAGAGAAAGTCTTCCCGCACAACCTGCGCCACCTGTTCGCGACGGCATTTTATCGCGCATACAAGGATATCGTCAAGCTGGCGGATGTTCTCGGGCATTCGAGCATCGAAACGACGCGCATTTACCTTGTTACGAGCATGGTGGAGCATCGGCGTCAGCTTGAACAGCTAAAACTTGTATCATAAAAACGGAATCTATATTCTGTTGCGCAAAAATGCCAAAGCGAATACAGTTACCACTATATTCACAACTAAAGCGCATGCAGAGATCGAGCTGTCTGCGCCCGAGAACGCTCAAATGGGTGCAGAGGCACAAGCTTACAGTGCGTTTTCCCCTGTAAACTCCATAATTTATATTTGGAATCATAATTTCCCTAGCCTTTGTCGGAAGATTGTGCTATATTTTGCTACGAGTAAAGGGAACGATAAGATCGTTTCGCTTCCTTTGCATATACGGAATATAGATTCCGTTCTCAAAATCTCATATTTTGGCAAAACCGCCGAAAGGCGGCGACGCAAAGCCAGATGGGTCTAACGCCTCTCCGAATGGAGAATACGCTATGACAGCCGGTTGCACCCTTACTGATTATTCGCTTGTCACTGCTCCGTCCGGCTTTGCTGGAACGGGGCTTTTTTCGTGGGGGGTGGCCGACGATCCGACAGACATTTCGAGTGTTTTGCGCGGAACAGGGAAAGACTGCTTTGCTTGCCCAGTGGGATATTGAGCGAAATTTACCACTCACGCCGGATGATGTGACTTTCGGCAGTCATAAAAGAGTCTGGTGGACCTGCCCAAGCGGTCATTCGTGGCAGGCCATGGTTTACACCCGCAGCGAGGGAACAGGCTGCCCCTACTGCACAGGGCGCAAGGTTACGCCTAAACAGGGCGGCCTGGTGAAGCAGTTTCCGCTGCTCACGGCAGAGTGGGACGTCGAGAAGAATGCATCCCTGACGCCGCAGGACGTGACGACCGGCAGCCACAAGCTCATCTGGTGGAGATGCCCGAAAGGCCACTCCTACCGTTCCGCCGTGAAAACGCGGGCGCAGGGCAGCGGTTGTCCGTACTGCGCGGGAAAGAACGTCCTGCCAGAGGAAACCTCCCTTGCGGCTGAGTATCCGACGATCGCGAAAGAATGGGATGCGGCAAAAAACGTGCCTCTTTTGCCTACGCAGGTGATCTCCGGCACAAGGCGCAAAGTCTGGTGGCGCTGTCCGAAAGGCCATTCGTGGCGCGCGGCGGTGTATTCGAGGACGACCCTCGGCACGGGCTGTCCGGTCTGCACCGGACGGCAGGCGTTGGCCGGTGAAAACGATCTTGCGACGCTGTATCCCGACATTGCCGCGCAGTGGGACGGGATGAAAAACGGTGCACTCCGACCGAACAATGTGACTGCGGGCTCGAACCGCCGCGTGTGGTGGAAGTGCGAAAAAGGCCATTCCTATCGTGCGATGTTTGCGCAGCGCGTGCAGCGCGGCGACGGCTGTCCTTACTGCGCCAACCGAAAGGTGCTGCCGGGTTTCAACGACTTAGCGACCGCAGCGCCGCTGGTCGCCAAACAGTGGCACGAGAGCCTCAACGGCGCGCTGACACCGGAGATGGTGACCGCGGGCAGCCACAAAAAAGCGCGGTGGCGATGCTCTTACGGCCATGTCTGGAAAGCCACCATATCCTACTCGCGCGCGGGCGTGCAGCAGTGCGGCTGCCCCGTCTGCGCCGGAAAGACCAGACGCAAAACCAAGTAAACTCAGCCCGAGAAGGCGGGCAAAAGATAGAGAATCTTAGGAGGTAATGGAATGAAACGGCGATTATTGGCAAGTTTACTGACACTTGTCATGATGCTGAACCTGCTGCCGACGGTAGCTTGGGCAAGGAATGATGAGGGCATTGATGCTGATTCGGTAGAAATGTATTCCTCTGATGATGTAGTGACATCGGGGCCGATAACCATTTGGACGGGCAAAATAGTCCAAATTACCGTTCCCGAGGAGAGCAAAGTCGGGAGTTCGAACACAGATATTGTCAGTGTTGAGAAGAATGCCACAGCGGTGACGCTGACCGGTGGCAGCAAAGAGGGACGCGCAGAGGTCACTACGGGAGAGTCTACCTGGGTCGTTTATAACTACGCCAGCGAAGCGGAGTATAACTATTTATACTCGCTGTTCCACGGGAAAACAATCTCCGTGATGGGCGACAGCATTTCGACGATCAAGGACAAAATCCCCAGCGGTAATGCTCTGTATTATGATAATACTACTTCGGCGAAAACGATGACTTTTGAACGCAATTACTGGGGTGACATCATCACCCGCTTTGGCGCGGTAGAGGGCATTGATGAGGCATGGAGTGGAAGCACCATCGGTTCTAAAGCTGCTTCTATGGCAAGCAAGGATAGAATCAACAAGCTTGACGATAATGGCACGCCGGATGTGATCCTGTACTATGGCGGCAGAAACCCGGACAGCTCGGTCGGTACGTTTGATCCCGATGCAGACTATGCGAAGACTGTCGATTGGGCGAAGTCCTATTCGGATACAGCGAGCGCCTACGCGGCTTCTCTGCAGCGCATGAAGGAAACCTATCCGGGCGCTGAGATTATCGCAATTATTCCCTATTATGAGCAAAATAATATTTCTAAACAGGCGGAAGTGATCGAGCAGATTGCAAAGCACTACGATATCACGACAATCGACCTGCGGGAGCTTCGGAATCAGGAAGGCATTTCTCCGAAAAACGAACTCCACCCTAATATGGATGGTCACAGCCAGATCGCGGCCTACATCTGCCAGCAGCTCTATGAGCAGCGGGCAGTGACTCCGGATGAGAAGACCGTCACCTATGATGCCAACGGCGGTAGCTTCAAAAACGGCAGTGATCCCATCAAGCAGTCCGTGACAGCCGAGCTGCCGAAGGCCACCCGCGCAGGCTACGCCTTTGTGGGCTGGTTCGATCAGGCTGCTGGCGGGAACAAGATTGCATCCGCTCTGGACACGGCGATTCCCTCTGGCATGCAGGACAACCTTAACGGTACGACCCTGTATGCGCATTGGACGCACACCTTTACGTGGAATTTCAACAGCGATATGAACGCTGTTGATGCGGATGGTAACGTTATCATCTCTGTGGATTGTAAACATGGCGACGCCGAGATTAACGGTGGCACGGTAACGTTCGATTATTATCAGGGTAAACTGAGCACTCCATTCACTCTTGACCCGACGCAGAATTGGTGTGTCGAGTGGAGAGAAAAGAATCAGGCAAAAGAGAATATGCTCTTCAGCTCTACTGCAACGAGAGAAAAGGGTATGACCTATATTTTCCTGTATGAGCCGAGCATCTATATGGGTACATATGATGTTACAAATAACAAAATAGATTACATCAACTTTGGCGGTCCTGCATATCAGAAAGAGCCAACCTCCAATGAGTATTCTGTTGTCAAACTGGAGAATAACTATGATAAAGCTACCGAAACGAGCCTTGTGACTCTTTCTGTTGATGGTGAGCAGGTGTTTGCCAAGCTGAACACGCAGGGCAGATACGGAAGCCATGGATCTTCGTTGACTGCAAGTGACTATGAGCAGTATGCTTTGGAGAAGCTCAACTTTACATTTAATTACCTCGGCGGTAACAGAGACGGCGGCGATACTCCTGCTTGGAAGCTTTCCAACACCTTTGACTACATCAAGGTGACGCTGGGTGACGACCATACCCACACATATGGCACGACCTATTCCAGCGACAGCACTGGCCATTGGAAGACCTGCACTGAGTGCGGTGCAAACGGTGAATTTTCGAAGCACACCGGCGGTACTGCCACCTGTACAGCAAAGGCGGTTTGTGAAACCTGTGATCAGCCGTATGGCGAATTAGGCGCTCATAAGCTGACCAAGACCGATGCCAAGGCTGCCACCTGCACCGAGGCCGGCAACGAGGCCTACTGGACCTGCTCCGGCTGCGGCAAGTACTTCTCCGACGAAAACGGAATCAACGAGATTGAGAAGGACAGCTGGGTGCTCAAGACCCTCGGCCACGATATGACCAAGACTGACGCCAAGGAAGCGACCTGCACGGAAGACGGCAACAACGAGTACTACACCTGCTCCAGATGCGGTGGAGTCTTCAAGGACGAGGCTGGTACGCAGGCAACCACCGTTGAGGCGGAGACGCTGAAGAAACTCGGTCACGACTGGAGCAACAAGAACGGTATCTGCGCGGTTTGCCACACCAAGTGCGACCGGGTGCACAAGCCCGGCACGACCTGCTCTGTCTGCCACAAGTACACGAGCTATCCTTACGTTCCCGGCGCGCCGACCTATCCCGCGTCCGCTCCCGCTGTCCCCAACGGCACGGTGACCGTTTCCCCGGCCAACGCCTCCAAGGGCGCGAATGTGACCGTCACGGTGAAGCCCAACGAGGGCTATGTTCTTGAGACCCTGACCGTCACCGACAAGAACGGCGACGAGCTCAAGCTCACGGACAAGGGCAACGGCAAGTACACCTTTACCATGCCCGGCAGTAAGGTCGAGGTCAAGGCGACCTTTATGGAAGATAACAGCGTCTTCAACTTCTTCTACGACGTGCCCAACGACGCGTTCTTCTATGAGGCCGTCAAGTGGGCGGTCAAAAGCGGCGTGACCAACGGCCTGTCCGACACGATGTTTGGCCCCTACGAGTCCTGCACCCGTATGCAGATCGTCACCTTCCTGTGGCGCGCCGCCGGCAGCCCCGAGCCGAAGACCGCAAGCAGCTTCACGGATGTTCCCGCGAGCGCTTACTATGCGAAGGCTGTCGCTTGGGCGATTGAGAACGGCATCACGAACGGCATGACCGAGACGACGTTCGCGCCGAATGCGACCTGCACCCGCGGCCAGAGCGTGACGTTCCTGTACCGTGCGCTCAAGGGCACCGCGAGCGGCAGTGCGAACTTCACCGACGTGAAGTCCGACACGTTCTACGCTGATGCGATTAACTGGGCGGTTGCGAATAACGTGACGAACGGTACTTCCAACACGACGTTCAGCCCCAACGCGGACTGCACGCGCGCGGAGATCGTGACGTTCCTGTATCGCGCCTATCAGGGCAAGTAAATCCAACTGAAAAAAGCGGCGGTTCATCAGAACCGCTGCTTTTTTGCGCCGCATTGACAAGCGCTCCCGCCCTCGGTATACTATGACCAAAAGCAAGACGGCAGTCAAAAATGCAGACGAGTTTGAGAGATTAAACTCGAAAAGGGGAGAGCAAATGAAGTATCTTGGAAAGCCTGCGGGCATGTGGGCGCTGTTTGCCGGATCGTTTGAAAAGCACCTGACGGTCGAATTCGACCTGACCGCGGAGCAGGCGAAGGACGTTGCGGCGCGTGCCAAAAAGAAATATCGCGAGATCATCGCGAAGCTGCCGGAATTTGACAAGCGCGACCGCTTCGAAATGAACGTCGTCAACTGCGCGATGCTCGCCGCGTTTATCCTGTGCATGCCGCAGCGGCCGGACATCAAAACGCTGACGGACTACTACGCCGCGGCGATGATGACGCCTACGATGAAGGCTTTCTGCCGCGCGAGCGGAAAGAAAAAGTTCACGCCCAAGGACATCGAGGGCATGAAGGCGACGGCGAAGCTGCGCGCGGGCGATCGCAACCCCTATTCGTGGAACATGGACTTTTTCGAGTACGAGGACGGCAGCGGCTACGAGGCGCGCTTCACGACCTGCGGCATCTGCACGCTGATGCAGGTGTTGGGGCTCTACGATCTGACGCCCGCGCTGTGCCATCTCGACTACACGATGAGCGATGCGGGCGGCGCGTCGGATTTCGTGCGCGAGTACACGCTCGCCTCCGGCGGCCCCTACTGCGACTGCGGGTATCACAAAAAGCAGTGAAAAAACAAAAAGGATGCGTCTTTCGATGCATCCTTTTTCCTTTATGTAGGGGACTCAATCTTCGTTGTAGGCATCCGAGGCCTTGATGCGCTGGTACATGTCCTGCATCTGGCGGTCGATCTCAGCGATCTTGCCCGCGCATTCGAACATCTCCTCGTTGATGCCCTCGGGCAGCTTCGTTTTGTCGACCTTGTAGCGGATATCGTGCTCAAGGCTTGCCCAGAAGTCCATGGCGATCGTGCGCAGCTGGATCTCCGCCACGACGTATTCCGTCCGGTCGGAGAGGTAGACGGGCACCTTGATGTCCATGTGCAGCGAGCGGTAGCCGTTGTAGTTCGGCGTCTGGATGTAGTCCTGCTTTTTGACGATCTCCACATCCGTCTGCCGCGCCAGCATCTCGCCCACGCGGTAGACATCGTCAATGTAGCTGCAAACGACGCGCACGCCCGCGATGTCGTTGATGTTTTTTCGCGCGGACTCGATCGAGAGCGGCAGGCCGCGCTTGATGAGCTTGGCGACGATGCTCGATTGCGATTTGACGCGCCCGTCGATGTGATGAATGGGATTGCGTGCATAAAGAACATTGAATTCACTGTTGAGAATATTGAATTTCAACGTGAGCTGCCGAACCGCCGCGTCATAGAGATTCTGCATGACAAGAAAGTCATGCGGATCTTCGCAGAGTGCGGCGCCGTTCCCCGTTCGATTCATTCTGAGCCTTCCTTTCCATCGGAAGCGTCAACGCCCGCCCGATGAGCTTTTGTTCTTTTCAGTATAGCAGACGATCACCGCCGCGCCAAGGGGAGAAATGCTGATTTTCCGCAAAAGTCTCCGCGAAAAAAGCAACGGGCGGGAGAAACTACCAAGCGACGGGCAAAAGAACTTGCAATGCAGCGCAAGCCATTCTATAATTAACCTGAAAGGATATGCACAGCGTTCGGCACTTCCGCTCCGGTGGCAGAGCGAACGCGCGGAAGGTGCAGAAAAGAACAATGGATAAAAAAGGAAAACAGCAATTTCTTCTGGTCGCGTTCGGCGTGGCGCTCTATGCCGCGCTGATGAATCTCAACGAAGTCGCGGCGTTTCTCACGAGGCTCGCTACCCTCTTCACGCCGGTGATCATAGGGTTATTGATGGCGTTTGTCCTCAGTGTGCCGATGCAGGGCATCGCAGGACGTTTGACGCGCCTGATGCCAAAGGCAAAGGAAAAACACATTGACCTTCTCAGCCTGCTGCTGACGCTTTTGTGCGTGGTCATCGTCGTGGTACTGCTGTGCGTCCTGGCGCTGCCGCAGCTTGCCGCGTCGCTCAAGAGCATCGGCACACTGGTCAGGGAGAACTGGCCGGACTGGGCGCGCCTTCTCTCGGATCACGGCGTGGATACAAGCGAGCTCACCGATCGCATCGCCGCGCTCGATTGGAAAACGGTGCTGGAAAAGGCGCTCACCGGCGCCGGCGCGCTGATCGACTCGGTGGTGGATCTTGCCGGTACCACAGTCTCGGCGGTGGCCAACGTCACCTTTGCCATCGTCATCATGTTTTATGTGCTGCTCGACCGGCGCAGCCTTGCTAAACAGAGCCGCAGACTCCTCTACGCCAACCTGAGCGAGCGAAAGGCCGATCAGGTCTGCCGCATCGCGCGCCTGACGCATACCACCTACGCCCGTTTCCTGTCCGGGCAGTGCGTGGAGGTCGTGATCCTCGGCACGATGATCTTTCTCGCGTTCTCCCTGTGCGGCATTCCCTACGCGGGGCTGACCGCCGCGCTGACGGCGGCCTTCGCCTTTGTTCCCTACATCGGCGCGCTGGCCTCCTGCGCAATCGGCGTACTGCTGACGCTGCTTGCCCAGCCGGAGAAGGCGCTGCTGTGCCTGATCGTCTATCAGGCGGTGCAGTTCACGGAAAATCAGTTCATCTACCCGCATGTGGTTGGCAGCAGCGTGGGGCTTGCGCCGCTGTGGACGCTCCTTGCGGCATTGCTTGGCGGCAAGCTCTTCGGCCTTGTCGGTATTGTGTTTTTCATTCCCCTCACGGCGGTAGTACTCCAGCTCGTACATGAGCACACCGCACAGCAGCTTTCGGAAAAGAAACTCGACCGCGAGGATCTGATCGAATAACAAAAAAGGACGACAGCTATTTTTAGCTGTCGTCCTTTTTTGTACGGTCACGACTGCGCCATGCGCTCGAGGAGCTGGAAGGCCTCTTCGAGTTTGGGGTCGATATGGTCGGTCTGCAAAGCCTCGCGCACGCAGCCTTCGATGTGCGCGCGCATGATCTGCTGGTTGGCGCTTTTGAGGAGCGACTGCGTGGCGAGAAGCTGGTTGGAGATGTCCACGCAGTAGCGGTCGTCGTCGATCATCTGCAAAATGCCGTCGAGCTGGCCGCGGGCAATTTTCAGCTTGCGGCGGACGGAATCACGATCGGCTCTCATGGCCTTAGCGGATGGAGACGGCCTGATAGCCCGCCTCATCCACGGCGGCCTTGAGCGCCGCGTCGGTTACGCTGCCGTCCACGCTGACGGTGGCGGACTTGCTCTCGAGATCGACCTTTGCCTCCTTCACGCCGGGGACGGCGGAAAGCGCCTGCTGAACGTGATTCACGCAATGCATGCAGGCCATGCCCTCAATGCTGATGACTTTTTCCATGTTTGTTTCTCCTTTTTCATTACTTGCCATAATTTCCTTGCTTGCTATCTCCACTCCGCGATCCGACGGAGAAGAAACCGTTTTGGGTGCCGCTGCCGCCGTGTGCTTGGCCTTGAACCAGCGCAGGCGCAGCGCATTGCTCACCACAAACACCGAGCTGAAGCTCATCGCGAGCGCGCCGAGCATCGGGTTCATCTTGAGCTGGAAGGCGGGGTAGAACACGCCCGCCGCGATGGGAATGCCGATGGCGTTGTAGAAGAACGCCCAGAAGAGGTTTTCCTTGATGTTGCGGATGACCGCGCGGCTCAACTGCACGGCGGTCGAGACGTCGAGAAGGTCACTGCGCATCAGCACGATATCCGCCGACTCGATGGCAACGTCTGTGCCAGCGCCGATGGCGATGCCGACGTCTGCGCGCGCAAGGGCGGGCGCATCGTTGATGCCGTCGCCGACCATGGCGACCTTCTTGCCGCCCTCCTGTAAGCGGCGGATCTCGCGTTCCTTATCCTGCGGCAGCACCTCGGCCACGACGCGGTCCACGCCGACCTGACGGCGGATGGCCTCGGCGGTCTTGGCGTTGTCGCCCGTGAGCATGACGACTTCAATGCCCATGCTCGAGAGCTCGGCGATGGCCTGCGCACTCGTGGGCTTGACGACATCGGCTACGGCGATGAGGCCGATGAGCTTGCCGTCCAGCGCAAAGTAGAGCGGCGTCTTGCCGTCCTCAGCCAGCGCTTCGCCTTGTGCGAGCAGCTCACTGTTTTCGATGCGGTTTGCTTCCATCATGCGGCGGTTGCCGGCAAGGCAGAGCTGGCCCTCGACCTCGCCGCGGATGCCCTGACCGGGGATCTGCTCAAATTTGTCGACGGACAGGAATGTGAGCGATTCCTTCTCCGCCTCGGCCACGATGGCCTCGGAAAGCGGATGCTCAGAGAGCTTTTCGAGCGACGCGGCGACAGAGAGAAGTTTGTCCCTGCCGATGCCGCCGTCGACGACATCGGTGACGACGGGCTTGCCCTGCGTGATGGTGCCGGTCTTGTCGAGCACGACGGTGTTGACGCTGTGCGTCGTCTCAAGCGCTTCGGCAGACTTGATGAGGATGCCGTTCACCGCGCCGCGGCCCGTGCCGACCATGATGGCCGTCGGGGTAGCGAGACCCAGCGCGCAGGGGCAGCTGATGACGAGAACGGAAATACCGATGGACAGCGCAAATTCCACGCTGTGGCCCGTCAGCAGCCATGCTGCCGTCGCGATGACGGCGATCGTGATGACGACGGGGACGAACACGCCGCTGACCTTATCGGCGAGCTTGGCGATGGGCGCTTTGGAGCTCGTGGCCTCGTCCACAAGGCGTACGATCTGGGAAAGGGCGGTATCGTCGCCGACTTTGGTCGCGCGCATCTTGAAATAGCCGGATTTGTTGATGGTCGCGCCGATGACGCTGTCTCCCGCCTGCTTTTCGACGGGGATGCTCTCGCCCGTCAGCGCGGATTCGTCGACCGAGGACGTTCCATCGAGCACGACGCCGTCGACGGGGATGCTCTCGCCCGCCTTGACGATCAGCACGTCGCCGAGTTGGACCTCCTCGACGGGGATGACGCTCTCGACGCCGTTGCGCTCGACCGTCGCGGTCTTGGGCGCAAGGTCCATGAGCTTTGTGATGGCATCAGAGGTCTTGCCCTTGGCGCGGGCCTCCATCGTCTTGCCCATGGTGATGAGCGTCAGGATCGTGCCTGCGGACTCGAAGTACAGCTCCATCATATAGGTGTGCACCGTGTCCATGTCCATCTGGCCAAAGCCGATGCCGATCTTATAGATGGCGTAGATGCCGTACACGATGGCGGCGCTGGAGCCCAGTGCGATCAGCGAATCCATGTTCGGCGAGCGCTGCCACAGCGTCTTGAAGCCGACGATATAGTACTGGCGGTTGATATAGACGATGGGCAGCAGCAGCAAAAACTGCGTGAATGCGAACGTCATCGCATTTTCCATGCCGAGGAAGCACGCGGGCAGCGGCCAGCCCATCATGTGGCCCATCGAGAGATAGAACAGCGGGATGGTGAAGAGGAGCGAGAGGGCGAGACGCTTTTTCATGTCGCTGTACGCCTTCTGTGCGGCGCTGGCGCCGCCGGTCTCGGCAGTCTGCGCGGCGGGGGCGCTGCCGGGCTTTGCATGCAGAGACGCACCGTAGCCCGCCTTTTCGACCGCGGCGATGATCTGCGCGGACGAAAGCTGGGATTCGTCGTATTCGACGACCATGCTGTTTTTCAGCAGGTTGACCGCGACCTGCTGCGCGCCGGGCTGCTTGGCGACGGCCTTTTCCACGCGGCTGGAGCAGGCGGCGCAGCTCATGCCGGTCACGTCATAGGTTTCCTTTTTCAATTTGATTCCTCCTTCGGGGCAAATACAATACCCGCGTGGGGTATTTTTCATTTACCGACAGTATAGGTCGGAAATTGGCGGATTGTCAAGGCCTCTTTTCGGGAAATTTCCGTTTGGGCGAAAGTTGCGGCGTTTCGGTCGGGAAAACTTACCGCCGCCGCGCCGCTGGACAGCTTGCATCCCTTATGATAAACTGACGGCATGAGTTTTATGATAAGCAGGTGAAAAATGAAGCAAAAACATATCTTGAAATGGCTTGGCATCGCACTGAGCGTGTACCTTTTATATGGGGTGCTGACAGCCATTCTCGTCCCGCTGCCGCAAAAAGAGGCGGCGGGGGAGCTGTGGAGCCAGTATGAAGCCCGATTGAGTACGGACGCATCGCAGGAGCGCGTGAGGAGCATCGAGGATACGGACAGTGCGCTGCTCTGGCGCTTGCAGCTCATCGAGAGTGCGGAAAGGGAGGTCATCTTCTCGACCTTTGACCTGCGCGCGGACGGCAGCGGACAGGATTTGATGGCCGCGCTCTATGGCGCGGCGCAGCGCGGCGTGCGGGTGCGCGTCATCGTCGACGGGCTGAACGGTTTTCTGCATCTGCAAAACAGCGGCGTTCTCCGCGCCCTCGCGGCGGAGGAGAATGTGGAGGTGCGCTTTTATGATCCCATCGACCTGCTGCGCCCGTGGAAGCTCAACTACCGTCTGCACGACAAGTATCTGATCGCCGACGGGAGCAAATACATCCTCGGCGGGAGAAACTCGAACGATTTGTTCCTCGGCTCATATCAGGAGAACCAGAATATCGACCGCGACGTGCTCGTCGTGTCGGACGGGGGAGAGGGCAGCTCGGTCTCCCAGCTTTTGACGTATTTTGAAAGCGTCTGGTCGCAGTCGGAGAATAAAACCATCACAGGCAAGACGTCCTCGCAGACCGACGCGCTGCAGGAGCGCTACGCGGCGCTATGCGCGGTACATGGAAAAGAGCTTGCCGCCGTCGACTGGGAGGTGGAGACCGCAGCGGTCACGCATGTGAGCCTTCTCAGCGGCTCGCCGCGCGCGGAGGCGAAAGCGCCTGAGCTGTGGGACGCGCTTGTCCGCCTGATGGCGCAGGGCGATGACATCCTGCTGCAAACGCCGTACATCATCTGCAACGACAAAATGTATAACGATTTGGAAGCACTTGCCGAGACGCGGCAGCTGCGCGTGCTGACGAATGCCGTTGAAAACGGCGCGAATCCGAGCGGCTGCTCGGACTACTTACGCGAAAAGCAAAATATTTTATCGCGCGGCGTCGACGTGTACGAGGTCGTCTGCGGCCAGTCGCTGCATACGAAGACGATTTTGATCGGAAACGATTTGAGCGTCGTCGGTTCATTCAACGCCGACATGCGCAGCGCATATCTCGACACGGAGCTGATGCTCGTCATCGAGAGCGAGGAGGTCAATGCCGCGCTGCGAGAAGAGAGCGGAAAATACATGGGCCAGAGCCGCCTTGCCCTGCACGACGGCGGCACGGAGTACGGCGCGCAGTTTGAAGAAGTGACGCTGCCGTGGACAAAGCGCGCGCTGTATACGGCTTTAAGCTTTCTTCAGCGCCTGATCCGCCATCTGCTGTAACGAAAAAACGCGGCATAGCGGAAAATGAGGGAAAGGAATGCGGATTTTGCCCGTATTTCCGTTTTTTCGCCTTGCAAAAGACGTTCGGGTTTGCTATGATAAAAAATACGTATGGATACGTTCCGCTTTTTGTGGAGACAGAGGATAAGAAAGGAAGATCGTTATGATTTACACGACCGAAGTGCAGCATATGTGCCCCGTTGCGAAGGGCGCATATCACGGTCCGGCCCCGATCCCCGAAGAGGGCAAGTGGGTCCAGGCCAAGCAGATCGCCGATATTTCCGGCTTCACCCACGGCATCGGCTGGTGCGCGCCCCAGCAGGGCGCCTGCAAGCTGACGCTCAACGTCAAGGAGGGCGTCATTCAGGAGGCTCTGATCGAGACCATCGGCTGCTCGGGCATGACCCATTCTGCTGCCATGGCTTCCGAGATCCTGATCGGCAAGACCATTCTCGAAGCGCTGAACACCGACCTTGTTTGCGACGCCATCAACACCGCCATGCGCGAGCTGTTCCTGCAGATCGTCTACGGCCGCACCCAGTCCGCCTTCTCTGAGGACGGCCTTGCTGTCGGCGCGTCCCTCGAGGACCTCGGCAAGGGCCTTCGCTCCCAGGTCGGCACGATGTTCGCCACCGCCGAAAAGGGCCCCCGTTACCTCGAGATGGCCGAGGGCTACTGCTCCCGCGTCGCGCTCAACAAGGAAAACGAGATCGTCGGCTACGAGTTTATCAACCTCGGCAAGATGATGGACTTCATCAAAAAGGGTATCGATGCGAACGAAGCGCTCGAAAAGGCCAAGGGTCACTATGGTCAGTGGGACAACGCTGCCAAGTACATCGACCCGCGTCAGGAATAAGGAAGGGAGGACGAAACAATGGCTTTATTTGAAAACTACGAGAGAAGAATCGACAAGATCAACGGCGTCCTCGCTCAGTACGGTATCTCTTCCGTCGAAGAGTGCCGCGAGATCTGCAAGGCCAAGGGCTTTGACCCGTATGAGATCGTCAAGGGCATCCAGCCCATCTGCTTTGAAAACGCCTGCTGGGCGTACACCGTCGGCGCGGCCATCGCCATCAAGTCCGGCGTGAAGTCCGCGGCCGAAGCCGCCAAGATGATCGGCGTGGGTCTTCAGTCCTTCTGCATCGACGGCTCCGTCGCCGAGGACCGCAAGGTCGGTCTGGGCCACGGCAACCTCGGTGCGATGCTGCTGTCCGACGAGTCGAAGTGCTTTGCCTTCCTCGCCGGTCACGAGTCCTTCGCCGCCGCTGAGGGCGCGATCGGCATCGTCCGCAATGCCAACAAGGCCCGCAAGGAGCCCCTGCGCGTCATCCTGAACGGTCTCGGCAAGGACGCCGCTCAGATCATCTCCCGCATCAACGGCTTCACCTATGTTCAGACCCAGTTCGACTACTTCACCGGCAAGCTGAACATCGTGCGCGAGATCCGCTACAGCGAGACCGAGCGCGCCGACGTCCGCTGCTACGGCGCTGACGACGTCCGCGAGGGCGTGGCCATCATGCATTCTGAGGGCGTGGACGTCTCCATCACCGGTAACTCCACCAACCCGACCCGCTTCCAGCACCCCGTCGCCGGCACCTACAAGAAAGAGTGCATTGAGCAGGGTAAGAAGTATTTCTCCGTCGCCTCCGGCGGCGGCACGGGCCGTACCCTGCACCCGGACAACATGGCCGCCGGCCCTGCCTCCTACGGCATGACCGATACCATGGGCCGCATGCATTCCGACGCACAGTTTGCCGGCTCATCCTCCGTGCCCGCGCACGTGGAGATGATGGGCTTCCTGGGCATGGGCAACAATCCGATGGTCGGTGCCACCGTCGCCGTGGCCGTCGCCGTCGCGGAGAGTCTGAAGTAAGAAAAACTTACCGAAAGCTGACAAAAGGCAACAATTCCACAAAACACAAAGCACCCGCTTCCATGAGGAAACGGGTGCTTTTGCATTTTTGTCAACATTTTGCCAACCTCTGCTCAAAGTCGGCACTAAAATGATGCAGTGGGCGATGTCACTTTTCGAGTGCGTCTTCTATATGAGAACTCAAATCGCGGCCTGCTGTGAAGACATTCCAGATGTAGACGGTTTGTGCAGTTTTATCTGTGGAGTAAACCACAACATCCTGCCGTGTGATGAACAGGCGAACACCTTTGCTGTGCCATGGCTCTTCGTTGTAAAGCGGATACTTCTCCGGCATAAAAGAAAGATCGTGCCAGATCGCATCCTTCAAGCGAGCGTACCAGCGTTCGGCGGTGGTACGGTCGTGAAGAACGCTGGTGATGTATTGAAACTTTTCAGCGATATCGTTGGCGGCAGCATTTGTGTATACGATATTGTATTTGTCCATGTTTGCTTATAGTCCTGCGATTTTTGCGTCAAGCGTATCCTGAGAAAGGGTACGGCCAGAGGCAATATCCGCTGCACTCTTGCGGAGTTTGGCGTTGATCTCATCCTGACTCAGTTCATCCCAGGTTTTTAAGGACGGGGTAAAGGGCATACCGCCTTCACGAAGACTTTGCTGCGCAAAGATGCGGACGGCCTCTGCAAAGGAGGTACCGAGACTGCGATAGAGACTCTCTACCTCGGATTTTAGTTCGCTGTTCATACGGATTTGAAACGTTGCATCCATTGCCATAAAAATCAACTCCTTGTGTTACGATTGTACTACAAATGAAAAAGGAATGTCAATAGCAGTATCTGCCGAACGGCAGAGAAACAATGCAGATGAAGGGGAAAATCTTAATTATTTTTTCAGCAATACCTAAAACAGCTCCAATAGCTGTGCATTTTCGGTGGACATCTTATTTGTGAGATGCTGATAGATCTGCATTGTGACCTGAATGTTCTTGTGACCGAGGCGGTATTGCACATATTTGGGCGAAGCACCCTTTTCGGCAAGCATGGTGGCGTGGGTGTGACGAAGACTGTGGTAATCAAACTTGTCAAACCCAAGCTCTGTGCGGGCGATATGACTGACATGCTGCATGACCTGTCGGTCGTTAAGCACATTTCAGATGAGATTGCAGTGATGTATTTGGGGCAGTGTGTGGAAAGAGTGCCCAGTAAAGAGCTGTTCCAGAATCCGCTGCACCCGTATATAAAGGCGTTGCTGTCAGCAATTCCCATCCCGGATCTTTCAACACACGGAAGGAAGAAACACCCTGTTCTTATTCGCCGGACGGAGAGTATCCCGTCATCAACCTGGAAAAGGGCGGCCTATATACGAGCTATTCAGGCACATGGGAAGAGAACACTGTGCTTCCCTGCATAGTCCGTTTATCCAGACGCTTTTAGGCTGCTATGAGCAGGTCATGGGCGAACCGGGCAAGTGCCTTGCTATTGGCGGCGGGACATATGCGCACTTTCTGAAAAATGGCGTGGCGTTTGGCGCTTCCCGATTAGGTGTAGATTATCACATGCACGGTGCAAATGAGTACCTTGTGGTAGATGAGATCGTGCGAAGCGCGGAGCTGTTTGCGCTGACCATTGTTGCACTTTGCGGCGAACACGCTGAGCCGATGTAAAATGCGGTTATGTAAATAACACCCGTCGGTATGATCCGATGGGTGTTATTATTTGTGCTGTGTTTTTTGACAGACGAATCGGATTCTTGCAAAAATGCCCAAAGATGTCAATAGAATCCGTTCGCCTGCGCAAGAATTTTATGGCGTGCGGACAGAAAAGACTTTTTCGTGCTGCGAGACGGCGACAGACAGCAGATCTCATGGCGATAATGACGAATTTCTGTCATTGGAGTGTTTTTCGTAGAAATACATCTGTCCGCTCCTTGCAATTTCCTGCACATAAAGATATAATAAAGGCCGTTAGTGAAAGCGCCTTTGCGGCCTGAGCAGAGAGAAGAGGATCGTAAGAGCGTTAGATTTTGTAAAGAAAGAAGATGCCCCTATGAATCCCTTTATGAAGACCCTTAAAAAAATTGCCGCCGCGTATAACGGCATCAGCCTGATTTTGCGCATCGCGATCGGCCTTGTCGTCGGCGTGATCTTGGCGCTGGTCTGTCCCGGCGCGACGTGGTTACAGGAGCTTGGCAACCTGTTTGTCGGCGCGCTCAAGGGCATTGCCCCCGTGCTGGTGTTCGTCATCGTGGCGAGCGCGCTGGCGCAGGGCTCGTCCAAGCTCGACCGCCGCTTCGGCACGGTCATGTGGCTCTACATGCTTACGACGTTCGTCGCCGCGGCGCTGAGCGTTGTGACCAGCATGCTCTTCCCGCAGATGCTCCTGCTGCCCGAGGCCGCTGAGGCCGAGGTCATCCCGCAGGGCCTTGGCGAGGTCATGCACACGCTGCTGTCCAACATCGTCTCGAACCCCATCTCCGCCATTATGAACGGCAACTACATCGGCATTCTGATGTGGGGCTGTCTCTTCGGCGTGGCGATGAAGAAGCTCGGTGCGGACTCGACGAAGGTCTTCCTCAGCAACACGGCGGACGCGGTGTCCACCATCGTGCGCTGGATCATCAATTTGGCACCGTTCGGCATCATGGGCCTTGTGTTCACGAACGTTGTGAGCAACGGCCTTGCGATCTTCACCCAGTACGGCAAGCTCCTGCTGCTTTTGGTCGGCACGATGCTCTTCATGGCGTTTGTCATCAACCCCATCATCATCTTCATCTATCTGCGCTGCAATCCCTATCCGCTGGTGTTCCGCTGCCTGCGTGAAAGCGGCCTGACGGCGTTCTTCACCCGCTCTTCCGCGGCGAATATCCCCGTGAACATGGCGATGTGCGAAAAGCTCGGCTTGGACAAGGACTTCTACTCCGTCTCTATCCCCCTCGGCGCGACGATCAACATGGACGGCGCGGCCATCACCATCACCATCATGACGCTGGCCGCGGCCAATACGCTGGGTATGCAGGTCTCGCTGCCCGCGGCGATTTTGCTCTCGATCATGTCGGCCCTCGGCGCGTGCGGCGCTTCCGGCGTGGCGGGCGGCTCGCTGCTGCTCATCCCGATGGCGTGCTCGCTGTTCGGCATCTCGAACGACATCGCGATGCAGGTCGTCGGCGTCGGCTTCATCATCGGCGTCATTCAGGACTCTGTCGAGACCGCGCTCAACTCTGCGGGCGACGTCGAGTTCGCCGCGACGGCCGAGTATCACCAGTGGCTCAAGCAGGGCAAGCCCCTGCCGGAATTCCTCGGCGGCAAGAAGAAGTAAAGCGTCAGAATGTGAAAACAAATAAAAGTGCGCCGGCTCAACGAGCCGGCGCACTTTTTGTGCGGTGATGCCGAACGATGGTCGGGAGGGGACAACTTCGTATTTGCTTTCAAATTACCCCATGCTATAAAAGACAAACTATGACCAATTTTGCATATTTATGACAAGTGTAAACGCCGCAAAGGAGACAAGCGCATGAAGCAAGCAGAACATCCGCCCGTGACCGCAGGGGCGAACAGTGCGGCAGAATACAGCCTTGCGCTCATCGACCAGCTTGCGCGTATCGACCGCACGTGCAGCAAAGAGGAGATGGACGAATTGGTCTACCGCCTGCTGAGTCTGATCGGCGAGGCCATGCAGTCTGACCGCGTGTTTCTCTTCGAGCGGCTGGAGGGGACGGCGGAGGCCTATTGCAACACCTTTGAGTGGTGCGCGAACGGCGTCGCGCCGCAGATCGACAACCTGACGGAGATCGTTCCCGCGGATATGCCGTACTGGCTGGAGGTCTTCGACTGCGGCGAGACGATCGTCATTCTGAATATTGAAGGCGTGAAAACGCAGATGCCGAGCGAGTACGAGATCCTGAAGACGCAGAGCATCCACTCCGAGATCGCGGTGCCGGTCTTCTATCGCGGCAATCTGAGCGGCTTTTTCGGCCTTGACAATCCGCAGCGGGCGATGACGGCCGGCCAGCTCCGATTGCTTGCCTTTGTCGGCGGGCACCTCGGCAGCGCGCGGGAGAACCTGCGCATGCTGACGCTGCTGGAAGAAAAACAGAAGTCGCTCGAGCAGAATTTGCAGGCCGTGAAGCTTGAGCAGCAGATGCTCAAGGTGCTCTGCAAGGACAGCACGTCCGTTTATCGTGTGGACCTGATGAACGACCGGGCCGAGATCGTCAAGATCGAGGAGCACTCCAACTCCGCGGGCGACCTGCTCCCGCATGGGCAAGAGCTGTTTTCCTATGCCGAGGCGGTCGAGCATTACTATCACAAGTGCGTCCTTAAGGAGAGCGCACCGGACTTCCTGCAATTTTTGGACGCAGAAAATCTGATGCGCGAGCTCAGGACCAAGGACCGCGTCAGCCGCCGCTACCAGAGTGTGCCGAACGCCATCGGGAACATCTATTTCGAGGTGCGCGCCAATAGGGTGCAGCAGACGGAAACGAGCTTTCAAATCCTGCTGGACTTCCGCAGCGTGGATGAGATCGTGAGGGAGGAGCGCGAGCACCAGCGCGCGCTGGAAACGGCGCTCACGGAGAGCCGGATGAGCTACGAGGTCATCTCGGCCATCAGCAAGATCTATTATACGATCTACCGTATCGATCTGCGCACGGGTTATTATGAAGAGGTTGCAAGCGAGCGGCAGATGCACCGCCTGACCGGACACAGCGGCAGAGCGAGCGTCCACATGAGTGAAATGAGCAAGCAGAGCATCGTTGCCGGAGTATCTGCCCTATGTTGAACCGTTTTTTGACCTTTCAATGCTCGCGGAGAGACTGCGGCGCGCCGCGCGAACGAGGCAAAGTCCGAGTTCCTCTTGCGCATGTCGCACGATATCCGCACGCCGATGAATGTCATCATGGGCTTTACGAACATCGCCCTACAGCACGCGGACGATTCGGATAAGATGAAAGAGTGCCTGGAAAAGATCCGTGTCAGCGGCAGCAACTTGCGGGAGCTTATCGACGATGTGCTGGACATCTCGCGCATCGAGAGCGGGGAGTTCAAAATCGTCTCGCAGCCGGTGAAGCTGCCGGAGCTGTTTGACTTCTACTGCCAGGCCATCGCGGGCATGGCGGAGGCGAAAAACATCCGCTTTTCGGGGAAGCTGCATGACATTTCCCACAATGTGCTGCTCTCCGACCAGATCCGCCTCGGGCAGATCTATATGAACCTGCTCTCAAACGCCGTCAAGTATACGCCGGAAAACGGCGATGTGAAGTTCGAGGCCTATGAGGAAAAGCTTGCCGAGAGCGGCAAGGCCCGCCTTGTCTCGGTCGTGAGCGACACGGGCATCGGCATGACGCCGGAGTTCATGGAGCAGATGTATTCGGCCTTTTCCCGCGCGGTCGACACGCGCGTCAACAAAGTGCGCGGCAGCGGCCTCGGCCTTGCCATTGTGAAAAAGATCGTCGACCTGATGGGCGGTGCGATCGGGGCTGAGAGCAAGGTCGGCAAGGGCACGACATTCCGCGTGACGCTCGACCTGCCCGCCGCGGCGGACGACGCCGAGACCGAAGAGCACACCGAGACGGCCATCACGCTGCCGGAAAAGCCGCTCACCGTGCTCGTGGCCGAGGACAACGAGCTAAACTACGAGATCACCGCCGAGCAACTGCGCGGCTACAGGGTGCACTGTGTGCGCGCTGTGAACGGGCAGGACTGCTTACAGCGGATCGAGCAGGCCGCGCCAGACGAGTTCGATGCGATCCTGATGGACATGCAGATGCCGGTGATGAACGGCCTGGAGGCGACTGCCGCCATCCGAAAGCTCGACAGCGAGACGGCGAAGCACATCCCCATCATCGCCCTCACAGCCAACGCCTACCATGAGGACATTCAAAAATGCCTCGCCGCGGGCATGAACGCCCACCTCTCCAAGCCCATCAACATCGACCGCGCGGCGCGCACGATCATCGAATGCGCCCGCACGGCGAAAGAGAACGGATAAAAGAAAAAGGCTCACGAAAGCAATGCTTTCGTGAGCCTTTTTGCGATATTTACTGCTTGTCGCCGCCAAATATCGAAATTTGACTCTCATCGCTCTGGCTGTGCATCTCGGCGATGACGGCAAGACTTTCTTCGCTCGCGCCGCCGGGTTCGACCTGCGGCATCGCGAGGAAGAAGCCCTGCAGAAGGTCGACGCCGAGCGACAGCACGGTGCGTACCTCGTCCGCGGTCTCAAGGCCCTCGGCCACGACCTTCATGCCGCGCTGGTGCGCGTAGGACACGGTGTTCGACACGATCTGGCGCTTGTTGGCGTCGGTGTCGATGCTGCGGATGATGGAAAGGTCGATCTTGATGTAGTTGGGCGAGAGCTCGAGAAGGCTGCGCTCGTTGCTGTAGCCGCTGCCGTAGTCGTCGAGCGCGAACGCACCAGAGCTGCCACGGATCGTCTGCTTGATGCGCAGCGCCTTGGGGTCGAGGCACTCTTCCTCCGTGATCTCAATGACGATGCGCGGCAGGATCGAGGCGTAGCGCGCGGAGTATTCCGAAAGCTCATCGGGCGTTAGATACTGGCTTGCAATCGAATTGATGAACAGCAGCGCGCTGGGCACGACCTTACCGGCGTTTTCAAGCGCCTGATATGCACTTGACGCACAGAAGAACGTGATGCGCTCGACCTCGTGCAGGCAGTTTTCCTCGCGCGCGAGGCGCAGCACGTCAGCAGGGGAGTGCAGCGTGGGAAGATCCACGCGCATGAGCGCTTCATAGGCGAAGACGCTGCCGTCTTTTGCGTCGATAATGGGCTGGAAGCGGTAGGTGATAAGCTCCTCGTTGATGAGACGGCGGAACTCCTCATGGCAGCGTCTTTCCTGCATGCTGGTGCGGTAGACCTCAGGGTCGAATTCCAGCAGCTCGCCCTTGCGCGAGCGCTTGACCTGATACATGGCAAAGTCCGCGTATTTGCGCAGTGTGATGAGATTTGTGCTGCTCTCGGGATACCACGCGATACCGCCGGAGACGCTCACGCGCAGCTCACGTCCGCTGGGAAGCTGGACGACAGAATGCTCAAGGGCGGCTTTTAGCGCGCGGATGTCGGCGCGCAGCGTATCCTGATCGTTGTAGCCGTAGAAGAATGCACTGAACTCATCGCTGCTGATGCGCGCGCAGACGGTACGCGCGGGAGCGTTCTTGGCAAAGCATTCGCCTGTGCGGCGGATGTACTCGTCGCCCCAGTCGTGGCCGAATGTGTCGTTTATTTGCTTGAGGTTGTCGAGGTCGAACATCAAAAGCGCCGCGTGGCCGAGCTTTTCGGGTGAGCAGAAGAACTCGGCGCAGATGCGGTGGAAGGCACGGCGGTTGTAGAGGTCTGTGAGCGTGTCATAGTCGCACTCGTGCTCAATGCGCAGCTTTTCAAGCGTGTTGGCGGTCGCATCCTCGGCAAGGCCGACCTGTGTGCCGTCCTCGTGCGTCGTCTCGATGCGAAGGTAGCGCTCTTTGCCGCTTGGCAGACGGATGTGGTAGAGCATCGCGCCGTCGGGCGCGGGGGAGTGGGGGCACGAGCGCTCAAAGCGCTGCAAAAGCTCGCGGAAACTCTGCGCTGTTAAGTCGTCTGCGTCAACGCCGGGCATGCCGAGAAGGTCGAAGAAATTGTCGGTGACATAGATGCTGTCAGGAGCGGAGCGCAGCTCATAGCCGCCGAGCTCCACGCTTGCCATGTCCATGATGCGCAGAAACTTGGTCGAAGTATCGAGTACCTCGCGTCCGAGCTGCGTGAACGCGGAGGAGAACCGGTCGAGCTCGATGATGCCGGTGGCGGAGAGCATGGGGATGGAGCTGCGGCTTTCACGCGCGTGCGCGACCTCGTCGGAAAGGCGCGAAATCGGGCGCGAGAGCTTGCGCGCCAGCACAAGGCTGCTGAAAAGTCCTGCAGTGAGCACGACGAGGACCGCGATGATCAAAAACCGCAGCACATAGCCTGAAAAGGCGTAAAGCGCCGATACCGGCACCGAGCCGATAAGCAGCATCTGCTCATTGGAAAACGGCGCGTTGCGGTTGTAGAGCGTCAGCGGCGCCACGGCGGCGTGACAAAGGCCGAGGGGGGAGTCACTCTGGTAGCCACCGCGCTTTGACGGCTTGAGCAGCAGCGTCTGGTCATAGGATTGCTGCGGCGCATTTGCAGCGGGGGAGGCGGAGATGACGCTGACGGTAAGGTCGTCTTTTCCGATGGCGGAATTCGATGCGACGCCGAGAAGATAGGTGCCCGAGCTGTCGTTCTGCAGCTCGGTGCCCGGCAGCAGGGCTTGCAGGTAGCTTTCAAGAATTTCGACGCCGAGCACGCCGTAGACCGTGCCGTCATCTAAAATAAGCGGGATGGTGTAGGCGATGGCGGAGTGATCGTCGCCGGAGAGCGTGTAGGGCGAGGACGTCCAGTGGCCGTAGTCCGCGGCGTCCAGTTCGCCGTTTCCGTGGTAGGCTGCCTGAAAGACGGGATAGAGAAAGCCACTGCTGCCGTTGGCCCCATAGTTGATCGAGGGCATCCAGCTCGTGTCGGTCGCAATGTAGAGTGACTGTACGACCTGTGCGGGTGCGCGCACGAGCATAAGATCAGAATTGCGCTGCGAGGGGGAGGAATTCGGGTCAAGGTCGCGCAGATAAAGGCAGGGCAGCGGCTCGCCCTTTTTGCGTGTGTCGAGATCGTGCGTGTTGAGAACGACAAAAATGCCGGTGACGGGGCGATGGCGCATCGAGGAGATCAGGCTGTCGCCGATCGAGAGCAGCAGGGGGGATGCGGCGTCGCTGCCGCTGTCGAGCGTGTCGAGGCTGATCTCGCCGCCGTCGAGCATGGCCTGCGTCACGGCGTTGATCTTGCCCGCAAGCGACGAGAGGTCCTGCGCGTCGAGCAGCTGGTCTTGCAGATAGTTTTGGCGGTTTTCCGTCTGTATCTGCAAGATGTCGACAGCATTCTGCTCAAGGCTCGTGTTGATGCGGCAGAGATAGAGAATGCCGACAAGCAGCGCGATCTCGATGAACAGGATCCAGAGCATGGAGCGCAGGATCGTATGGAAGATGGTGACATGCGGCACATGATCCGATGGTTTGCGAAAGAACATAAAACGGCCCCTTTTTTGTCATTGAACAGTCACTTAGCCCTGAAAGGCCTCAAGCGATGCAAGCGTATCCTGATACCAGGCTTCAAAGCATTCGTCGGAAAGGAACTGCGCCGAGGCCTCTTCAAAGCTCTGTCCCTGCGCCATTGCCTCTTTGACCGCGGCGCGGTCAGCGCTTGCCTTATCGCTCATGGAATATTCAAGAATGGCGCGGGCGTTCGTGCCGCCGGAGAAGGCGTGGGGCGTGTAGAGATGGTTTTCGTTGACCGTGTCGACTGCGGCGGAGAGGACTTCGTCCATCTCATCGCTGAGGGCAAGACCGCTTGCGCGGATCGCGTCGATGGAGTTGCCCTCGTGCGTGACGGGGAGGTAGCCTGAGTTGACAGAGAACGTGATGTTGTGCTCGGGTGAGGTGAGCCATTTGAGGAACACGAGGCTTGCCTGAATCTCGGCATCGCTCGCCTTCGTCACGACCATGCCCGCGCCCTGCTGCACGGCGTAGTCCTCGCCGTTCGCAAACTTCGGGCTTTCAAGCGCCTTGCGCGTGATGTCGTGGCTGTCCATGTCGTCGGCGATGACCTGCGTGGGGAAGAACGTTGCGCTCGAAGACGAGCCGACGTAGGCGATGATATTGCCGGTCTTCACATCATCGCTGCGGAAGCGGCCGCTTGCGGAAAAGTAGCCCTTGATGAAGGGTACATAGTAGTTATCCCAGAGGGTGCGCACGGCGTCGTGGTCAAAGTTCAGCGTCATGCTGCCGTCCTGTGCGTCGAAGATCGTGCAGCCAAGCTGCTTGGCGCCGATGAGCATGTAGTTCGCCATCGCGTCGCGGCCGAAAAACGCGCGTCCATCGTTCGGGATGTCGGGCGTCTGCGCGTCGGTCCACTCGTAGTAGCGTTCGGCGACGGAGACGAGGCCTTCGATCGTGGCCAAGTCGTCATAGGTTGCGCCTGTGGCGGCGGCGAACGGCTCCCAGTCCGTTTCATTGAGAAACAGCAGCTCCACCGACTTGGCGACGGGGAAGATCTTGATACTGCCCGAGCCGGAGAAGTCGCCTTCGCTCAGATAGTCCTCAATAAAGGCGGCGCGGTCCTCTTCGCTTAGATAATCGCTCAGATCGGCAATTTGACCCATCTCATCGAGCGCGTAGGCAGTGTCGGCGTAGGCGGAGAAGATGTTGGGCATCGCCTCGGCACCGACCTTGCCCTCGGCAGAAGCGAGCACGTTGTTCTCAAGATCGGTCACGCTGCCGTGGCTGGAGCTCTCAACCGTGATGCCCTGTTCCTTGCCGACGGTCGAGTTGAACTCGTCGACGAGCGCGTTGAACGCTTCGAGCTGTTCACCGTTGTAGTACGTCCAGATCGTGATATTGACAGGGTTCGCCGGGGAAAATCCGGGGTCTGCCTTGCTGCCGCAGCCTGCGAGCAGCATCATCGCCGCCGCTGCGGCGAGCACGCGAGGGAGAAATTTGTTGTGAGCCATGATGCTTCCTTTCTATTTTGCGCGCCGTTCCGAAGGAAGCGGCGTGATCGGTCAATGCCCGCCGCCTTCGGGCCTGAACTGCCCGAGCGCGTAGGAATACGCGCCGTCGCCTGGCAGCCAGACCGTGCGCACGGTGAGCGCATAGGGCTTATCCTCGCTGGCAATGTGCAGCGTGGCGGGCATGGTGACGTCGGGCTGGGCGGGCAAGGTCTGCCGCACCTGCTTTACGAGCGCATCGTGAATCTCGCGGTCGAGGAGGTTGACGGTGTCGCCCTCGTTTAAGTAGAGCGTCTGCTGGCGGTGCGCTTCGTCGGTGTCCCAGTTCGTGTAGGTAACCTTGTTCATCCAGCGGTCGTAGACGAATTGGAGACCGCCGCTCTGTTCGGCGAAAAACACAGCGTTTGCGCGCGCAAGCGGCAAAAGCTGCAATTCGCGGTTGTCGGTCGGCAGCGAATGCTGCTCGAGCATTTCGGCCGAAAGGCGGTGGGATTCGAGCCGGTAGTCGAATTCGCTCGGCTCGTGCTGCAAATTTTCGTGCAGCGTGGCTCCGACGGCGGAGAAGCATTCCAGCAGCAGCGGGTTGAATGCGCCGCACTCGCCGTTTAAGATCATCTGCATGGCCGTTTCGTGCGAAAAGGCCTTTTTGTAGCAGCGGTCACTCGTGAGCGCGTCGTAGACGTCCGCGAGCGCGACGACCTGCGCCGAAACGGGGATCTCGTCGCCCCTGAGTCCGTCGGGATAGCCGCGGCCATCCCAGCGCTCGTGGTGCCAGCGGCAGATCTCGTGCGCCGTGCGCATGAGCGGGTCGTCGCCGCCACGAGCTGGCGCAGCAGAATGTCGGTGATGGCGCGCATATGCAGAATGTGCGTGCCGGATTCGAAGTTGCGCGACTCGACGACGTGGCTCAGAATGTTGATGATGGCGCTGTTCGTCTTCTCGTGCTCGTAAACCTGCTCTTCGGCCAGGTGGACAAGGTGCTTTTGGCGCGCGTAGAGCGTGAGTGCGTTGCTCACGCGCCGCTGCGTGACCGTCAGGTTGAACGGGCGGCGGATGTGATCCGTTACGCCGAGCTCGTAGGCCTTCTGGATGAACGACTCGTCGTCCTCGGACGAGGTGATGATGACGGGGATCTCCTGCAGTCAGTTGCGCTGCTTCATCACCTCGAGCACGCCGAAGCCGTCGAGGCGGGGCATGTTGATGTCGAGCAGCAGCAGGTCGAGCGCCTGCATGCCGTCGTCGGCATAAGGTATTCGTAGCGGCCGCCGAGGATTTCGGAAAGGATCTGCTGGTTCATTTTCGAATCGTCCGCGATCAGGATTTTGGCTTCGACCATAGTGTAGACCTCATACGCATTTTAGGGCGCGCTCTTTTGTAGAAATGCCGCCGCGGGGCGGGCGGACAAGAAAATAGGCACCGGAAAAGCCAGTGCCAAACAAAAACTGTTTATGCGTGTTTTTTAGAAACATTTGATACTTAATGTAAACTTAGCACAGAACCACGGAACATTCAAGGGAAATTTTCCCGGTTTTTCCTGCTGTTTTGCCAGAAATGATTGAAAAAAGAGCGGAAAGGGCGAAGCGTTTCTGCAAAAAAACGGGAGAGCCGTCAGCGGACGGTAAAAAATGCACGATAAATTTGAGGAAAAAAGAAATATGGATTGTAAAATATGTGCAAAATGGGGAGAAATGCTGAGGATTATTGACAATTTTTAGAAAAAAGTTTATAGCAATAGCGCATTTTCCTGATATACAACTTCTTAACATACATCGGCAGATAGCAGATGGAGGTGGATGAATATGGCGTACATGCGTTTGGGCGATCTTCTGGTCTCGTCGGGCGTCATCACGAACGAGCAGCTGGAAAAAGCGCTTGAAATGCAGAAGGAGACAAAGGAGCGCCTGGGCGATGTGCTCATCCGCGCCGGCTTTATCACGGAGCAGCCTCATTGAACGCGCGCTTTCCGAGCGCACGAGCGATATCCACTTGGAGCCGCAGGACGGCGAAATGGTCGTGCGTATGCGTATCGACGGTCTTTTGCGCCGCGTGCTTACGGTCCCCTCCGAATTGCAGAGCACCGTCATCTCGCGCCTCAAGATCATGGGCGGCATGAACATTGCCGAGCATATCGCCGCATCTTTGACATTGCGCGGCTGGTCGCGCCGACGATCTGTGTGGAGCTGACGAAAATGGATGAGGGCTACACGCTTAAAAAGAGCGAGCACTGCTACGCGGTGTGGAAAAAGAAGCGCCGCTGCGAAAACTGCATTTCGTAGGAGGTGCTGCGCACGCACAAGCCACAGACGAAGATCGAAACGCGCGAGAGCGATATCTATTATGTGCTCGCGTCGTTCATCGAGGTGGACGGCAGGCCGTATTCGCTCGAGCTGGTCAAGCGCACCAAGAGCGACGACATGTTCGAGCGCGAAAATGTGCTCAACCAGCTGCTCGTGCGCAACCGGCAGGTGTATATGGACTCGGTCACCAAGGTCTACAACCGCCGCTATTACGACGAACGGCTCAAGAATCTGGAGAGCTGGTTCTCGTTCGCCATGATCGACATGGACAACTTCAAGCACATCAACGACCGCTTCGGCCACCAGGCGGGCGACGCGGCGCTCTATCGCGCGGCGCAGGCCATCAAATCGCAGATCCGCAGCGACGACGAGCTCGTGCGCTACGGGGGCGATGAATTCTTCCTGCTGTTCCGCGACCTGCCGCAGCAGATCTTAGAGAAGAAATTGCAGTCCATCCGCGCCACGCTTGACGAGATCGTCATCGAGGAGTATCCTGAACTGCACATCAGCGCGAGCATCGGCGGCGACTACGGCGAAGCCAAGGCGCGTTTTCAGAACGACGAGCGCATCGTGCGCTTCCTTAATATGTTCCCGGGCGATGACAGCATGCAAAACCTGACGAATGCGATGAACACGGGCGACACGACTACGGCGTTTCGCGCGGTGCACACGCTCAAGGGCGTGGCGCTGAACCTTGGCCTCGGCTCGCTCGCCCACGCCAGCTCTCAGATGACGGAAGCGCTGCGCGCGGTCAGGATTCGATGTCTGAAAGCGTACAGCCACTCTATGTGGCGGTGCAGAAGGAGCACACTGCCGTGTGCAGCGCGCTCGAGCAGCTCGAAAAGTAATTGAGAATAAAAAAAGTCGAAACCTTTCGGTTTCGACTTTTTTACTTCTTACAGCAGCGGGGCGATGATGCGCATGCCGGGGCCGATGAGCTTTCGCATAAACGGGTCGTTTTTGAGAAGCTCTGCGTCCGCGCGGACACACCGGGCGAGCGTTTGCTGGAAATCCTGCTCAATTTTTGCGACTTCGGGCGATGCATAAAGGTACGTGCCGCATTCAAAATGGTGGTACAGGCTGCGGTAGTCCAGATTGATCGTGCCGACGGTCGCCTTGCAGTCATCGCTGACGAAGACCTTCGCGTGAACGAAGCCCGGCTCGTACTCATAAATTTGTACACCGTTTTCAAGCAGCCTGCGGTAATACGTGTGCGCAAGCGAGAAGGCGATCTCCTTGTCAGGCACATGCGGCAGGATGAGCTGGACCTCCACGCCGCGGCGCGCGGCATAGGTCAGCGCCGTGATCATCTCGTTGTCAATGATGAGATACGGCGTTATGATGTGTACGTAACGGTTGGCACGGTTGATGATATCCATATAGACCATCTCGCCGACGAGGTCGCGGTCGAGCGGGCTGTCGCCATAGGGGATGACATAGCCCGCTTCCTTTTCATGCGCCGGCTGCGGCACGTCGAGATACTTGCTGTAAACTTCGGGCGTAAAGTGCACGGAGCTGACGTCCCACATCTGCAAAAACATCAGCGTCAGGCTGCGCACGGCGTCGCCGCGCAGGGCAATGGCTGTGTCCTTCCAGTGGCCGAGGCGCGAGGTGCGGTTGATGTACTCGTCGGAGAGGTTGATGCCGCCTGTGAAGCCGATCTTGCCGTCGATGACCATGATCTTGCGGTGGTCGCGGTAGTTGTAGTGCGTGGAGACGAACGGGCGCAGCGGCGCGAACATCTTGCAGGCAATGCCGAGCTTTTCGAGCTTTTCGGGGTAGGAATAGGGCAGCAGCGCGACCGCGCAGGTGCCGTCGTACAGCACGCGCACCTCGATGCCCGCGTTGACCTTTTCCTTGAGAATTTCAAGGATGCGGCCCCACATGTAGCCCTCCCTGACGATGAAATACTCGAGGAAGATGAAGTGCTCGGCCTTTTGGAGCTCGTCGCACATGACCTCGAACGCATCGTCGCCGAGGGGGAAGTATTGCGCCTGTGTGTTTTGATAGCAGGGGAAGCCGCAGGAATTCAGGTAGGAGGCAAGGCTTTGGAGCTCCTCCGGTAATTCCTCCTTGGAACACGCGCTTTCCGAGGGGGCGAAGTGCTCCGTCTGCGACAGGATGTCGTTGTAGCGGCGGATCATCAGCCGGTGGCCGAGGTCGGTCTTGATGTAAACATACAGAATCAAGCCGAACACCGGCAGCACCGCGAGGATGAAAAACCACGTGAGCTTGATGGTCGGGTTGTCGTCGTTGCCGAACAGAAACAGCACGACTGCCGCCGACAGCAGCGTGTTGCCGCCCCAGAAGTAGGGCAGAAAACCCTCAAGCTTGTAAAAGGCGGCAAAGAGAAACAAGATCTGCACGATCAGCGAAACGATGATGATGCCCGTGCGGCCGAAGATGATCTGCACGAGGCCTCGCTTGCCCTTTTCTAAAAGAAGAATGTGATTGTCGTCGTCTTTCATAGATGTCCTTTCTCAAAGATGACCGTGCCCACGCGGGGCAAGGCACCTACATTTAATATATATTTACTTTATCATAACATAACTTTGCCGAAAAGCCAACCCATTTCCGCAGCGAAGCGTGAAGCGCACGCAGACGGAGAAAACGGGACTTGGCGATTTGATGTTCCTGTGTTAAAATGGCGAAAAAGGCAGAAAGGGGACGAGAAAATGGAGCTTAAGACGCAGGTCCATAATATTCCGCCGCTGTATGACGAAAAGTCGCGCGTGCTGATCCTGGGCTCGTTCCCGTCGGTCAAGTCAAGGGAGGCGGCGTTTTTCTACGCGCACCCGCAGAACCGCTTCTGGCCGACGCTCGCCGCTGTTCTGGGCGAGGAAACGCCGAAGACGGTCGAAGAGAAGAAAGCGATGGTCCTGCGCCGCGGCGTCGCCATGTGGGACACCATCGGCTCATGTGAGATCGTGGGATCGTCGGATGCGAGCATCACGAACGTTGTGCCGAACGATCTGTCCGTCATTTTGGATGCGGCGGACATTCAGGCCATCTTCTGCAACGGCGGCACGTCCTACGCCTGCTATAAAAAATACTGCCGCGCGAAGCTCGGGCGCGAGGCCGTCCAGCTTCCCTCCACCTCGCCGGCCAACGCCAGATGGACGAAGGAAAAGCTTGTCGAAGCGTGGGGCGCAGCGCTGAAACCGTATCTTTCTTGACGCGGCGTTGACAAAGAAAGGCAAATAGTTTATGATACAGGCTCAATCGATACAAGGAGTGTGAAACCATGGGCAAACTGGCAGCGCCGGTGCGCGCTGACAAGGAAATGATGTTTACGAACCGCCAGCTCGTCGCGCTGATGTGGCCGCTGCTGCTCGAGCAGCTTCTGGCCATTACAGTGGGTCTTGCCGACTCGCTGATGGTTGCGACCGTCGGCGACGCGGCGATCAGCGCGGTGTCGCTCGTCGACTCGATCAGCAATCTGATGATCTACATTTTCTCGGCGATGGCGACCGGCGGCGCAGCCGTTGCGGGCCAGTACATCGGACAAAGACAGAAGGAGGACGCCTGCAACGCGGGCCAGCAGCTCATCGCGCTGCTCGGCGCGGTGTCGATCTTCTTCGTGGCGCTGCTGTACCTCTTCCGCACGCAGATTTTGACCGTAATGTTCGGCCATATCGAGCCCGACGTCATGGCGGCGACGAACACTTATTATTTATATGTGATGGCATCCATTCCGGGCATCGCGCTCTACAACGGCGGCGCGGCGCTGTTCCGCACGATGGGCCACAGCGACGTGTCGCTCAAGGTCTCGCTCCTGATGAACAGCATCAACGTGATCGGCAACGCCGTTTTGATCTTTGGCTTCGGTATGGACGTCGCGGGCGTCGCGATCCCGACGCTCGTGTCCCGCACGGTCGCGGCAGTCGTCATCCTCTCGCTGCTCTTCAACCGCGATCTGATGCTGCACCTGTCCGATATTCGCGGCTTCCACCTCAATATGCGCCTGATGAAGAACATCTTCTACATCGGCGTGCCAAGCGGCGTCGAAAACGGCATGTTCCAGCTGGGGCGTCTCGTGCTTTTCAGCCTGATTTCGACGTTCGGTACGGCATCGATGGTGGCGAACGCCATCGGCAACACCATCTCAAACTTCAACTGCTTTGCCGGTCAGGCCATCAACTTGGGCCTTGCCGCGGTCGTGAGCCAGTGCGTCGGCGCGGGCGAATTCGATCAGGCGCGCGCGTATCTCAGAAAAATTGTCAAGTGGACCTACGGCATCATGGCGGTCGTCAACCTGACGATCATCGCATTGCTGCCGCTCATCATGCGCGTCTACAACGTCTCACCAGAGGCGGAAAAGCTCGCCGTCACGGTCACGCTGATCCACGGCATCTCATCCATCTTCATCTGGGTACCGGCGTTTATGGTGCCGGGCTTCCTGCGTGCGGCGGGCGACGCGAAGTTCACGATGCTCGCCAGTATGCTGACGATGTGGGTCGTGCGCGTGATGCTTGCGTACGTGCTGGGCAAATACATGGGCTACGGCGTCATCGGCGTGTGGTTCGCGCACGCGATCGTGGACTGGTCGGTGCGCAGTGTCATCTTCTTCCTGCGCTACCGCAGCGGCAAGTGGGAGACGATGGGGATCAAGACGTGATTATTTTTTAAGGATGCCGTTGGCATCCTTAAAAAATAGGGGATGCGCTCCGCTTCGTGCCTCGCCGCCCGTAGGGCGGCTCGACACGAGCGGAGCGAGAAGAATAAATCGCCACGCACTTGTCGCGGCGATTTATGGATCAAAAACATTTCGCGGCTGCGGCCGCGAGGATAAAGAGGTCTCCGCTTAAAAAGCGGAGACCTCTTTGCCTTCTGTTACACTTTTACATTTCAACGGTGATGTTGTCGGTGCCGTGCTGCTCGAATTCGCCTAAGTACGTGTCCATACGCTCGCGCAGCTCGTCGACATTTTCGGGCGTGGGCGCGTCGCTGTCCATATCGCGCAGGGCAAGCTCCTGAGCGAGAATTTCGAAAAACATCGTGTCCTCGTAGGCCATGATGGCCTCGTGGATGCCGCCCTCGGCAAACGCGCGCGAGGGGATCAGTTCGCCCTGATAGGCCTCGACCAGCGGCACCATGCCGTGGGAGAGACAGTTGGCGAATACTGTGCTCTCTACATCGTCGTATTCGCGGATACGGTCGTCGCCGCGGGTGGAGTTCATCACCCAGTTGCCGACGTAGACCAGATCAAGAAGACGGCGGAATTGCTTTTCCGTCAGATCAATTTTCATAGTGACGCCTCCTTTGACGGAACAGAGAATCTGCTTACCGGAAATTATAGCACGCGCTTTTGCATTTTACCATAGCAAAAACAGGGAAACGCACAAAAAATGCAAATGCGCCTTGTGTCCCACTCACCGCCGTAGTATGATGACAGAAACAAATGAGAAAGAGGACTGTATGAAAAGAAACGTTTGGCTCACCGTGCACGGCGAGCAGCAATACGAAGGCATGAGCGCCGACGGCTCAGATCTCCGCGTGCGCGGCACGATGGAGGAAACGCGCGACGGCTATCTCCTGCGCTATGAGGAAACGGACGGGGACGGCAAGGTGACCACCGCGACGCGCCTTGCCCTCGCGCCGGACTGCATCATTCTGACGCGCACGGGCGAGGTGACGAGCGAGATGGTCTTTGCGGAGGGGAAGGAGCACACCTCATTCTATGCCGTGCCCTACGGAACCTTGCCGGTCGCAGTGAAGGCGGAGTCGGTCAAGTGGAAGCTCGACGAGGACGGCGGGATGCTGGCCCTGCGCTATGCAATTACTATCGGCGGGCAGAGAGGAAAATGCGCCCTGCGCATCCGCGTGAGAACAGAAGAATAAAGGAAAAGGAGCTGCCTGCGGCGGCTCCTTTTTACGCGCCCATGAGTAGCCGCACAAAAAACGCGGATGCGAGGAACATCACCACGTCGGCGCAGAGCGCGGCGGGGATAGTATAGCGCGTTTTCGTAATGCCCGCTGCACCGTAATAGACGGCGACGGTGTAGAACGTCGTTTCGCTCGATCCGAGCATGACCGCCGCAACGCGGCCGACATAGGAATCGACGCCGTAGGAGTCCATGATCTCCGATCCGACAGCCAGCGCGCCGCTGCCGGAGATGGGGCGGATGAAGAGAAGCGGCGCAGTCTCGGCAGGAATGCCGATCTTGTCGAGTGCGGGGGCTAAAAGCGCGCCGAGCGCCTCCATCGCGCCGGACGCACGGAACATGTAAACGGCGGAGAGCAGTGCGATGAGTGACGGCAGAATGTGCAGCAGCACCGTGAGTCCCTCCTCCGCGCCTTTGGTGAGGGCGGAGTAGACGTCGACACGCTTGCCGAGGGCAAAGCAGGCCGTGAAGGTGAGCAGTACGGGCACGATGAGCGTAGAGAGCGCCATAGGTTCAATTCCTCCAGAAGTGGGCGAAGAGCTTTGCGGCAAGGAGCCCTGCGAGGACGGACAGAAGCGACGTCAGCCACACGGCGGGCAGAATGTCGAACGGGTCGGCGGCGCCGAGCGAAGCGCGCACGCCTGCGAGCGTGGTGGGCAACAGTTGAATGGACGCCGTATTCAAAACGACGAGCAGGCACAGCTCATCCGATGCGGTACCCTTGCAGCCGCGGCTCATGCGGCAGGCGGCGCGGATGCCGAGCGGCGTGGCCGCGTTGCCAAGGCCCAAGAGATCGGCAGAGAGGTTGGCGGAGATCGCGGCCAGCGTCTCACTGTCGCGGCTCGCGTTCGGCAGGAGCCTCTTGAGCAGCGGGCGGAAGAGGGAAGCGAGACGGTCGGTGAGATGACACTGGTTCATCACTTCCATTACGCCCGTCCAGAGGCACATCACGCCGCACATCGCCAAACACAGCTCGACCGCGCTCTGCGCGCCCTCGAGCGCGGCAGCGCTGAGCGCATTCAAGTTTCCCGTCAGCGCGCCGAAAATGAGCGAGACTGCCACCATTCCCGTCCAAAGCCAGGCCATTGCCATGTCCATCAACTCCTTTGCCCCTAAATATATCGGCAGGGAGGGGGCGATATGCCGCGTTTTTGCGCCAAATCCGCCACAGTTGCCGCGAAAAGAGACTGCTAAAAAATTTCTCAAGAAAAAAGTGAAATTTGTCTTGACATGTGCAACGGAATTTGGTACTATATGCAAGTCCGCGATTGGGCGCATCCTGCCCTATTTGCGCGATATTGCGATGAACCGGGAGATTGCTCAGGTTTCTGAGGTAACTTTCGGGGAGTATGTCCGAACATCGGGCGGCTGAGAGAATATCTGTACGTTGCGTAGATCGCTGCGCCATGTGTGGACCGGCCGTTTATTCGTGCCGGTTTTTCTATGAGCCGGAATGATACGCACGGATAAGCGTACAAGAAAACCTCTCACCGTACGGCTTCGACAAAGCAAGAAAACCGTACAAAATGAAGGAGAAACCGAAAATGGCAAAAGAAATGATCCGCATTCGTCTCAAGGCCTATGACCACCAGGTCATCGACCAGAGCGCAGAGAAGATCGTCGAGACCGCCAAGCGCACCGGCGCTACCGTCTCTGGCCCCATCCCTCTGCCCACCAAGAAGGAAGTCGTCACCATCCTGCGCGCTGTGCATAAGTACAAGGACAGCCGTGAGCAGTTTGAGCGCCGCACCCACAAGCGCCTGATCGACATCACCAACTCCAGCCCCAAGACGGTCGAGGCTCTGATGGGTCTCGAGCTTCCCGCCGGCGTTGAGATCGAGATCAAGCTCTAATCCCTCGCTTCATTACATTTTGCGTCCGCAGACGCGAAACCAATGAAATCGTTTTTCTGACGACATGTGCGTCAGAAAAACACCGCTCAGCTTGCAAGTGTACGAACGAAGTGAGTGCATGCAGCAAGCTGCAAACCCTCTCAAAAACGACGCCGTCGTTTTTGAAGCAAATTTTGTTGCTCTACCCAAAAGCCCATCGACTTGCGTGAGATGGGCGGGGTCAAGTCGGCAGAGCAATGGCGGGAGTTGCCGCTAACTAAGCCGACCAATAACCTTTACAGGAGGATCATACATGAAAGCAATCATCGGCAGAAAAGTTGGCATGTCTCAGATCTTCGACGAAAAGGGCCATGTGATCCCGGTCACCGTTATCGAGGCCGGTCCCTGCGTGGTCACTCAGAAGAAGACCAGCGAAAAAGACGGTTATGAGGCTGTCCAGCTTGGCTACGAGGACATTCGCGAAGCGAAGCTCTCCAAGCCTGAACTCGGCCACCTGAACAAGGCTGGCGTTTCCCCCAAGAAGTACCTGCGTGAGTTTGACCTTGACAATGCCTCCGAGCTCGAGCTCGGCGCCATCATCAAGGCTGACACCTTCAAGTCCGGCGACTTCGTTGACGTCACCGGTACGAGCAAGGGTCACGGCTACACCGGCGTTATCAAGCGCTGGAACGCCAGCCGCGGTCGTATGACCCACGGCGGCGGCCCTGTCCACCGTCACGCCGGTTCCATGGGCTCCACCACCGACCCCAGCCGTATCTTCAAGGGCAAGATCGGCCCCGGCCAGTACGGTGTGGAGACTGTCACCATCCAAAACCTTGAGGTCGTCAAGGTCGACCCCGAGCTCAACATGCTCGTCGTCCGCGGCGCGGTTCCCGGTCCCAAGGGCAGCCTCGTCACCGTGAAGACCACCGTCAAGGTCCACAAGATCAAGCAGGCTGGTGCCGACATCAGCAAGAACCCGCAGAAGGCTTCCGGCCGCAACCCGCAGAAGGCTTCCGCCAGAAATATGTAAGGAAAGGAGTGCTTGATAAATGTCTACGATTAAAGTTGTCAGCATGACCGGCGCTGAAGTCGGTTCCGTCGAGCTGAACGACGCGATCTTCGGTATCGAGCCGAACATGAGCGTTGTCCACGAGGTCGTCAAAAATCATCTCGCCAACTGCCGTCAGGGCACGCAGAGCGCTCTGACCCGCGCTGAGGTTTCCGGCGGCGGCAGAAAGCCGTGGCGCCAGAAGGGCACCGGCCGTGCCCGTCAGGGCAGCACCCGCGCGCCCCAGTGGACGCACGGCGGTATCGTGTTCGCCCCCAAGCCCCGCAGCTACAGCTATGTGCTGAATAAGAAGGTCAAGCGTCTGGCTCTCAAGAGCGTGCTGTCCGCCAAGGCAGCCCAGGGCGAGATCGTCGTTGTCGACAAGATCGCGCTCGACGCTATCAAGACCAAGGACTTCCGCAGCTTCCTCTCCGCCGTCAAGGCTGACGGCAAGGCCGCTGTCATCACTCCCGAGGTCAACGAGGTCGTTGTCAAGAGCGCCCGCAACCTGCCCGGTGTCACCACCGCGCCCGCGAAGCTCATCAACGTCTACGATCTGCTCAACGCCAAGACCCTCGTGATCGACAAGGAAGCCCTCGCAGTCATCGAGGAGGTGTTCGCGTAATGGCAAACGTTTACGACATCATTATTCGTCCCATCATCACCGAACGTTCCATGGTCGACGTTGCGAACAAGAAGTATGTGTTCGAAGTTGCCAAGGACGCCGGCAAGGTGGAGATCAAGAACGCTGTTGAGACCGCTTTCGGCGTTAAGGTCGCCAAGGTCAACACGCTCAACGTCAGCGGCAAGGCCAAGCGCCTCGGCGCCGGCCGCCTGGGCAAGACCCGCAGCTGGAAGAAGGCCTATGTGCAGCTCGCTGAAGATTCCAAGACCATCGAGCTGTTCGAGGGCATGGTGTAAGGAGGATATGAGAAATGGCTATTAAGACGTTTAAGCCCACTACCCCCTCCCGCCGTCACATGACTGTG
>OJOF01000441.1_pt1 | contig 36737 bp, 32 predicted proteins | sample 1598181 | NCBI WGS metagenome assembly OJOF01 (sample SAMN01915226, study PRJEB22387) | human gut metagenome | isolation source: stool | host: Homo sapiens | place: USA
CGCCTGCGGCACAAATAGCTGTGTGAAAAATAAGCGATCACGCTTATTTTTCACAATATACTTCCTCCCATGTTTTCCCGTAGTCAGACCCCAGTTGCTTTTTGAATTAATACACTCTTTTATACTGGTCAAGATCAAGAGTGGGCTTATCAATACTTTGTCCTTTATACCACGCATCTGTAATTTCGATAGAATCCTTTGAAGGATCCGTCTTCATTGTGAAGAAAAAGTAAGAATCATACAAATGGAATACCTTATATCCTACAATCGCATAATAATCCCCATCTTTCTTTCCCTTATAATAGAACTTGGCATATTCAGAGGACTCCAACAACTCTGCTCCTTCCTTTGCAAGTAAAGCATTCAGCTCTTCTACCTTTTTTGATACGGTTTCTTTCTCTGCGTTATATTCTTCACGCAACTCATCCGTAATTTCTATATGAAAAACGGTTCCTACCGGTACCTTAGGTTTCCCATTGGGCCACAATTCCCCGCTTTTTCCATCATAATACTCGAATGAGCTCAGCGTCCATTCATCCCCACTAATATCAAATTTATATACAAGTTTGTCCTCATACGCCGTGTTCTCTACAAGAATATATTGTGTACGGTCTTCCGTATATCCTCCACTCGGGGGATAGGATCCAATCAGTCCCTCTTTCCAAATCAGCCATTCCCGGATATCCCAGTCTTCTTCCTCTTTTCGTTTTGCTTCTTCCGCTTCTGCCTGTTTTCTCTGTTCTTCCTCCGCTTCTTCCTGCTTCCGCTTCTCTTCTTCCAGCAGCTCTTCCTTTTTACCCTCTGCGTCTTCTTTTTCTTTCTGAATTTCCTCGATCAAAGAGTCCAGCTTGTCTGATGCTTCCGTGTATCCGTGGTTGTCCTTTATCGCTTCGTTTTTGTTTAATTCTTCAATTGCCTCCTGGATAATCGCTTCTTTCTCACTCACCTGTACCAGAAAGCTTTCAACTTTCTCAGAGCTGGAGATATTCGCAAGCAACATCGTGACCTTGCTATTGGCATATGCTTCCTCAGCTTCCACTAAACCAGCCAAAAGCTCCTGATCCTTTGGATAGATCGCAAGGGCATTTTTAAAAGTAGCAATCGCCTCTTCATACTCTAAAGAAGTCAGCTGCTTTTTCCCCAGTTCCAGCTGTCTTGCAATATCTTCCCTCCGGGAAGCTTTTTTCAAAATATTGACTGCCACCACGCCTACGATTACCAGCAATATCAATGCTATGCCGACAAAAATCATTTTTTTCTTATTCTTCATATACTATACTTCCTCCCGTATAATTTTCTCCGTATTCCGGAAGAATGTCTGCATTCTCCCAACTTTTAAATATCGTACTCCTTATGAAGCACTTCCCGTATCTTCTTTCCTTCGGTCTTTCGATACACCAGACTTGCTATCCACAAAACAACTGCTGCAGCGATGCATCCAATTCCAATCTCGACCAATACGATTCCACTCATTTTGTATCCTCCTGCGATCACCATCCCCCGTTTATTACATCATCCATCAGTTTTTCCAACACCTGCATCTCGGTATCTTCACTATTGTCATAAAGCTTCCTGCAAAGTTCGTAGTATTCCTTCATTTTGGAATAATCCCTGTCTTTGCTCGCTTTATTTTGCTGTATATCTGCTTCCAGAAAGGCTAGCCGCTTATAAGGGACATAGCTGTTGGGATAATCCGAAACCATCTTTTCCAAAACATGTTCGGCTTCTTCAAAATCCTGCATATTCTCATACAAAATTGCCATATTCTCGTACAATCGAAAGGTCATAAATCCGCTGTCAGCTATCTCCCGGAACAATCCAACCGCTTTCTCATATTGACTGTTATCCTTTGTAGCTTCTGCCAAACGCATATACGCATCCGCCAGGGTTTCTTTCAGGACAATATTAAAGCCTGTATCAAAATGGTCTTTATATTGCTCCAGCAGCTCAATCTCCTTTTCAAGCCCCTGCGTCCCCATTGCCTTATCATTCTCTGCGGCAAGCATCACTGCACGCCTTAATACCTGATCCGAGCTTGCAGATGCGATCGCTGTCTCAAAACACTTCTCAGCCCCAGTCTTATCTCCTGATGCACTTAACAGCTCTCCCTGCGCCAGCTGAAAAGAATCCTTTGGGAGCCCCAGTTTATTGCCTGCATCCAACATTTCCTGTGCCCTTTCGAACTGACCAAGCTTTGCCAGCGTAATCGTATAGTCCTGATAAATCATTGGATTGTCCTGATGATTTTTCAGCGCTTCCTCGAAATAATCTGCAGCACTTACATAGTCCTCTTTCTCATAGTAGGAATTGGCGATCAGAAAATAGATATTCCCCAAAAGCTCCTTATCTGCCTCTGCATCTGTCGCAACAGGAACCGAATTCAAAAAATCTTCTCCTTTACTGATACATTCCGTATATTGCTGTTGGTTATAAAGGATCTCCAGTTCCAGTTCATATGCGTCAATCCGCAAAACATCTTCCTTTTGCAGTTCTCGGACAATACTCTCTGCACCGGTGTAGTCCTGTTGGCTCATACACAACTGTGCCTGCGCTATCTGGTCATAATAGGTTTTATTTCCCTGTACCTTCTGGAGAAACAAGCCGCCAATGATACAAAGAGCACCTGCAAACAGCGCTCCCAGCGCACCTGCCTGAAGAACACATTCCACACCGTGCATCTTCTTATAACGATGATCAAATTTATGGATATTCCTTACCGCATTCAGAAATTCTCCGCCATTTTGATATCGTTCATCCGGGTTCGGCAACGTCATTTTTTTCAAAATAACAGACAATCCCTCATTCTCAGAGAAAAGAAATGCATCGATTTCCTGATTCACCTTCGGATCCATTCCATATGTCCTGCCTGCAAGCAAAAACACCAGCGTAGCTCCCAGACTGTAGATATCAGACTTCTCATTGATTCCCTTTCCCACATATTGGAGATAGTTTGTCAACACTTCTGTAGTTTCCGCTGCAGAACTAACAGGAGTCGAGTGCTTTTCCTCCACGAGTAATTGAGTCTGTTCTGAATCTGCCTCCTCTGCCAGTAATTCCGTACCATCCGATTGTTCCTTTGTCTGTTCCAGAAGTTCCGTCTCTTCAATTTCTTCCGTTTCTTCAGCCTTTGCTTTATTTTTTTCTGCTGTTTTTGCTGCATTTTGAGCTGAAATAAGGGATTGGTTAAAAACCTTGAGAAACAATGCAGGATCCGCATATTGCTCCGGAGGGGAATATCCTGCACTGATGCCTACTGCAGACTCCATGGTATTGCCAAGCGCCAGAGAAATATTGAAATCAATCAGACAAACATCTCCATTTTCCGTAAGCATTATATTGGCAGGCTTGATATCACTGTGAATAATAGGCGGATTCTGACTATGCAAATAAGCAACCGCTTCTCCCAGCTGTTCTGTCCATTTAAGCACCTGCTTTGGTTCAAACGTTCCATGCTCCTTCACAGCATCCTGCAGATTCGTTCCCCTGATATAGTCCATTACTGTATAGACTGCATCTTCTGTCTCGATAAAATCATAAACCCTTGGCAGATAGGGATGCTTCAGTCTTTTCAAGATATCTGCTTCCTGACGATTATTTACACGATTGACAATCTCATCCTTTATTTTTTTAACCACTACATCCGTATTCAGCCGAGTGTGTCTTGCTCTGTATACAACACCTCCGCCGCCGGAACCAATCTCCTCCAGTATTTCATATGTATTGGCTAATACCATTCCTTTTTCCATAGACTTTCCCATTTTACCACCGGTTTTTGATACCTTTTCCTCATATGAATTGATCCCCCATTTTCAGGAGGATCAATTCTGTTTTTATTTCTTTAAAGCTTCGGCAAAATAATGGTCTGTCCCGCATAAATACGGTTCGGATTCGTAATCGCACTGTTTGCATTCCAAATCTTCTTCCAGTATCTGCGTTTCCCATAGTACTTTCTGGCAATGCTCCAGAGCGTATCGCCCTTCTGCACAACATAATACGTTACATCTTCCGCTCCGCTGATTTCAGCACTGGTCAAGGTTGTCATCTGAATCACGATTTCCTGACCGGCATAGATTTTGTTCGGATTGCTGATTCTATCTTTATTATCCTGATAAATCTTTTCCCAGTACATTCCGGTTCCATAAAATTTCTCCGAAATTTTCCACAGCGTATCACCGGACTGAATCGTATAATACATGTTCAGCGGTGTGGAACCTGCTGTTGCAGACTGTGCAGCCTCCGTTCCGTTCCCTGCTCCCTGGTTTAAGCCTAACGAATTCACCTTTCCAGAAGCTGCAGACTGTCCATTCTGTGTATTGCCGGAATTTCCGCTATTTCCACTATTATCGGAATTGCCGTTATTTCCAGAGTTTCCGTTATTGCCGGAATTTCCATTATTTCCGCTGTTTCCATTTCCGGATACAACATAGTTCTGTGCCGCACGTCTCAGTTCATCATCCTGAGCTGTTCTGAACTCTATACCAAGTGTATGCGTTCCGACTACGTTGGAAGCTTTCAGCGTCTGGCTCCGGATCGTAAGTCTGGTGCTTCCGGATTCTGCAGTATAATCTACGTCTTTGGTTAATTTCACACCGTCCAGATACAGATCAACAAATTCTCCCAACACACCCTGAGAAACCATCAACTGATCCTCGTTCGAGCTATTCAGGTCAACATTCTGAACTCTTTCTGTCAGATCGTATCCCTGATCTGTTGCTCCGTCTACATTGGGATCTGTATTCTCAAGCACTCTTAAGGTGTATGTTTTTATACTGCTGCTGAGATAATATTTCCAATTATTCTGCATCTCTACCGTAAAGGTAAACTCTCCGTTTTCCTTCGGAACACCATAAATCTCACCATTTTCCCGGATTACCATACCCTCAGGAAGCTTTCCATCCAGCAGTCTATATTCGGGATGATTATCTGAATATTTATTGCTGTTCTGGATCATCGTTCCATACGGAACATATTTTACAGCTTCCGGAATGTCTTTGGTTGTAATACAGGGATCTCCAACGGAACCGGTTAAAGTCAATACCATCAAAGTCCGGCTTCCATCCTTAATCGTCAGAGTCCCGGAAATCTCTGTTCCGTTTGCTACCCCGTCTTTTACTTTCAGGCGCACTTTTGCCAGATTTGAATTCTTAAACTCGCCGCTTTTCACACTTGTCTGACCAGCCAGATCATGATTTCCGCTTAACGTCCAATACCGATCCAGTTCCAGTGTATCTGAGGACAACTCTGCTGCAAGATTTGAAATCGTTTCCGTTCCTCTATTTACCACTAAAATATCGTGGATACTCTTATGGTAACTGTCGACCATCACTTCACGTTCGGAATAAATGGTTCCATTTTCTGTTCTGGTCGAAGCATCCGGATCAGATAAGCTGTTGATATAAAGCTCTCCTGCCCCTTCTTTTGCTTTTACAACATTCAGCCAGTAGTTCTGCGACTTGCTTCCGTCCCCGGAAGAAACCGTATATTCAATGCAGCCATTGGAAAAATCATGTAAACTTTTTCCGCTGACTTCCGCTGTACTACTGCCTTCCGCATACATCGTACTTCCTGTAGAAAGATTAAATACCGGAGCCAGCGCTGTAATATCCGTATCTTTATCCACAAGAATTGTTAAATAGTTGAATTCGGAATAGGAATCTTCCTGAGAATCCACCATATAACAGGTAACTGCATTTCCGTTCCTGTCCTTCAGGCCATAGAAATAAGCACTGAAACCGTAATAAGTTCCGCCTTTCTCGGTATCACCTTCCACCGTTTTTACCTGATAATAAAAAACTCTCTGGGATCCATCTTCTTCGACAAATATAGAAAACGTTACACCTGCGCTGAAATCTGCCTGATAACCGTCTGCACCATAAGGATTTTCAAACAACAAATCCCTGATATTTTGCTTTCCGGCTGCCTCTGCAGCATCCTTTGTCTCATATTCTCCGACGTAAGCTGCTACGACCTTTTTATTATTCTGATTCGAACTGCTATCATAATAATCAAGATCCAACCGATATTGATCATTCGCTGCATAGCCTTTCCATAATTTCAATGTTTCAGAAATTCTATTTTTGCTTATACTCAATGTCTTTGAATAATCTGCATTTTCTTCATATCCTTCTGAAGTTTTCTTATATAAACCACCAGATATTCTGTTATAGGAATTCAAAAACTCAAGATCCATGGAAAGACAGCCAATCGTATTCCCTGACACATCTTTTGCAACAAGTGTTACTGCTCCCTGACTGTTCGTATATCCCGCATCTTTCACAGACATATCTGAACAAAATATCTGATCGGTAATATCTGTTCCGGTTTCTGCTTCTGCCGCCGAGGTGTAGCTGCCTGCATATGCCCTTATCTCATCGACCTTCGTATTTTCAAAAATGGATTTATTCAGCTTAAGGGACATAAAGCTAAAACTTTGCCGGCTCTGATCAAATTCAGAACGATCTGCACCAACCGTCAACTTTCTGTTTTTTGTTCCATCAGTATATAGACTATCTGAATAATTTGCTGAAGCACTGTGATAGGCATTTCTGTTTCCATTGCTATCCTGAGAATAAACAGACGGTATCAACCATTCCGCAGACTTCGTCAGATACACTCCAACGCTATAACGGATGTTGCTTTGTGCCAGCTGATCTGCTTCGCCCGTGATTATTTCCCATGACCTGTAGGTACTGTCCTTCATACCGTATGCAAGGTCAAGATATCCGTTTGCTTCACTGATTTTATATTCATAGCTCTTAGAATCATATCTCCAGATAAGCTTATCCGTATCCTTCAGTTCATTTTTTCCTGTAAAGATACTCTTCACAGAAACCATCGACAGCTCCAGCGGCGTGTATCCTCTCATATCTACAGATAAGTATCTCTCTTCCAGCGGCAGCAATGACATCGGCGCTGCACCGTCCCCTTCTGTAAATTCCTTTTCTTCCGGATACACAACGACTTCCTGTCCGCCGACTTCCAGGGTCATCTGAGTGATAACCGTTCCGTCAAAATATGCGGATACCGTGAATCTATGACCACCAAGCGTAAAACTGTCCTCCGGGTTCATAAACCAGTGACAAATCGTCTCTCCCTCATAGGTAAACTGTACCTGGTAGGGAAAGAAGGGATTTTCTTCCGGAATCTGAATGGTATAGTTGCCCGCTTCATCAAAGCAGTCATCCCCGAGTTCATTTTCTTCAAAATCCTTTTTTCCTACAACATGACAGGCAAAGCTGCCGGTATTGACAATAACCAGTTCTTCCGGCTCTGTTGCCTTTTCTTTTTTTTCGGAAGACTCTTTTGTTTCTTCCTCAGTCTCTTCGGTTTCTGTTTCTTCTGTTTCCGTTACAGTCTCAGAAGTCTCCGTTTCTTCAAAAGCTTCCGAAGTGCTTTCTTTGGTCTCCGCTGTCGTTTCCTTCTTCCCATCAGATTCTTTCGTCTCTGAGACTTCCGAAGATTCTTCTACAGCGCTTTCTTTTTCTGCCGGACGCTCTTCTTTTACAGTCTGCTCTGTTTCTTCCGTTTCAACGGTTTCTACAACTGCAGATTTTTCCGTTGTTTTTCCGGCTGCGATCGTCGGTACAGATGGAATCAGCATGAGTGCTGCAAGAAGTACAGCCAGGCCTTTTTTCGCCCTTTTCATAGCAATTTCTTTTCTCCTTCCTTCCTATGATTCTATGGACTCTCCGAGGGCGATCAGCTCTCGGAGGGAATATAAGCGGCTTTGCCGCAAATTCCCGGATTCATCATCAAAAATCAGCATTTCTCCCGACAGATCACAAAATCCCGGCAGATACGCCAGCTTTTCCAGGTTCTGATTGAGTAAATATCCAAATTTTCTGCCATCCGCACTTACATACTGCATGATCAGATATTCCCCTACTTCGTTTACATAAGTAAGATAGGCATCTTCTTCCAGTATGCCCTTATATTTTCCAGTTTTCGCATCATACACTTTTGGCGCTTCGTGAAGGGAAGAATGAATCCGATACGCTTTTGTCTCAAACTCCTCTTCCAGATCCCGATCCGGTGCAGCCTTTTTTTCTTCTGACAGCAGCGTTCCATCTGCAGCACTGTAACACCGAACAGTGCCGTCATACCAGGTCACTTCCAAAAGCGACACATCCTGACTTTTCCGAAACTGTTGGTCATAAATTTTTTCTGCATCCGGCAAAACCGTTTCATTCCGCAGTTCACCGGAAGCTAAATCATAAATCCGGAACCCGGAATACCCGAATAACATCGTCGTTTTCTGATCTTTGCTGATCCTCGCTTCATCATGCACGTATCCCGCATCATAGGAAAGAAGCTGCGCTTCCGGATGCTGTTCCAGTTTCAAAATCCTGATAAAATTTTCATCTCTGTTTGCTATCGCAGCATATTCCCCACGAAGCTCTGCAAAATTCTGGTTTTGATTTTCTTCCCACTCCGAAGTTTTTACAGCTGCAGCATTATAAATCGAAAACCTCTGATCATCTGTCACGACAAGAGTCGTTTTGTCATCCACCGAAAACTCTGTAATCCCTGCGGAATCTGTATAGGCGCATTCCCTTTCTGTACCATCAGAAAGATCCAGCTCTTCTAACATTCCTCCATCGGACAGATACACTTTCTCCTCTCCGACCCGGACATGAATTTTATTTGCAGAGCTGTATCCTTCCAGACAACCATAGGAATCCAGCTCTGCCAAATAGAGGCTGCTTCCTCCTTTTTTCCCTGCAGCAAACACAAAATTATCTCTGCAAAATCCACCCTCGAACCACATGCTTTCCGGATTCCGGTAGACACAATGTTCTCCTTCTGAATCAAAAAAGCTCAACGATCCATCCGAAAAACTGACTGCCAGAACACTTCCATCCTGACTGAGGGAAAAAACAGTATCTCTGGGATCTGCAAAAATTGTGTTTTCCGTTTCCTGCATTCTTCGTCCGTCAAAGGTATATTCTGCAACCTTTTCTCCATCCAAAGCCCGATAGATGTATGCACTGTTTCCGGCTTCCGAAACAACAGCGACCAGACTTTCATCCTCTGAAACAGCGATTCTGCTCCCTTTATCCACTGTCCATTCCGATTTTTTGGTTGCAAGATTTACGCAGGTCACTCCGTTTTCTCCTGCATAAATCATCCGGTCTTCACCAAGGAAAACTGCATCTGCCAATGCAGAATGTATCAACGGTAATTCTATGATTTTGTCCTGTGTCTCTGTATCAAACAGCGCCAGCTCCCATGCGTATAAAACTGTCAGCCTGTTTCCCTGCTGCGATAACACCATATCCAACGGAGCCGCCGGAAGTTCGATCGCGTCTAAATCTTGAAAGCTGTCTGCAAGCTGATAAACGCCCAAGGCTTCCGTCAATGCATACTGCGCCTGTGCAACGCCCGTCCCTGCAAATAGCTTTTTCTTCGATACAGCCTGCAGTGCCAGCGTCACTGCTTCTGACACCTTTCCCTGCCGCAGTGCATTTTCCGAATATTCCGAAAGCGCCAACGCCTCCTGAACCATCCCCATCTGCTTCGAACCAACCAGCGCCGCTGCTCCGGAGATCAAAAATAAAGTAACAAAAGCTGCTCCAGTAATTTTTTGCGCTCTCCGATACCGAATGGTTCTCGGATCCTTTTCTCCGAGTGTCTGAAACGCTTCCAGCATTTCCTGTGCACTCTGATACCTGTTTCCAGGATCCGGCTCCATTGCTTTTTGGATAATTGCTGCAACAGCCCTGCTGCATACATCCGGTGTCAGAGGCACAACCTTATCTGCCTCGGGTTCCGGTCTTTTCCCGGAAATCAGATGGTACAGCGTAGCACCCAGACTATAAATATCGGATCTGGCATCCAACAGCCTGCCACTGCTTTGTGAACTGCTTCCCGAATTGCCTCCAGCGCTGCCTGGCATGCTGAGCGTCTTTGTACACTCCAAGTTTTCTGTTGCATCCGGTGTTTTCTCTGTACATACGGTTTCTGTTGATGCTGTTTCGCTTTTTCCCTTTCTTTCCGAAACAGCACTGCCTGGCTCCGATATGGCTTCCGCATACTGCTCCGGTGAAGCATACCCTCTGCTCGATCCGGCTTTTACCGCTCCGTTTTCTCCCAATGCCAGTGCAATATTGAAGTCAATCAGACAAATTCTATCATCCGGTCTCAACATAATATTCGCCGGTTTGATATCTCCATGAAGGATTCCATACGGCGGTCTGCTATGCAGATAACATAACGCTTCCAGAAGCTCACACGCCCATCTGATCACACGCGGCTGTTCAAACCTTTCCCCACGTTTCAGCGGTTTATCCAGGCTTTCCCCTGCTATGTAATCCATAACCGTATAGACCACACCATTTTCTTCCACAAAGTCATACACCTGTGGAATATATGTATGACTCAGGCTTTTGAGCAGATCAACTTCCCTGCGCAGCGACTCCGGTTTTGCCGCAAGCGTCCGCCGGTCTGCTTTCAGTACTACCTGCTTGTTCAAACGCAGATGCCATCCAAGATATGCGGTTCCGACACCCCCGGCTCCGATCGGTCGGTCTATTTCATAAATTCCGGCAATTACCTGTGACATGGCTCTCCGTATTCCTCCTCCAATGTCTTTTTCAGTTTTTTACCTTTGCTCCAAAACAGAATTACTGCAATTACTGCGCCCAAAAGTACAACAACCATCCCTGCCAGACCTCCGTAAAAAAGTAATTCACTTCCTGTCAAACCAGACATGTCAATTCCTCTTTTCTCCCACCAGCTGCATTCGTCTGTCTCATTTTCGAATTAGCTGCACCCGCATCTGAACGTGTCCCATTTTCAGAATATCGCTGGAATGGATCTGGATATCCCGTTCTACTTTCACACTGTTTACCTGCGTTATATTCACATTGCTGAGATTTTCCACAAAAATACGATCTCCCTTTGCATAAACTCTGCACTGCCGTCCGGATACTGAACGGTCATAATCCAGTACAATCTGGTTTGCTTCCGCCGTTCTGCCTATAAATACGTTTCCCGCAACCGGATATTGGAAAACACGCTCCGGATGATCCATATCCTGCAGTCGGAGTAATAAGATTTCATCCTTCCAGCTGCCTGCATTGGTCCCATCCATAAACAGGGTTTCTCCACCATCCTCCATCAGACAGGTTTCGTCACTGTCTTGCTTTTCCATCGGTATTACGTTTTTCCCTGCATTTTCGTTTACCGACATTTCCGGAAGCTTTAATTCCAGCTCTTTTTCCTTTGCTTTCTTTTCTTTTTTTGTTTTAGGCGCCTTTTCCTTTTTTCCGTCTTTCCCGTTTTTCCATTTTCTGACCATCAGAAAGCAGATTCCGGCAATAACTGCAAGGATCGCGACTACTGTTACCGGATCAAAGGCCTTCTCCGTATTCTGCTGATTTTCTGCTTCGTTTTCGCTTTCTTCCACCAAAACAGTTTCTTTTTCTGTTGTTTCCGGTTCCTCTGCTGTCGTCTCCGCTTCCTCAGGCTCAGAAGCCACTGTGTTTTCCGTATTCTCCGTATTTACTGCCTCTGCAGCCTCTCCAAACGGCATTCTCGCCTGTGTACGAACTTCCGTTTCCCCATCAGAACCCTGTAACTTGATCTGTACAGCTTTCTCACTTCCATCCTGAAGTGCCTCCGGAATGGTTGCCGTAATACAGGAAATGTTGCTGTCTTCCAGCAGCTTAGCTGCAATTTCGTTTTCATCGGAGATATCATCTAATAAAAAAGCAGCTCCCGCCGTTTTTCTGGAAAGCGCAAAAAACTGTTCCAATGCATTCTGATTTTGTTTGTAAACACATCCAACTGCATACATCGGAACGCCTGTGCTTCCCAGTAAATCTGCAAATTCTTCCTTTGTATAGCCAATGGTTTTCTCGTCTACACCATCCGAAATAATCATCACTCTTGTATAAACTGCATCGTTCTCATGCGTCTTTAGCACATCATAAACAGCATCGATCAACCAGGAATTCTGATCGGTATATTCTACTGTTTCAAGCGCCTGCTTTACTTCTTCTCCATCAGCAGATTTTTCTATAACCGGCTTTGCTTCTTCTCCAAACAGGTACAGGCTCACTTCATCATTCTGATATTTTTCATCCAGATAGGTATTCAGAAATTCCTTTATTTTTCCACGGTTGCCTTCTGTTATGGAGAGAGAATTATCCAGAAAAATAAGCGTCTGTATTTTTTTCTGATCTTCCTGTAAATCAACGATCTGAACATCCTCACAGGAATCTCTCCCGATCTGAACAGAGACAGTTTCAGGCAGTTCAGGAGCTTTTGCATAAATTTCCAGCTGCTTCTGATTTGTAATCGTCTGCATAATCTGAATCTCTTCTTTTGCATATACAGTCCCTGCCAAAAGTCCCGCTGCCGCAACGACTGCGCCTAATACTCTGCTTAGTTTCATGTATCTTTTACACCTTTCCGTTTATTTCTCCAGTAAAAATAAAAATTCCTGATTTGCAAATCGAATCACCGTTTTATCTTTCAATAAAACCGGTGTACCTGCTTCCAATTCTGTGCCGTTTAAATAGGTTCCATTTTTAGAGCCAAGATCCTCCAGATAGTATTGCTCCTGTTCGCAGCTGATGCGGGCATGCCTTCTGCTTACCACACGACATTCATCCAGACAGATATCCGCATTTCCCTTTGACGTCCCAATTACTGTCACTCTCGGTGCCAGCGTATAAATCTGCCCGTTCTGACGGTTTTGAAGCTGTGCTGTTTTTTCTGTCCTCTCTACAACATCCTCCACAAAAACCGTATCCGACGTATCCCGTTCCACATATACACTGGTCTCTTTCTTCGGAGTAACAGGCATTACAATATCCGGCTGCTCTTCCTTTTCTCTTTTGCGATTGCCAAAAGAAAATACCGGACGTTTTGGGTTCCCCTTTTCCTCTGCCTTCGGTTCAGGCATGACGACATTTTCCGGTACAGCAAATCCTTCCGGAAGACTCAGCTCTCCCGGAAGCGGAAGCTCCTTCCCTTTCTCTGCCTTCCCTTTTTCCGGCTTTTCCTTTTCTTTTTTATCTGCCTTATGGAAGAAGGATTTTTTCCCGGAATCCTTCTGTTGATCTTGTGCCATTTCTTTCTGTGCAGTGCTGCACTGTACTGCAGCTGCCAGATCCGAAACCTGCTTGATGTTTTCCTGCCGGTTCTGTTCCGAAATTGCAGAAGCAATTTCCTCGGAATCCTTCCTACAGTGGTTCAGCTTCTCTGTCACCCACCTCAACAAATCTTCTTCCGTCCGGATCACGCTGCGGCTATAGGCATTCATCATATCAAACAGAACTGTGGAATTCGCCATTCTGCTATATGGGATCATCTCGATCCATTCTTTTAAAAGATTTCTCAATCCCGTCTCTGTACTGCCCTTTACCGGTAAATAAACAGCTTTGCAGGCAGGAGCTGTCTTTTCGACAAAAACGGTCTCCATCGTCAGACACAATTTCTCTGAATCCAGCAACCAGCTTTCTGTTTCTATACAGGCCTCTGCAATGGATTTCCAGACGTCAAGAATTTCATTTTCAGAATGAAATCCCTCCTTCCATTCTGAAAGCGATATCTCATTTCCAACAGAATACAGAAAAGTTTTCTGGTGATTTTCCTGCTCCATTCGAAAAGGAAGTAACCCTGGAATCACGTTCTGTTCCAGAATTTCTACCTCAAATTCCTCCGTCTCTTCTTCCTCAATATTGGGAAAGCTTAAATAATTGCTCCCGTTTATCTGTTCCAGTTTCATATGTTCTCCTATTCCCACAGACCGCATAGTGCGTGGGACTGCAACGTGATCTTTTCAAATCCAAACAGTGGAAAAAGAAGCTCTATATCGTACTTCGCATATATTTCCAAATCCGTTCCACTCTTTGCAGTTCCACTAAAATCAATGGAGCTAAGGCCGCCTTTTATCCCCATGTGTTTTAATTCTTCGTCCGCCTTTGCATCCGAACCCGCCAGCATACTTCCAAAAGACCGTCTTACAGCCTCTTGATAATTCTCGTCAATCCACAAGCCTCTGATCTGAGAACGATCTGTACCGATTCCAAGCCAGTTGTTTAACAGATCCGCTGCCATTTCAAAATTATTCTCATTGGCATATTCATAGCTTTTAAACGCCAGCGCCTTTCCTGTCTGCAAAACGCCGTGCGCCATATAATTCTCTGCCCGATATACCTGACCCATATTCATCAGAAACAACATGGCGAACATAAAAATTGTCAGCACAATCGTAGCTTCCACAGTCAGATACCCGTCTGAACTCTTCCATCGTTTCTTTATAGTTTTCATTTTTAATACCCGCTGTACTGCAATACCCGCATTTCAATTTTTTTGCTGTTTAATCCCGGAATAACAGGGATCGGCATCAAAGGTTCATAAGCCCCTGTTGCATCTACCCGGATGCAGGTCGCCATTTCCTTTAGTGCAAATCCATCTGTCCCTTTCAGTTTTTTCATCTGCAGTTCAATCAGATCTGCGCATCTGGACAGCATCACATCGCTCGGTTTTGCTATGAGCATCATGTAAAATAAATAGTCTTTATAATCCCATTCCAGAAGTCCTTTTGCCCATTTTTCAACAGAGGTTTCTTTCGGTTTATCCTCCGCCTTCAGCGCATCTTTCACAACCTGCTGTCTGGACCTAATATCTTGTATTTTTAAAATATCCTGAAGTTTCTTGATCAGCTCATCAGCTCCTTCTTTTGACATATATCCTTCTGTTTTAATGATCGGTACACTTCCGCCATTTACCAGCAACAGTTTATCTAACAGTGCCTCCAACGCACATACTGCGAAAAACAGGATCACTCCGACAACTGCACCAATACCGGTTCCCATCAGGCTGTTTACCAGTTCCATGACCTCCTGGTTTGTAAGTACTGCCGGAATATTACTCAGCATTCGAATGCAGACAATCCACAATACAACACTCTTCAGATTTACTTTTTCAATTGCACTCCCTGAAAAAATATATTCCGCATTGGCAACATCAAAACAGTCCGTTCCAATATCAATATTTGAGAAATCAAAATAACTGCTGCCATTCAGCCTCGTATCGCCTCCGAGATCTGTTGTGAAATTACTGAACATCTCACAGGCATAGGTTGCCGCATACAATCTCTGATAAATATAAGTTGCCAGACTTCCGTCCTGCATCGCCCGGCTCATCACCTGACATAGCTCAATCAGGCTCGCTACAAACGTGATCGCGCATACAACAAAACTGATAATATTTATGATTGTACTCCATACCGTGAGTACGTTGATAATCAGTCCGGCTCCTGATACAACCAAAGCAGTAGAGGCAGCAACAAATTTCGTAAATTCGCCATAAAAATGATTCAGGGAATTCTGCAGAGTATAATTTTCCGCATCTGTCCTTCCCTGATTTAAGCTTCCCACATCAAATCCAACCATTCCCGCTACTTTGGAAGCGTCCTGAATTCTACTGCTTGCCAGGCTTCCGTCCACATCTGCAAAAACGTTATGGACTCCCCACATTGCGCCTTGATTGGCATGTCCGGAAAGCTGTGCCAGAAGCGAAGTATTTAAAATATTATTTCCATAAATAGGGTCATCTTCCTGCCATGCCATCTCAAGTGCGTTAATGAATCGTGCTATACTCTGAAGTCCCTCCGCGATCTGTTTTACAAACTGGACTGCCGTTTCCGCAACGGTAAGTGCCATTCCAACTGCTATGGAAAAAGCAGTTGATCCCGCTATGCTCGAAATTTTTTCATCTGTTTCAAGCTGTTCTGCTTCCTTTCCAAGGCGAATCCTCTGCTGTTCCATCTCTTCAATAGCAGCATCTATCTTTTTCTCTCGGCTGATACGCAGCTGCTTGCTGAGTGTATCCCCAACCTGCTTCGTTTTCTGATATCCTTCATTAAAATTATCGACAATCTTGTTCTGTTCCGATTCCCACGCAGCAGCTATTTTTTCCGATCCCCCGTTTTCAACCGAGGAAGCATTTTCCTTCGCGTTCTCCCACTTTGAAGTACTTACTTCTACTTTTACCAGTTTCGATCCCAGACTTTCATAGCTGTCCAGAAAACTGGATGCCTTTTCATCAAAATTTTTTGTCTTTTCTTTCAATTCTTCGAGGGTTGAACGGGTAACATTTGCCTTATTTTTTACTTCGTCATTCAATGCCTTTAGCTGCGTCTGATACTCTTCTTCGCTGATGGCTCCCTCCTCCGGTTCGCCATGTTCTTCTTCATAACTTTTCTGTGCTTCATACGCTGCAGTATACGCATCTCTTTGCTCTACCGCTTTATTAAATGCGTCCAGATCATTTTCATATTCATTCTGTGTATCTTTATACTCTCCTCCCGCATCACTTACTTTTCCCATCTGATCCCAGATTTTTAATGTTGTATCCGCAACTCCCAGAATGGACGAAATTGTATTTAAAAACGGCAGATTATCCTCTACATTTTCAATCAGAGATTGCAGAGTCGCTTCTATATTCAGCCCATTGTTTACAAGGGAATACGGGGCACGGTAAGCGCAAAATTCCATAATCTGTGTCCGCAGCACTTCTTTTTGCCCAAGATCATACAGTTTATCCACCAAAACGTCTTCTGTCAGGCTTTCGCGTTTATTGTTCAGATTCTTATTCAGATAATTGACCAGCTGCTCTTCTCCAACCGTATTGGAAATCGCCAGAAGCCCGAAATTTTCATATAAATCCCTGTCATACTGGGAAAGCACGGAAAATGCGGCATTTTCTTCCGCTTCCTTAAACACTCTTTCCATACTGCGATATTTTGCGATTTCAATTAAGGTAGAGCTCATCGATAAAACGGCAATTAACAGTGCCGATATCATGATCGTAATAGATCCTTTTCTGTTCCTGATAAACCATGAAAACATATGGATTTCTCCTTTGCATCTGTTCACTGTAGGTTCAAATTATTTTTTCAGATTCACGATTTTCTGTATAATATCAAGTGCTTTATCCAAAATTCCGGCAATCTTGGACATTCCAATCGCCTTATTCTTCAACTCATTGGAAAATGCAACCCCATTCATCTCGTGAATCGGATCATAACACACCGCCGTTCCAACAGCGGTTGCCGAATACTGCGGATCCAGACCGAAAAAAGACATCGGATTGAGTACGAATACCGGATAAGTTGTCTGAATCGAAACGGTTACCGTATCCAGTCCCATGTCATTTCTTCCATACTCTACCATAACATCAGAAAAGTCCGTTCTTTTTTTCGTATTCCATTCATCCCTGGCAAGCGAATAGCTGGCATACCATTTTCCCTTTTTCTCTACACTGTTCTGCAGCTTTTTCGAATTCAGATATCGATATGGATCTGCTTTACTATAATCCTCCGGCGCAATATAGGAATAGAACGGTTCTCTGCCGGGAGCACCATAGTTATTCGCTATGCTCGCCGCAGCTTCATCTGCAACCGCCGTTACAACCATTCTGTTATAGTACATCACTCCGGCATTCATCAAAAAAACGATCATCAAAAGTGCTACGACAACCACATAGGTCGCCTCAATTACAACAACACCTTCCTCTGACCGCTTTTTTCCTCCCCGCATCTTCATATTGCCTCCAACATCAGTTCCAAATACAAACTAACTTTTTTATCCTGCAAATGCACATACCAGGTACATCCCTGCAAAAATAAACGGAGCAAAGGCCATTTTGTGCTGCTTTTTCGCTTTTTTCAGCAACAACAGTGCCCCGCCGTACCCGGCTGCAAATAACGCCGCATAAAATAAAATTCCATATGCATAACGAAGTCCTGCCAGATATCCGATCACGGCAAATAGCTTCACATCTCCATACCCGATTCCATGCTTTGTCAGCAGCGCCAATATCCACATAAAAATCAGACTTCCGATCAGGCCTGCCAGAGATCCCAAGGCAATCTCCGGACGTTTTCCCGGATTTTCAATTAACTGTACGATCAGCACAGCTGTTCCTCCGATCAGACCGATCCCGATCAGACTGTTCGGAATTTTCTGACTTATATGGTCAATTCCGGCTGCCGCAAAGGTAATCGCATACATCAGGGCAAACCTTAAAAGCGTTATCCATTCCGGCTCCTGCTTCATGAAAAAAACGTAAAACAAACAGCTCAGGATCAGAACAACTACTGAAATGATTCCATTCTTTTTGGAAATCTTCCTGCTTTTATCCTGTTCTCCGGATTCTGCTGCTTCCTCTTTACCCTGGAATGTAATTACCTGATATTTCCAGAAAAAGAACAGAACAAACAGCGTGGATAAAAGATCCAAAACAATCTGTAGCCACATAGCAAATCCTCTTATGATTGGTAATAAAGCTGATATAAAATCAGATAATCCCAGTAACCGTCCGCATTCTTTACATAGGCAATTCCTTCCTTCCGTACAGGCTGTGCCTGTGCAAACTGCGGTTCTACGATCATTTCCCCGGTCAGATCAATATAGCCCCATAAGCCGTTCTGCTTTACCGCCGCATATCCATTGACAAACGGTTCTGCATCTTCATACTCCGGCTCCAGCACACAGGTTCCATCCTTCGCAAGGAATCCCCATTTTTCCCCTTTTTTAAAGGCTGTCGGCTGTTCACTTTCAAACGCTTTTATCTCATCATAATGCTGTTCCCCAACCGGATTTAAATCCTGATCCAGCAGTAAATATCCCTGTCCGTCTGCCGCTACAATACGTCCTGCCGTCATCACATAATCATATCGATTTCTGGCAACATCCACATAAGGATAGGTTTCGACTCCCTGCCAGTTTGCCACTGTAACAATCGCCCATTTTCCATCCTTACAAACCGCATTGATTCCATTCGAAAAGGTTGCAGCGTCGTCCCATTCGATCTCCCACATTTTTAATTCTGAATTAACAAAACGATACTTTCCATCCAGAACTGCTGTTGCAATATTTTCTGCAGATAAGCTTCCGATTTTCTCATACGCTCTGTCTTCATTTTTAGCGAGAAGCTGATTTGACAGATTTACATTTGTCCATGTGCCATCCTGATCACATACCATTGCAGAATAACCGTCCTGCGAAACCGCCGCATCCCGATAGCCATAATCAAATATGCTATTTCCGGCATTATCTGTAATCACACAATCCAGTTCTTCTTCCTCATTGTCACCCTGTATTTCCTTATACAGTTTCAAAGAAGTATCCGTCGCATACACTACATCATAGTAGCCTCTTTGCACCAGTTCCCATGTATGGGCGAGATCTTCCGATACTGTCTTGAGCACTTCACTCTCCGGAAATAACCCAAGATATTCCGGAAGCTCCTTTATCAGACTTTTGTAATTGGCAGTATCCCAATCATACTGGGCTATCTTTTCATAATTGGATACATCCTCCGGATGGCTCTGGATCAGCTGCCTGCAAAGCGTATTGTATTCGTTGAAATTTCCCATCTGCTGATAGGTATCCCGTTTCAGACATTCCAGTTCATAAGTGTCTTCTATTTTTTCTGCTTCTTCCAGCCAGTTTAACGTTTCCACATAATATCCCTGTTCAAAGGCTTCCCTGGCTTTCGCATAGTTATTTTCGTATTCATTCGGAACTGCTATATTTCGATATGCAATGCTTCCCCATGCACCGACCATGCAAAGGATCAATGCAGCTGCAAGTAACTTTTTCATTTGTAGTCCTCATTTCAAAACTGATTTTCCACAGGGAAGATGTGATATCTTCCCTGTGGGGATGTGGAGCTATTTAGTGCAAAGTAATTCCTGTTTTTACGTCAGTCTGACTACTTTCAATTTTAGTCCATAAATCCTGTACAAAATCCTGTATATTCTTTCTAAATGCTGCTGCAAGCCCCAACACAATCATCAACACAACGATAATCGAAATCATATTCGTATCTCCGTTTTCATCTGTAAGGAATTCTCTGATTCCTTTCATTGCCGCAGCTTTGGCTCTCTGCCAAACAAGCATTGCCCTTACTTCATAATCCAGCATTTTTCTTCCTCCTTTTTCTCACCGTACATTTTATTCCTAGTACCGTTTTTATCTATCTTATCCGGACATCTCCAAACCGGTTAAGATCAAAAATTTAACCCACGAAGCATCGGAACAGCGACCATTATTAAAATTCCGCCAAAAATCATAAAAATCGGAATCAGCAGTTTTGCAGAAGCTTTTTCTCCCTCTTCCCGGACGCTGTTTACCCGCATTCTCCATACTTCAGACGAAAGATCCATCAGCGCGTAGGCCAGTTCCGAGCTGCCCTTCTTCATATTCTGGATCATAATACTGGAAAATTTTCTCACTTCCGGAATTCCACAACGATCTGCAAATTTCTGCAGCGCCTCATAGTCCGGAACACCGTTTTTCATATCCTCCAGCAACAGGCGGATTTCTTCATAAAAGATGCTTCCACCTCTGGAAGCAACAGATTCTATCGCTTCCCTCAACGGCATTCCCGCATTGATCAGCAGGGATAGCTGCGACAGCACATGGGGAAAATCCCTCTGGATACTCTGATGCCGTTTTTCTAACCTGCTGTCCTCATCGGCTTCCACATAAATCACCAATACTACGCCCAGAAGCGCTGCCAGCAACAGGATCGAAGTATCTCCCATCCATACGGCTAACAGGCTTCCAAAGGATACCACTGTCAAAATATATGTGACCTGCGCCGCCAGATCTGCCTGTACATAAAATGATGCATTCCGTTTTCCCTTCAGCTCAGATAAGCATCCCTGTCTTTTACGGAAATGGGCGGTATTCATATCTACCGGAAAGCGTTCCAGCGCATAGTACCCAATTCCGAAAAGCTCTTTCATAAAATATTCAGAGCCATCCAAGGCGCGGATATATGCGGCATATCTCCTGCTTCCTTTTATCATCAGATAAAACCAGAACATTCCAAGAATTGTTCCGACACCTGCCAGTATGATGTCTGTCATTTTCCCTCACCTCTGTCTTTCCAAATGATCGAACAATATTCTTTTACGCTTCGATCTTCATAAACTTTTTCCCGATTATATAGGCAAGCGCGAACATCGCCAGTGCTGCCAAACGGACAATAAAATTAAAAATCATATCGCCGGTTGTATCCGACGCCTGCATGGATTTTACCTGTGTCACTACAATCAGAGGCAAGACCATCATAATGTTTAATTCGTTTTTCTTTCCGCTGATCAGTGTCTGAATTTCCTGTTCCACATTGATCTTGTCGTTGATTACATTTTTCGTTTCATACACAATTTGCCGAATGTTTCCGCCCGTTCGATTGGCCACTGAAAACACGTCAGCAAAATTCTGAATATTTTCATTATGGCTTCTTTTCGCAAAATCCTTTAACAGCACTTCTGCCGTCACATTGCTTTCCAGACCGCTCAATATAATGTCCAGCTCTTTCACAATATCCGCCTGTTCTCCATACTGATTTTTCATATCTGACCGCGCATCTGAAAACGCCTGTGTCGTATTCTTACCGCTGCCCAGCGATGTGCTGATCGATTCCAGCATGTCCCGAAATTCCAAAAGCAGTAATGCATTTCTCTTTTTATGGAGGATGTTTTTATAAGCCAGAATCCCTACTATTCCACATCCTGCTGCCGCAATAATACTGAATATCCACAGTCCAAAAAAGATCTGGAACACAACAGCTCCTGCAATCATTCCGACCACAAACCCAAGTATCCTCTGCTGTGCTGTCATATGGTAAATTCCATAATCATCCGCGTTATGAAACAGACCTGTGTACTCTTCTTTTTTCTCTTTCCGTTTCATTCTTTTCTCCCTATTTCCTGTATCTGACAGGCATTCCTCATTTTCGTTAAATTTCGAGATTGATTCCTGCTATCCTCAGCTTGAGCTGATTCACAAGCGGATTTTTCGTGCGCTTTAAACTCCCGCTTACCCGTTCGAGGGTACTATTTTCGTCTTCTTCAAATACATATAACGGATTCAGCTGAATCTGCCCGTTTTCATATCCTGTCACTTCCGTGATTTCCATCGTTTTTCTGCTTCTGTCACGCAATCTGGACAGATGGATAATAATATCAATTGCTGATGCGATCTGCTGACGTACCGCATCCAGCGGCAATCCCTCCGCACCGGTCAGCACCATCGTTTCCAAACGGCTCAGCATATCCTTCGTAGAGTTGGCGTGACCGGTAGACAGGGAACCGTCATGACCGGTATTCATCGCCTGAAGCATATCCAGTGCTTCTGCTCCTCGTACTTCCCCGACAATGATCCGCTCCGGTCTCATACGCAGAGAAGAACGGATCAGATCCCGGATTGTTACAGCTCCGACTCCGGCAGTATTCGCATTTCTTGTTTCCAGGCTTACCAGGTTATCCAGACCTTCTATCTGCAGCTCTGCAGAGTCCTCAATCGTAATAATTCGCTCATCCTTTGGAATAAAATGAGAGACGGCATTTAAAAAGGTCGTTTTTCCAGAGCCAGTTCCTCCGCAAATAAAAATGTTGTATTTCGCCTTTACCAGAATTTCCAGAACGTCTGCAATCTCCTGCGTGATGGATCCATATTCAATCAGCTTTGCAATCGTCATCGGTTCCTTTGAAAACTTTCGTATTGTTACAATCGCCCCATTTAACGAAATCGGCGGCAAAACCACATTCACACGGGAACCATCGGGAAGTCTGGTATCTACGATCGGATTTGCCTGATTGACTTCACGCCCCGCCATTCCAACGACACGCTGAATAATATCCTCTAATTTCTGCTCATTTTCAAAGGTATCTGAAATTCTGCGTACCCTGCCGTTTTGTTCAATAAACACATGATCCGGTCCATTGATCATAACTTCCGTAATTGTATCGTCATGAATAATACTGTCCAAAATTCCAAGTCCGCGGATAGCGCTGTATACCTGATCTGTAATGTCCGCTTTTTCTTCAATCGGTATGTATACGTCCTGAAACATTTCATCCAGCATTTGGAGAATTGCGTCTTCTAGATCTGTTTCTGACATCACTGCAAAATTTGTAGCTTCCAGAATTTTTTTTCTTATCTTTTCGACAATTTCACTTTTTTCTTCTCTAGTCATTTTTCATCCATCCACGCGCTTTTAGATATTGCTGAAATCAGCAGTGGCTTCCATCGTATATATAATATCTTTCTGCTCCGCTTCCTTATATTTCACTGCGAATCCACATACCTCGACTTCACTTCCATATTTTGCCGGACGAACAGACGACTGAAATCTGTTCAAAAAAACTGCCATCTTGGAAATGATTTCCTGCTTTTCAAGCTGCTGCAGTGCTAAAATCGCCTGATATAATCTCTGAAATTTATTGACACATTCTCTACTTTCATCTGCAACACAAACAATTCGGTCTGCACAGCACAATATTTCCCGCTCTTTTTCTCCAAAGATCCCATCCATATCAATAATGATTGTGTTATAATCTCCTAATTCTTCAATAGCCTTCAAAAGCTGTCTCATTTCTTCACGGGAAACATGCAATAAATCAATCGGATTCTCACAAATACCAAACGTTGCAACCCCGTCTTCTGAAATTCTTACATCAGCCTCCAGCTTCAACGGCAGAATATATCTCCTGCTTTTTAACGCAAACAAAATGTCATCCAGATTTTTTACCGATGTTTCCATTCCACTGCAAAACTGCAGATCAAGCTTTAATACATTTCCCTGCTTCGCACATCTTCTGGCAAAAGCTTCTGATACTGTCGATGCGCCACGTCCCCCTCCAGCAGATAAAAATACATAGGTTCTGCATTCTTTCTCCTTTTTTGCAGAAACATTTGCTTCTTTTTTTACCTGTCCGGAGTTTGCATACTCCCGGATTGCTTCCTTATAGAGCTCATCTCCACGCTGATACATCCTGATCGAAGCCGGAGCTCCCTGTTTTTGTTCCACATAATATTCCTGCTTTGTCAAAAGTGCATATGGAGGACACTCTTTCAGGGATTCAACATTTTCTTTCCACAATTCTTCGAGCAATACAAAATCAGCAGAATATTTTTTCAGATACTCTGCCATATACTCAAAATTCGAAAATACGCTGACCTCTAATTTATCTCTATAATTCTTGTTCCAATATTTTTTTAGTCTTTCTGCGTAAGCTTTATTCTGAACGCATATTGCTATTCTCAAACTCATCTGCTTCCCCCTCAGACTCAGACTCTGATTTTCTTTATATCATTCATCTTTATATTGATTTTAGTTCTCTTTTCGCGTCCTGTCAATTCATTTCGCGTCCATTTGTTTCTATTTATAGCCGTTTTGTTACAATCATTTTGAAACCAGACTATACATTAACTTTACAACACCATATCGAGGATCATGCATGACATCATTTGGAGAACGCCTGAAACAACTCATGGAAGATCAGTCTATTTCCCAGCGTGATCTGGCTGCTGCCCTGAACATTTCCAAGTCAACTGTCAGTGGATATGTCAACAGCTACAGAGAACCAGACTTCAAATCCCTTTTGGAAATTGCTTCTATCTTTCATGTAACAACAGACTATCTGCTTGGAAATTCCGATATTCCGTCTCTTCCCACCTCTGCCCATAACAATCAATCCATTCTTTTGCTTTCCTACTTTGAACAGCTCAGTCCTGAAGTACAGAATATCGTCTTAAAAGAAGTAAAAGCACTTACCAAACCATAATTTATAAAAAAGGCAGCGATACCCACTTTTCATGGGATCACTGCCTCATTCAACTCCACTTCTTATTTTATTGCTTTCTTTCAGAGAATCGTCAGCTGCATCATTCTTCCGCCAGTTTTTTGTTACAGTTTTCCTTTTACACCTTATATTTCTACGCTTTCATCCCGTACTTTGCCGCCATTTGCTCAAATACTTCCGGCTCCATCAACCTTGCGATATACTCTGTGTCCCCATTCTGCGACATTTTGGCAACCAGCTTCAGCGTATTTTCCCGTTCCTGTTTCATTCCTTTTTGAATTCCCATTTTCATTCCACGAGCTACACCACGCTCTTCTCCCTGTTCCGTAGCATAATTCATCGCGTTGATCCAGTCCCTCTCTGCCTTCTCCTGCCTCATACACTCAATTCTGACTCTTTCGTCCTCTGTCAATGTAATCATCGTCTCCACTGCCTCCTTTATTTTTTCATTTTTCTCTGACAATTCCTGTAGTTCTTCCCAGGTTTCTGCAGTCAGCGTTTTTGCCCAGTCGTACAAGCCCGACTGTCGCTCTCTTTCTTCCGCTTTTTCTGCCTGCCGTAAAGACAGTACACAAAGCTTCATTTTATTTGTAAAAACGCGGTCATGCTCCGTGTCCCACAGCTCGTATACCTGATAAAACGGATTCTTTCCGGATTTCCACAAATCGAAATCAAGAATTCCAATCTGTACCGTTGTTTTCAGGTTTTTATAATCTTCTCCCTTTTTCAGATCCAACAGATTCTCTGCCAGATAATACACTCCACGCTCATTCCAATTTCCCTCATCCAAAACCTGCATCTCCAGATTTACACGGATATTTCCATGCTTCTCCATCAGCTTTTCCGACAATTTTACTTTCTTCTGCAAGCGTTATTTCCTTATAATGTACTTTCTCAATTACTCCATTCCGTATTTATCCATCATCCTCCGATAGACTTCCGGCTCCATCAACCTTGCGATATACTCTGTGTCCCCATTCTCTGACATTTTGGCAACCAGCTTCAGCGTACTTTCTTTCGCCTTTTGCATTCCACGCAGTTCGCCCTCTTTCATTCCTTCTTTCATTCCAGCACTTTTTCCCTCTTCTCTCAGTTCCTCTGCCCATTCTTCCATCGCTTTGCACATATCAATATACTCCTTTCCGTTTTCCAGATATTTTTCTTTCTTGTCCTGTAGTTCTTTCAGATTTAACATCACGCAGATCATATCGTAAGTCGCTACGTCCATTCTGCTGATCCGATCTGCATGTTTTCTGCAGTATTCCTGAATTTTTGTCTTGCTGCTGCGCCGTTTCATCAAACCAATCAGTTCGCGCAGATTTGTCTGGAAATATTCCTCCTGCAACTCCTCCAACGAAAACACATAAATCTGGTATTCCTGCACCATCTGTTTTAAAATCGGGTCAATCTCTTCCAGCTCCATCATTTCGCTGAGCTTCTTTGGAGCATCCCACGGCTCCGTGCCATGATACAGCACGATCGTTACGATCGGCGTCAGATGATCTTTTCTGCCCATCTTGCTTAAATACTCTACACCGGTTTTTAATTTTCCCTCACTTTTCAGCCGGATATAGCGAAGCTGTCTGGCATATTCTGCCAGATCATATTCCATGCAGCGAAACGGCATCGTCAAATGCGGCTGATTCTGCGCTTCTGCTGCCAGTAAAACATAACTTTTCTCGTTCCAAAATGCCCGAATCGCATCTCTCTCCCGTCTTCTGGCAGTTGGTCTTTTCACGCGCTCTGACAATCCTTGTTGATAAAACTGCTGTACCTCACACAGGTTGCCTGCCTTCACGACCTCCTCTCCCTGATATAGGCAACCATTGTACAGATCTGCCAACACCTCGGCACGACCTAAATACGCCGTAAAAGCATCGTTTTGTTTCCCCATTCATGCCTCCTGCTTTTTCACTTTATTCCCTTTTCAGATTGAAATCTGCAGCACCTGCTGCCTGATGAAAACACAGCCCATCTATGCTGTGTTCGATAGAAAAGATAGATTGTCCGATTCGGAAAGAGTGTTCCCGGACAGTTTTTATTTGCGAGTACACACTGACGCCCTTGCGCCTGCTTTACAGGTGACCCGCTCCTCAGTGGACACGTAAAAACAATAGAATGCACGCTCTGCGAGCATTCTATTGTCATGAATCAAATGCCGCCTTCAGTGCCCTTGGTTTCCCTTCGTGTCCACTACAGTTTACCACATTTTCGCAGGAGTTTAAATAGTGAAAAATACGGTACTACGCCTTCTTCGTTTTCAGCTCCTGCATAATCCCCATAAAGATGTTCCACGCCACCCGTTCCTGGTAAACGCTGTCTGTCAGCAGCGCTTCCTCCTGCGGATTGCTCAAAAATCCGCACTCTACAATGACGATGGGGCATGCTGTTTTTTTCAAAAGATAATAACTGTCATTCGCCTTTTCCTGCCGATGGTTCTGCGGGTCAAGTCCTTTTACCAGGCGCTCCTGCAGGCGTTTTGCAAGCTGCTTTCCCTCGACACTCGAGGTATAATAGAAAACCTGTGCCCCTTTGATCGCCGGATCGGGATAGCTGTTCTGGTGAATACTGACCGCAAGATCCGCCTTTGCCTCTTCCATCATCGACACTCTCCGCTTCATATCCTGCACTTTTTTCCCGGACGCATTTTCATCATACAGACCGTTATTGTCCGTTCTCGTCATTACAACCGCAACGTCCGCCTGCTTTAACAATGCTTCCAACCGCTTCGCAATCGCCAGATTGATTTCTTTTTCCAGAGTTCCGGCTGTGCCGATTTTCCCCGGATCGTCTCCGCCATGTCCCGCATCAACCACAACACAGTATTTCGTCTGACTCTGTCTACTCTGCTCCCTCTCTCCCCGAAACTTTCCGGTCAGCACAGCGGCCTGTCTGCCTGTAAAAAAAGCGGCAGTAAAAAATCCTGCCGCCGTTATCAGAGAAAAAAGACTCTGCATTTCTTTTCGTCCCATACCTGAAAAAGCCTCACCCGCTTTTTTCTATTGTATGGCATCTTCTGCTTCTCTATGTCTGTTTACCGCGCAAGGGCTCCGTCAGTCTGCATAGCACCTCAGTCTGCATAGCACTTCGGTGCGTGGCATCCCCCGCCGTATTCCTTATTCTATTTTCCGGTTTACTCTGCCGCAAATCCACTGATGACGCCCCAGATATTTTTGCGTCCATCATCAAAGCCCAGCTTCCATGCTGCAATGCCGCCCAGGTTGTGCTCCTTCATCACGTTGATTTTGGCTTCCAGGGACTGTTCGTCCTCCAGCCAGATCTGCACGGTTCCATCGCTCGTCTCAAACTCTACATAGTTCTGTCCAACGCTGTTGTCCCAGGTCGCAGCCGCCTGATTTTTGTTCATGTAATCATAAGCGGTCTGAATCCCGACTGCCCGGCTCGTCACCGTGCCGTCCTCTGCAGTCGTCCAGATTCTTGTATACAGCGGAACTGCGTTGATGACTTTCTCCGAAGGAACCTCCTGCGTCATCCGCTCAATTCCTTCGGTCACATAGCCAAGGGAAGCTACGGAACCGGCAACCTCCGAACCGCCCCAGTGCTCGTCATAGCCCATGATAATCACATAGTCTGCCATCACGCCCTGCTCCGCCCATTTATAATGTGCGTTATAGTTGTGGGGCACATAGTTATCGACGGAAAGCACAAGCCCCTTCTGTCTGCACGCTACGGACAGCTCCCGGATAAACTGGATATAATCCTGACTTCCATCCTCGGTCACCTTTTCAAAATCCACATTGATTCCATCAAAGCCGCAGCGATCTGCCTCACTCATCAGAACCTCGATAATCGCAGTCCGCTTACTCGTATAAGATAGGATTTCCTGCGGGTCAACGCCGTTATCCTCACGATGCGTAAAATCATCAATCAGTGCCCACACCTCCAGACCGAGGGCGTGTGCCTGCTGCACATAGGAGGGGCTGGCAATCCCATCCACAACGCCCGTATTATCGTAAAGAGAATACCAGGTCGGAGAAATTACATTAACGCCTGTCACACCGCTCATAACGCCCGGAAACGTGGAATTTGCCGACTCTACGGTCACCTGATGCCACGCCAGATCGATTTTATGATCCCGCAGATTGCCGGTATAATCCGGCTCCACATATCCGGTGTCCTTCACCGGAGTTTCCTCTGCCGGATCTGTCACGTGCTTTTTCTGGACATAGCCGATATAGCCATCCTGCGTCTGCACCTGATCCCAGTTTTCCATCTCCTCCAAAACAGTGACCTTCGTCCCTTTTTCCAGATTCTGCAGAACCTCGCTCTTGACGCCGCCCCTGACGCGAAGTGCTGTGTTCTTCTTCAGCTCTGCGCTCTGAAGCGTATCCCAATTGGTCGTCAAAACAACCCGGTTGGGCTCTGTATACAATGCATAATTAAAATCCGAATACTGCTTTACATAATCCAGCGCAAGCCAGACATCCCCGTTCTGCTCCACAGCCGCTGTATATCCGTCTGCAGTCTGCTCCCCGATTCCAATCTGTACCGTTTCCTCCGGGAGGGTATACAAAAGCAGCTTTTCATTATGATCCACATAAAACCGCTCATTAAGCATCTCATGAACCGTATCCAGCTTCAGATAGCAGCGCTCATCCTGCAGCAGTCCCTTTTCCTCTGTCAGCTCCTGATTCCAGACAATCGCGACCTCCTGTGAACCGTTCAGCCCGAAATATGCGTTTAAATCCGCTTCTTCCTTCGAACCGGAATACCTCTGGAACAAAAAAACGCCCGCAGCGCCTGCCAGAATCAGAACAATCAGCAACAGTCCGATTAACACCGGTATTACTTTCCTTTTCATTTGTCTGTATCTCCTGTGTTTTCTCTTTTTCACCCACACACGTTATAGTGTAACACACCTTCCAGACAGCGTCATTACAAATTTGTCAGATTTTCAGGGGATCTGCCGCAATCTGTCCCTGTCCGGACCGCCTGAAAATACGACAACCGACAAAACGGCCATCTCTTTTTGTACACTCTCTGTTTCGAACGAACCGCAGAATACTGTCCGGCATTTCGAACAGTATTCCCGATCCGTTGGAGGTCTGGCTGCGATCCACAGACCGCCTGTAAACCGCAGCTTCTCCAATATCGGCTTTCTGCAGCATCTATGGAAATGGGGTTCCTTTTTCTACGCTTTTCCAAACCGATATCAGTACCTCCAACCATTCATGACATTCCTATCTGTTTACCATTTTGTCACTTCATCGTACCGGACTTCGCAGAGCTTTCCTTCCTCATCCATGACAAAATCCGGCATGTATACAGCCTTTTCCCGCATGCAGCAGGTTCGGATAATTTCCCTCGGCGCAGTTTTTTTCCCATTCAGATAAAATCCGACGCCTTCCTGTTCCATCTGCTCCAGCATCCGTTCCCAGGTATCCGTTTTTAATCTTCCCATGGCAGTTCTCCTTTGCCAATGCGCTTTTGTCCCAAAAAGGAGCCGCGTGATATATATTCCTGTTCAGATCTGAAACAAAAGCGAAAACGATAACGAGATGGATAGACTGTGTCCTGACACCTATACAAGCACCAAATAAATAGTCGTAAAAATGTTAAAAAATACTTCATCGTTATGATAATTGGTAAATTTTGAATTTTTGAATTTCCGATAGAGTCACATAACTCTACGAGACTGCTACATACTATAAAGAATGATGAGAACAACTTTGCCGCTGATGTTCTCTCATAAGAATGCAGCCATATCAGCATGGCTGTCCCTGATGATTGGTATAAAATCGGTATCCTGCAAACCTCCGCTCCGACACGGACTGTCCGGAACCATCTCTGGCTTGTATTATAACGGATTCCGACCCTACAATCAAGCAATTTCTAAAAAAACAAGAAACTGTTTCCCCATGCGCTTGACTTTTGCACTTTCTTGTGTATATGATAACTCTCACAGGAACGCAAATTTTTCGTTTCTGTGCGTCACACCGGCAGGATTCCGTAAGTATTTTATAAAGTAAGGATGTGATTATATGAAAATAGAAAAAGTGAATGACCATCAGATCCGCTGTACCCTGACCAAAGCCGATCTGGCTGACCGGGAGCTCAAAATCAGCGAGCTGGCATACGGCACTGAGAAAGCCAAAAGCCTGTTCCGCGACATGATGCAGCAGGCCTCCGCCAAATTCGGATTTGAAGCGGATGACATTCCTCTTATGATAGAAGCGATCCCGCTCAATGCCGACTGCATCGTTTTAGTAATCACCAAGGTGGAAGATCCGGAGGAGCTCGACACGCGCTTTTCCAAATTTGCTCCCGCAATGGAGGACGACGACGAGATTGATCCCGACGACTTTTCCGATAGCAGCTCTGACAACACCGACAGTATTTTCGACCTGTTCCGTCAGATCCAGGAAAGCCGTCATGCACAGGCTGCAGGCACTCCGACAGCCCCTGCTTCCAAAGAAGACAAAACCACAGCTACAGCAGAGGTAAAACAGCCCCAGGAGGCACGGATTTTCTCCTTCCCTTCCATGCACACGCTGCTTCGCCTCTCCCATGTGGTGAACGATTTTTACACCGGTCACAATACCCTTTACAGAAACCGTAAAAACGACTCTTATCTGCTGATCCTCAAAATGGATCAGACTTCCGTAAAGGATTTCAACCGGATCTGCAACATTGCTTCCGAATACGGTCGTCTCGAGCGCTCTGCTGCCGGCAGCGAAGCATATTTTAAAGAACACTATGAGCTTGTGACGGAAAACAACGCACTGCAGACGCTCGCCGCAATTTAAAGGTTACAAAAAGCTCCGGCAGGACTTCCTGCCGGAGCTTTTTTACAGCGCGCTTTCCTTTTATCATCTGCGCACCGCCTCTTTTTTATTTTTTAAATTCCAGAATCTTCTTCGCATTCTGAATTCTGTCCTCTGTCGGAGGTTCTACCCCCTCCAGCTTATAGGGAATTCCAAGCTCTTTCCATTTGTATGCGCCAAGTGTATGGTACGGAAGCACCTCAACCTTGGTAACCGTTTTCAACGTATCAATAAACTCTCTTGTACGAATCAGATACTCGTCTTTGTCCGTAATGCCGGGAACCAGTACGTGACGGATCCACATCTTGATACCCTGATCGGAAAGATATCTTGCACAATCCAGAATATTTTTATTCGTATGACCGGTCAGTTTTTTGTGCTCTTCATCATCGATATGCTTGATGTCCAGCATAACCAGATCGGTGTACTTCAACAGTTCGTTAAATTTGGAGAAAAACGGCTCTTCTCTTGTAAACGGCTGTGCGGAAGTATCCAGCGTCGTATTGATGCCGCGCTCATGCGCTTTTCGGAACAGATCAATCAGAAAATCAATCTGCAAAAGCGCCTCACCGCCGCTGACGGTAATGCCGCCTTCTTTGCCCCAGTAGCTGCGGAAACGTTCTGCCTTGTCCAACAGTTCGTCTGCCGTCATCAGGTTATCCGTCTCCGGATTCCAAGTATCTACGTTGTGGCAATACTGGCAGCGCATATTACATCCCTTTAAGAAAATCAGATAACGGATTCCGGGACCATCTACTGCCCCAAAAGACTCCAACGAGTGAATTCTGCCTTTAATCATATCGTCCTTTCCCTGCCTTGCAGGCATTCACTGCGGATATGCGTCAGACATCGCTGCAGTCATCCCCTGCGGGCAGCACGAGGTATTCCTTTTGCTGTATTTTACTATCCATTATTCCACATAACGGATGTTTTATGCTCGACCAGGGAGCTGGTCGAACACGGGACAAAATGCTGCGCATTTTGCCCGTGTAAATGGAATCCCGCAAGCGGGATTCCTCCGCCTGCGGCGGATCGCGTAAGCGACTTGTTTCCACGCCGCCGCAGTGCGATCCACCCGGAGGGCTTTTCTCGACCAGGAATCTGGTCGGGTACGGGACAAAATGCTGCGCATTTTGCCCGTTATCGCGGTATTCGCCAACGTCTCGAGCAAGCTCGGACTTTGGCTCATTACTCGCGTAAAAAGGAGCCGGGCAAGCTGCCCGACTCCTTTAAAATACACCTGTTAAAAACTGTAGTTAAATTACAGAGACTTATGGCAGGTTCTTGCGATAACGTCATCCTGCTGTTCCTTGGTCAGGCTGATGAACTTAACAGCGTAACCAGATACACGGATGGTGAAGTTAGCGTACTCAGGCTTCTCAGGATGAGCCTGTGCGTCTAACAGCTTCTCTGTACCGAATACGTTTACGTTCAGATGATGAGCACCACGATCGAAGTAACCGTCCATAACTCTTACCAGAGTGGTCTTCTGCTCATCCAGGTCGTGACCCAGAGCGCTGGGAGCCATGGTCTGAGTATTGGAGATACCATCCAGAGCGTACTCGTAAGGCAGCTTAGCAACAGAGTTCAGGGAAGCCAGCAGGCCGCTCTTCTCTGCACCGTAAGACGGTGAAGCACCAGGAGCGAAAGGTGTGTATGCCGGTCTGCCATCCGGAAGAGCGCCGGTAGCCTTACCATATACTACGTTAGAAGTAATGGTCAGTACGGAAGTTGTAGGCTCGGAATTTCTGTAGGTCTTGTTCTTCTTGATCTTCTCCATGAAGGTCTTCAGAAGCCATACAGCAAATTCGTCTGCTCTCGGATCATCGTTACCGTATTTCGGGAAGTCGCCTTCGGTCTGGAAGTCAACAGCACAGCCCTGCTCGTCACGGATAACTTTAACCTTTGCATATTTGATAGCGGACAGAGAGTCAGCTACATGGGACAGACCTGCAATACCGGTAGCGAATGTTCTTCTTACATCGGTATCGATCAGAGCCATCTCAGCTGCTTCATAGTAATATTTGTCATGCATGTAATGAATCAGGTTCAGGATGTTTACATACAGAGATGCACACCAGTCAAGCATGATATCATATTTATGCATAACTTCATCGAAATCAAGGTACTCGGAAGTAATAGGAGCGATTTCCGGACCACACTGCATATGTTTGCCGTTCTTGTCCAGATGCTTCTCATCCTTACCACCGTTGATCGCGTACAGTAAGCACTTAGCCAGGTTTGCACGAGCGCCGAAGAACTGGATTTCCTTACCGGTCTGAGTAGCGGATACGCAGCAGCAAATGCTGTAGTCATCGCCCCAGATAGGCTTCATAACATCATCGTTCTCATACTGGATGGAAGATGTGTTAACGGAAATCTTAGCTGCATACTTCTTGAAGTTTTCAGGAAGCGCGCTGGAGTACAGAACTGTCAGGTTCGGCTCCGGGCTGGGTCCCATGTTCTCCAGAGTATGAAGGAAACGATAGTCGTTCTTTGTAACCATGTGACGGCCATCCATGCCGATACCGCCAACTTCCAGAGTAGCCCATACAGGGTCACCGGAGAACAGCTGGTTGTAAGAAGGAATACGAGCGAACTTAACCATACGGAACTTCATGGTCATATGGTCGATCAGCTCCTGAGCTTCTTTCTCGGTCAGGGTGCCTTCCTTTAAGTCTCTTTCAATATAGATATCCAGGAATGTGGAGATACGTCCAACGGACATAGCTGCACCGTTCTGGGTCTTGATTGCTGCAAGGTAACCGAAGTATAACCACTGTACAGCTTCCTTAGCGGTTGTAGCCGGGCCGGAGATATCGTAGCCGTAAACAGCTGCCATCTTCTTCATGCCCTGCAGAGCTTTGATCTGTTCAGCGATCTCTTCTCTCAGACGAATGGTCTCTTCATCCATAACGCCTACGCCGCAGTTCTTCTTATCTTCCTGTTTCTTCTGGATCAGGAAATCGATACCGTACAGAGCAACTCTTCTGTAGTCGCCTACGATACGGCCACGGCCGTAAGTATCCGGCAGACCTGTAACGATATGGGTATGACGAGCAACCTTCATCTCATCTGTATAAGCATCAAATACAGCCTGGTTATGAGTCTTATGATACTCATTGAAGATCTTGTCATATTTCGGGTTTACTTCAAAGCCGTATGTGCTTGCAGCCTGCTGAGCCATTTTGATACCGCCATAAGGCATGAATGCTCTCTTTAAAGGCTTGTCTGTCTGCAGACCAACGATCTGCTCCAGATCTTTCATAGACTCATCGATATAGCCAGGGCCATAAGCGGTCAGACCGGATACAACCTCAGTTTCGCAATCCAGAACGCCGTTGTGCTCACGCTCTTCCTTCTGCAGCTCCTGCAGTCTGCCCCAAAGCTTATCTGTAGCTTCGGTAGGACCTTCCAGGAAGCTCTCATCTCCATCATAGGGAGTGTAGTTGGTCTGGATAAAGTTACGTACGTTGACGTCTACATCCCAGTGGCCATCTTTTTTAAAGCCTCTCCATGCTTCTGCCATGAAAATTTACCTCCTTCTGGTAACATGAAAAAAAATGATAAATAATATCAACAAGGAATCCCTCTTTTATGATTCCCATGCTGTTCTTTATGTACCAATTCTACTTCCCAACGCGAAAAGTGTCAACAGTTTTGCGCAATGTACATTGTTTTATACATTTTCTTTTTTCTTCCTTGCACATTGCCAAAAAACAACAGGAGGAACTGTGCACAAGTCCTGCGTCAGTCCCTCTGAAAAAACATATTATTGTTTAAAATAGCTGCATTTTTGAATGCTTTACAGCTCATCCAGCATTTCCATCAGATTCTCGATCGGAATCCCATGCACCATAGCAGCCTCTTCCAGTGTCTCACCCTGAGAAGCAGGACAGCCAAGGCAGTGCATACCGATTTCCATCAGGACAGATGCGGCATTCATATCGATGCGCAGTACTTCACCAATTGTCATATCCTTATTGAATTTACTCATCCGGCAAACCTCCTTTTTTCTTCCGTCGGCAGTTTTCTGCCGCTTTATCAGCTTTACCAGTATAATACATTCCCATTCATCTGGCAACCGGTCGGTCCATTTTTCTTCCGTTCTGCCCCTGTTTTTTTCCGTCTCGGAAGTAGTTGTTCATCTCTTACTTGAGTTCGTTTTAGCTTACTATTTTCCCAGTATTTATGCGGGTTTGCGGGTTTTTAAATTTCCGTTTTGTACCCCATTTGGTACTTGTCTATTTTGCCTTTTTGAGCTAAAATAAGAAAAAGAAATTTCAAAGGAGGATTTATATCATGGCATACGTAATTGGTGATTCCTGTATCTCATGTGGTTCTTGTGAAGGCCAGTGTCCTGTTGGCGCTATCTCTATGGGAGAAGGCAAGTTCGAAATCGACGCTGCTAAATGCGTTGACTGCGGTTCCTGCGCAGGTCAGTGTCCTGTTGGCGCTATCTCTGAGGGCTGAGTCTAAGCCACACAAGCAAAACACATAAAATAGGCGGAGGTTGATTTTCATCGGCTTCCGCTTATTTTTATGCGTCTTCCCATTTCCACGCACGCTTTTTGCGCATACCGGGTTTGTGTCAAGTGTGCGCAGGCACAAATCTTTCCCGTCCTTCTACCGTCTCCGTCTGCCCTTTCTTCTTCCTTTCTGGCAAAGCAGCTCGTCCAGCTTCCGATAATGCTCCTCTTCCCGCTCCATCCGCTTCTGTTCCCGCTCCTGCGCATTTTCTTCCATCTGCCGAAACCGGTAATCCAGCTCTTTTAACACCATCTCATTGCTCTCCTGTACTGCGCGGGAAACGAGATTTTCCAGAAGATACTGAAGTTTTGCAGCCTTGCTGCTGCGTTCATCCAGAAGGATGTTCTCCACCGTATCGGCACCGCCCGTTGGGAGCGCATGCTGCGAATGAAGCGTATCCGAATTGTCTGATGTAAACGCACACTGTGCGTGTTCCTGCTGCGCTGCTGCAGCGCCTGCGTCCCCCTTCTCCAGCATCGACTGTGCCTCCCGCACGATTTCCTGCGGAACGGAAAGTCTGCCATTTTCCGACAGCATCAGGCGGATCGCTTTGAGCTGCATTCCCTTCTCCTTCCACTGGCGGATCCGTTCAAGCAGCTCCATATCCTCCTCGCTGTACTGTCGGTAACCCTGATCGTTCCTGCTGATTGAAAGCCCCAGCTCTTCCTCCCAGTAGCGCAGCGCATGCGCCTCGACATGAACCTTTTTTGCCGCTTCTTTAATCGTATACATTCCCTCTGCCGTCATCTTAACCTCCATTCCGCAGGCGCTTTGCGCCGAAGGAACCGCGAGCAGAACTTCCA
>OJOF01000462.1_pt1 | contig 36217 bp, 31 predicted proteins | sample 1598181 | NCBI WGS metagenome assembly OJOF01 (sample SAMN01915226, study PRJEB22387) | human gut metagenome | isolation source: stool | host: Homo sapiens | place: USA
ACTCCACGGACAGGCTTTTTTCTACCCTTCCGTGTCTACTTTTATAATAGCATCACGGCGAAGCGGTGACAGAGCTTATCACGAAGCCGCAGTGAGCGAAAAAGCGACACCTGACGGTTTCCGGGCTTGTGCGGTGGGGGTTCGTCCGCTATAATAAAAGCAGAACAAGCGCAAAGGAGTGCTGCTTTATGGCAAAGACGAATAAGACACCGAAGGCGGAGGACAACGCCGAGCTGCGGACGATCTCGCTTTTGAAAATTCTGAACACATACAGCGACGAAAACCACGAGCTTTCTACAAAAAACATTATGGATAAGCTCCAAAAGGAATGCGGCGTTGCGGTGCACCGCACGACCGTTGGCAAGAACATCAAGCAGCTTGCGGACTGCGGCTTTGATATTTACACGCACAAGACGACGCAGAACCGTTATTACCTTGCGAGCCGCTTATTTGAGATGCCGGAATTGAAGCTGCTTGCGGACGCGGTGGAATCTGCGGGGTTCATCACAGAAAAGAAAAGCGAGGAGCTGATTGAAAAGCTTTGCCGGCTGACGAGCGTTTATGAGGCCGAGGCTTTGCAGGAGGGATTTTGCGCGAACAACGGGAAATCCTGCAACGAGAGCATTTACTACATTGCGGACACGATCAACGCGGCTATTGCGAAGCGGAAGAAAATTGCGTTTTACTATTTTCATTACGGTCCGGGCAAGAACCGTGTGCTGAAAAACGACGGGAAGCCGTATGTTTTCAGCCCATATAAGCTTGTTTGGAATACAGATGAATATTACGTTGTGGGGTATTCCGACAAGCACGAAAAGCTTGTGAGCTTCCGCGTGGACCGCATTGACCGTTGCCCGGAGATTTTAGATGAGGACGCGGAGCCGCGGCCCGAAAAAGAGGAGTTGATGCGGCATATCCGCACGATGACGAGCATGTATGACAGCCGCCGTGAGCGCGTGACGCTTTTGTGTGACAACGAGATGATGAACGCGGTGGTGGACGCATTCGGTGAGGATGTGGAAACAAAGGCCTTTGGCGACGACGCGTTTACCGTGGAAACGGAGACGGCGGCGAGCCCTGTCTTTTACCGCTGGGTGTTCGGCTACGGTGGGAAAATCCGAATCACGGAGCCGGAAAACGTGAAAAAGGAGTATGCCGAAATGGTGAAAAGCGCTTTTGGAAATACGTGCGGCCGGTGCGGCGCGTAAAGTAAACAGCAGTCCGACCTTTGGCAATTTGATGCACAAAGGTCGGGCCTTTTTTTGTGTTGAAGACGGAACATGAATGTGCTATAATGAACCATAAGATTTTGGGAAAGGGTCCGGCAATGTATAACTCTAAACGATTCGAAACGGTGAAGAATATGAGGGAAAACAAGAAAATATCGAATGCCGTGCAGGCGGCCATCGGCGTGCTGGCCGTGGTTTTGGCGGCGCTGATCGTTTGGATGATGGTGCTGGTTTCGGGCATTCAGAGCACGGCGCGCGTGGTGAACTATGCGGGTCTTGTGCGCGGTAAAACGCAACGCCTTGTCAAAATGGAGATTGCAGGGCAAGCGGAGGACGGGATGATAACGAGCGTGGAATCGTTTATCAACGGTCTGCGCTTCGGCGATGACGAGCTTACCCTTGTGCGATTGGACGACAAGAGTTTTCAGACGAAAATGGAAGAGTTGGCTTCTTGCTTTGAAAGCCTGAAGCAGGAGATTTATCTTGTGCGCGAAAAGGGTTTTGAGGAAACCGACATCATCGACAAAAGCGAAAAGTTTTTCGACATTTGCGGTGAAGCGACGGGTCTTGCGGAAACCTATTCGCAAAAGCGCGCGTCCTCTTTGGCGGTTTTGGAGCGGTACATCACGGCGGACATCGTAGTTTTGATGATGTTGATCGGTTATGAGTTTATCAAGGCGCTGCACTACGCCGCCATGAACCACGCTTTGCAGAAAAGGGTGTACATGGACGAAGCAACGGGGCTGCCGAACAAAAATAAGTGCGAGGAGCTATTGAGCGCGCCGGAGGTTATCACGATGCCCGTGGGTGTTTGCAGCTTTGACCTCAACAATTTGAGACGCATCAACAACAGCATGGGCCACGAAAAGGGCGACGCGTACATCCGCATTTTTGCGGAGCTGGTGCGCGAGGCGGTGCCGGCGCATTACTTTGTGGGTCGCGCGGGCGGCGACGAATTCATCGCCATTATGGACGGTGCGGACAAGGAAGAAATGCAGCGATGCTTACAGCTCATCCGCGACCGTGTGGACACGTACAATGCGGTGAACCCCGATTTTCCGGTGAGCTACGCGGTTGGCATTTCGGTCTCCGACGAGAACGAAAACTGCACGATGCGCGATTTGTATATCCTCGCAGACAAAAACATGTATATCAACAAAAACCACGTGAAGCGCGAGGAAGCATTGGCAGAAAAGAAGCTGGATCGCAGGCTGCTGAAAAGCATGAAAAAATACGGCAGCAACTTTTCCGATTGCCTGTACTGCGACGCAAGGCAGGACGCTTACCGGGTGATTCGTGCAAGCGAGGCGTTTTTCCTTGCGGCGGACGGCAGTTATTCCGGCGCGGTGGAGCAGATTGCAGAAGAACGCGTGGCGCAGGAAGACCGCAAGGCGGTGCGCAGCAAATTACAGCTGACGGCGCTGTGCGAGGCGCTTTCCGAAAAGAACCGCGTGGTGGAATTGCAGCACAAGATTTTCGGCGAGAACAGTGCCGACTATGGGCGACTGACGGCGATTTTTGTGGATGCAGACCCGGACGGCACGCTGCACCATTTCTTGCTGGCGTTTGAGACGATCGACAGTGTGCAGCCGGAGACGGACGCCAAGCAGCAACTGACGCAGTATTACGAGCAGTTGAAGCAGTCTATTTTGGAAAACGACAGTTACGTGGATGCGATGCTGGAGACTGCGGATGCGGTATACTCCGTGAATCTGACGGATGATCTGGTGGAGCGTGATTTCCGTCGTGAACGCGGCGCAGACATCTTTATTGAGGACTTGAAAGCACCGTGTCCGTACGGCGAATACTGTCACCGTCATTCTGTGCTGATTTTGCCAGAAACGATGGGCAGCTACCGGTTGATCGACACGTCCGAAAAGCTTCTGGAGCGCTATGCGAGCGGAGAAAAACAGGTGACGGTGGAATACTGTGAGCGCGTATCCGGCGGCGAGACACGCTGGATACAGAAAACGGCGCTGATGATGTCTTCACGCGTATACGATGCGAAGAGCGGTGAGGAAAAGCCGATGATCCACAGCCTTGTGCTGCTGAAAAACACCACGGAGTTCCATGCACAGGAGCAGAAGGAGCACGAGCGCTTGCGGGCTGAGGTGGACGAAGCAACGCTGGCGAATAAAGCGAAGACGGAGTTCCTTTCCCGCATGAGCCACGATATCCGCACGCCGATCAACGGTGTGATGGGTATGCTGGAGATTATCAAGAAAAATCGTGAAGATCATGAGCGCGTGGACGACTGCCTTGAAAAGATCCATGTTTCCTCCGAGCATCTGCTGTCGCTCATCAACGATGTTTTGGATATGAGCAAGCTGGAATCCGGCCATATGGAGCCGGAGCATGTGCCGTTTGACCTTGACGATTTGATGAAGAACGTCCGCGCACTGAACGAAGCGCAGGTGGCAAAAACGAGTATTGTGTATACCTACAGCAAGATTTCGTTTGCGCACGCAAAGCTTATCGGCAGCCCGCTGCATCTGCGGCAGATCTTATTGAATCTGTTCAGCAACGCGGCAAAATACAATAAAGAAAACGGCACGATTGAAACGTATGCGGAGGAGATTGCCTGTGACGAAAACACGGCGACGTTCCGCTTTACAATACGTGATACGGGTATCGGCATGAGCGAAGATTTTGTGAACAACGAGCTTTTTGAGCCGTTTACACAGGAAAAGCAGGGCGCCCGCACGCAGTATCAGGGCACGGGCCTCGGCATGTCTATCGTGAAGGAGCTCATCGAGAAGATGAACGGCACCATCACGGTGGAAAGCGTGCTCGGCGAAGGCTCTGCGTTTACGGTGACGCTGCCGTTTGAGATCGACAAGCACCCCTTTGCGCAGACGGCGGCGAATGGCGCGGCGGACGAAACGGCTCTGCACGGGCTGAAAGTGCTGCTGGCCGAAGACAACGAATTCAACATGGAGATTGCGGAATTCTTCCTGGAAGACATGGGTGCCGAAACGATGCAGGCGTGGAACGGCAAAGAGGCCGTGGAGGCCTTCCGAAACTCCGCGCCGGGCGAGATCGGCGTGATCTTAATGGACATCATGATGCCGGTGATGGACGGCCTTGAGGCGGTGCAGCGCATTCGTGCGCTGGACCGGCCGGATGCGAAAACGGTGCCGATCATCGCGATGACAGCGAACGCGTTTTCGGAAGATGTGGAGCGCAGCCGCAAAGCCGGTATGACGGAGCATCTCTCGAAGCCGCTGAATGCCGAAACGCTGAAAAAAGCGATCTTACGGAACATATAACCCGTGCGGTAAAGACAAATATTCGTTAAGGGCGGCGAAGAGCTGCCCTTTTTTCGTGTACCGACACTTGATTTTTCTTTTTGTTGTGGTATACTCATTTGGGAGTATTAGAATCAATTCTAAAACAGGGAAAAGAGGGGTATAAATGGCAAACCGCAACGAAAAGGAGGCCTCGCGCAAGCGAATTCTTTCTACCTGTGTGCGTCTGTTTTTGGAGCAGGGGTTTAAGCATACGCCGCCGAAGCAGATTTTGACGGAAGCGGATGTTTCCGCGGGCACGTTCTATAATTTGTACCGCACGAAAGCCGGTGTGCTCACCGAGCTGACCGAGTTCATGTTTCAAAATCAGTTTACTATCGCGGGGCAGATTGTGCAGGGGGAGACAGACCCCGTAAAGCTCTACGCGGTGGAGACGGCGATTCAGCTGACGCTGGCAGAGCTGAACGAGAACCTGCGCCAAATTTACGTGGAGGCGTACACGCTGCCGGAAAATTTGGAAATCATCCACAGGATGACGGCCGAGATGCTGCACCGTATTTTCGGCGCGTATATGCCCGGGTACAGTGTGAGCGATTTTTATGAGTCGGACATCGGTTCGGCGGCGATTATGCGCGGATATATGGCGCGTCCGTGCGACGTGTATTTTACGCTGGAACGCAAGTTAGAGCGCTTTTTGCAGCTGACACTGCGCATTTATTGCGTGCCGGAGGAAAAACAGCGGGAGGTTATGGCGCTGATTGCGAGCCTCGACATCCGTGCCATTGCAAACGAAGTGATGCAAAAGCTGTTTGCCGCGCTTGAGATGCACTATGAATTCACGCTCGGCGAAGAGGCAAAGCAAATTTGATTTAAAAAAGAGCCGCGCAGACGGATATGCACCCGGTTTTCTGGGCACAGGTTCAAAATTGAAAAATGGGTTTCCATCATGGATGCTTCCCTGAATGCAGAGGAAAGCGCAAATATTTGTTGAGTGTGCTGTCGAAATTCATTGAAAACAGCAAAATTCTGTGCTAAACTTAGAGCATAAACACCGGGCGGAATATAACGTGCGGAAACCATTGAAAAGGAGCAATTATTTATGGGTCTTATTAAGGCAGCTGTCGGCGCCGCGGGCGGTGTTATGGCGGATCAGTGGAAAGAATTTTTCTATTGCGAATCGATGCCGAAAGAGGTGCTTGTCACAAAGGGTGTAAAGCGCACGAGCGGGCGTTCCTCCAATACGCGCGGCAGTGACAACATCATCACGAGCGGCTCCGGCATTGCGGTGGCAGACGGCCAGTGCATGATGATCGTGGAGCAGGGCAGAGTGGTGGAGCTTTGCGCGGAGCCGGGCGAATTCACCTATGACGCTTCGAGCGAGCCTTCTGTTTTCTCCGGCTCTCTCAGTGCGGGCATTAAAAACACCTTTGCGCAGATTGGCAAGCGTTTTACGTATGGCGGCGACGCCGGCAAAGATCAGCGCGTATATTATTTTAATACAAAGGAACTCATCGACAATAAATTCGGCACGCCGAACCCCATTCCGTTCCGCGTGGTCGATAACAAGATCGGGCTGGACGTGGACGTTTCCGTCCGCTGCTCCGGCGTATATTCGTACCGCATTGCGGACCCGCTTTTGTTCTACACGAATGTGTGCGGCAATGTGGAGCAGGAATATACCCGCGACGAATTGGACAGCCAGCTGAAGCACGAGTTCATCAGCGCTTTGCAGCCGGCGTTCGGCAAGCTTTCCGACCTCGGTTTGCGTCCGAACCAGATTGTGGCACACAACACGGAGCTGGAAGATGCCATGAATACGGCGCTTTCCGCGAAATGGGGCGAGCTGCGCGGCTTGACGGTCGTCAGCATTGCGCTTGGCTCTGTGACACTGCCGGACGAGGACGCCGAGATGATTAAGCAGGCACAGCGCACGGCGATGATGCGCGACCCGACTATGGCGGCGGCCACGCTCGTCGGCGCACAGTCGGACGCGATGAAAACGGCCGCGGGCAACTCTGCCGGTGCTATGAACGGTTTTATGGGCGTAAATATGGCTATGAATGCGGGCGGCATGAACGCACAGGCGCTGTACGGCATGGGTCAGCAGCAGGCGGTGCAGGCTGCGGACAGCTGGAAGTGCGCGTGCGGAACGGTGGTCAACGGCAATTTCTGCCCGAACTGCGGGGCAAAGAAGCCGGATAACGACGGCTGGACCTGCTCCTGCGGTAAAGTGAACAAGGGCAATTTCTGTGCAAACTGCGGCGCGAAAAAGCCGGAGGGCTTACCGAAGTACCGCTGTGACAAGTGCGGCTGGGAGCCGGAAGACCCCGCGCACCCGCCGAAGTTCTGCCCGCAGTGCGGCGACCCGTTTGATGAAAATGACCGTGCCTAAAGGTTGCGACCTGCGTTGAACTGTGAGGAGATGAGAGCAAATGGCGGCAATTAAAGAATACAAATGTCCTTGCTGCGGCGGCGCTGTGGAATTTGACAGTAAAATTCAGAAGATAAAGTGCCCGTACTGCGACACGGAGTTTGACACCGAAGCGTTTACCGCACACGAGGAAGAAGTTCAAAACGCAAAGCCCGACGAAATGGACTGGGAGACCACGGCCGGCGGCGCGTGGGAGCAGGGCGAAGAAAGCACGCTGCGCAGTTACGTGTGCAACTCCTGCGGCGGAGAGATCGTCTGTGATGAAAACACGGCGGCGACCTCCTGCCCGTACTGCGGCAACCCGGTCGTGATGATGGGGCAGGTGAGCGGCGCTTTGAAGCCCGATTACGTGATTCCGTTCAAGATCGACAAAAAGGCGGCAAAGGAAGCCTTGCAGCGGCATTATAAGGGCAAAAAGCTGCTGCCGAAGATTTTCAAAAAAGAGAACCATATCGATGAGATCAAGGGCGTTTACGTGCCGTTTTGGTTGTTTGATGCCGATGCCGATGCCGATATTCGCTATAAAGCGACGCGTGTGCGCACCTGGAGCGACAGCGATTACGATTACACGGAAACAAGCTACTACTCGATAGGCCGCAGCGGTGATATTGGCTTTGACCGCGTGCCGGTGGACGGTTCCTCCAAGATGCCGGACGATTTGATGGAATCCATTGAGCCGTTCAAGTTTGAGGACGCGGTGGATTTTAAAACGGCGTATCTCGCGGGCTACCTTGCGGACAAGTACGATGTGACGGCCGAGCAGAGCATCGAACGCGCCAACGAGCGCATCAAGCGCTCCACGGAAGACGCATTCGCTTCCACGGTGAAGGGGTATCACTCCGTCACGACGGAGAATTCCTCCATTCGTCTGCACAACGGCAAGGCAAAGTACGCGCTTTACCCCGTGTGGCTTTTGAACACGACATGGAAGGGCAAAAAGTACCTCTTTGCGATGAACGGGCAGACCGGCAAATTTGTCGGCGACCTGCCGGTGGATAACGGGCTGTACTTTAAGTGGCTTGGCGGGCTTACGGCAGGCTTCGGCGTGATTGCGCTGATTGCCTATTTCCTGTTCTGGCTGTTCTAAGGGGGTGCGGAGAATGAATAAAAAGCTTTTATCGGTATTTTTCGCCGTTCTTTTATGTGTCGTTGTGTCTGTTCCGGCGTTTGCCGATACGGCGGAGGACTACACGCCGCACCTGATCGACAACGCGGACCTTTTGACGGGCGAGGAAGAAAGTAATCTGCTCGCGAAGCTTGATGAGATCAGCGACCGGCTGAGCGTGGACGTTGCCGTTGTGACGGAAGACTCCATCGGCGACAAGACACCGCGTGAATATGCGGACGATTTTTACGATTATAATTCGTATAAGTATAACCCGGACGGCGTTCTGCTGCTCATCAGCATGGAAGAGCGCGACTGGTACATAACGACGACGGGCAGCGCCATTACGGCCATTACGGATGCGCGGCGCGGCAATATGGAGGATGCGTTTTTGAGCGACCTCAGCGGCGGCTACTATTATGACGCGTTTTCAACGTATGCCGATATGTGCGACAGCTACATCTCGGGCGTGCAGAGCGGTTACTACGAGGAAGGTGAGGCGTACGAGGAGAGCACCGTGGGGAATTTCCCGTGGGGCCCGGCGATTTTGGTTTCGCTTGCTATCGGCCTCGTCGCGGCGCTTGTTGTGACGGGCTTTATGCGCGGGCAGCTCAAAACCGTGCGCCGTAAGGCGGCAGCGTCGGATTATGTGCGCCCCGGCAGCATGAACGTGGCGTATGCAAACGACGTGTTCCTCTACTCGCACGTGAACCGCACGGCAAAGCCGAAGGACAACGATTCTTCCGGCGGCTCCGCAACGCACACGTCGTCCTCCGGCACGACCCACGGCGGTGGCGGCGGAAAGTTCTGATTTTGCCGGCAAGACGATGATTCCGTTTGCGACCTGCGGCGGCAGCGGTATGGGCTAATGCGTTTTAAACCATAGCTAAACCGTATAAATTCATAGAAATTAAATCCGCATTTCCGCAAACACCGGGAATGCGGATTTTTAATTCTTGTTGTGAATAATAACGTAAAATTTAAGAAAGAAGAAAGGAAAATAGGTTGATTTTTGGCTGAACTTCGTATATGATTAAAATAGAAACAGTATATACGGTACGTTCTGGAAATTTAAAATGGAGGAACTGTTATGAAGAAAAAGCTATTTGCAATCCTACTCAGCATTGTAATGGTAGCTGGACTTCTGCCTGCCACAGCACTGGCAGCGGAACCCACAGTCTACGACATCTGGGTAGACGGCGTACAGGTCACGTCTGAAAATAAGGATAATCTTTGCGGTGGAACAGTAAGCTATGACCCGGCCACGCACACCTTATCCTTGAACAATGCTACCCTTGACAACGACACCATGTCAGACTACGGTATTAAAACGACTATCCCCAGTACGTTGAAGATACGGTTGACCGGGACAAATAGCATTACCCGAACCGATCCCGGCGGAGGAGTGGGAATATACCTCAATTACAGCAATTCTGTCGAGATTACCGGCGATGGAACACTGGTGATCAACGTTATCGGGGAAAACTACGATGGAATTAGCACAGGGGCTGACGTCAAGATTTCCGATAAAGCAAGGGTCATAATAAACTCTGAAGGCGGATTGGGCATAGCCGGAAGAATGGTCGAAATTGACGGGGCAACAGTGAATTCCACCGGCTTGTATGCCGGAATCGATGCCCATTGGCTGAAGATTATAAACGGCGCCGATGTTACGCTTAAGGCGACTCAGGACAAACGCAACGGAGCATTTATCAGGAAAGATAACGAAGGAAACGGCGGTGATATTGAGTTTGCTGCATCTAAGGTGGAAGCAACAAGCTATTATCCCGCTTTGTTTACCGAGGGCAATCTGACGGTTAACGGCGGCGAGGTAAAATGCACCTCTACTGCGGACGGTGCAATATGGGCAAAAGGCAATATTCTGATCAAGGGCGGCGCCAAAGTAACCACTGACAGTAAATACCCCATGGGCGGTAACGGATCTTTCACCGTAGAAGAAGCAGAGATTGATGCAAAGAATACGAATGAGAATAATATCCCTGCAATTTTCGATGAAAGTGTGCCTGTGATTGCCGATGGCTATCACCTGAACTATGCAAAAGCCGTAGACTCGGAAGGAACAGAAATTGACCTGCTTTCCAGCGGTACTCAGTACTTTGCACTTTATAAAAATGTCCATTTTATCACAAAGGCTGTCTATCCGGTTTCTTTCGTTGTAACGCCAGACGGTCTGACTAATGTTGTTGTGAAAGTGAATGGTCAGGAGGTTACCGGCTCTGTCAGTTTGGAAGCAGGAACTTACCCTGTTGAGGTAACAGCCGATAACTGCAAAGTATACACCGGCAATATAACGATCACCGCCGATGCGGCAACGCATACACAGACGATTGCAATGACTTATCTACCTGCCGACTACACTAAGGTTGACGCAGCCATCGCCAAGGCAAACGCCCTGAACAAGGACGAGTACAAGGACTTCACTGCCGTGGAAGCTGCCGTTAATGCCGTCGTCCGTGACAAGAATATCACTGAACAGAGCGAAGTGGATGCAATGGCAAAGGCAATTGAAGATGCCATTGCTGCCCTGCAATACAAGGATGCTGATTATACTAAGGTAGATGCAGCCATCGCCAAAGCGAATGCTCTGAACAAGAATGACTACAAGGATTTCTCCGGTGTGGAAGCTGCTGTCAAGGCTGTTGTCCGTGGTAAAAATATTACGGAGCAATCTGAAGTAGACAAGATGGCAAAGGCTATCGAAGATGCGATTGCTGCTCTTGAGAAAAAGCCTGCCAGTACAAAACCGGGAACATCCGATAAGAGTCCGCAGACCGGTGACACAAGCAGCCTTGCTTTGTGGATGGCCCTGTTGTTCGTCAGCGGCGGTGCTGCCATTGGCACAACGGTTGTCAGCAGAAAGAAAAAGCGTAGCGTAAAGTAAAATCAAATGTTTAACCCAAGGGCGGCTGTCGGAAACGGCAGCCGTCTTTCCTGTCACAATATACCGAAAAAGATTGACGAACAAGTGTTCTGTATGATATAATCTATATGCTCTCATTAGAGGGCCACAACTGAATATCTGAGTGAAACACAAGGCAGCCGCCGAAAGAGATTGCGGCTGCGCCGCTCCTGATGCAGCGTCTGCCTGCGGGGCGGAAAAAGCAGACACTGAAGGTTTCTGAATTTCAGAGCCGGTACATAGTTTCATCAAAGATATGGCGAGAGATCATCTCCCGCTGGTTTGATGTGCTGTGTACCGGCTCTTTTTGTCGTTATAGATACCGTTCAAACAATTTTGCAGAGGGGGTTAATTTCCGGCCCTTCTCGCTGCCTACCTATTGAGGGGCAAATTGAAAACTGAATGACCGTCCGAATGGGATATGATTCTGCCACGACCTCCCCGATGGGGGCAAGCAGAACAACGCTGCGGTGAGATTCCGAGGCAGGCACAGAAAAACGACATTCGGAAAAAACGGCAAACAATCCGCAAATTTTTCAAGAAACAGTTCCGTTTTACACCCTTGATTTCTCCTATTTGTGAGGAAGTCGTTTGACGGTCAAGACTGTAATTTTTCGCAGATTTCTTTTTGTGGGAGCGCCAAACGGCCTCCGCATCGTCTGCGGCATTTCTATTAGAAAATCCGTGAATTCTGCCGGTCTTGAACAGGACTTTTTCCGGCAAAAACAGGCCTTTTACTCATGTTGTGATTACCGGTACCATGACCCAAAATGCGATTACGATTAAAGCGGATGGGGGAAAAACGGACTTTTCAATGTGGACATTCAAATGAGCAGCGGCTCTGCAATCAAAACGACAGGGCAGGGTGCGGTAACGCTGGAATTGAATGGCACAAATATAGCGAAAAGCAATACCGGCGGTGCCGGTATTCAGAAGATGAATACAGATTGGCTCGTTATTCAGGATAATAGCACGCCTGACGGCAGCTTGACTGCCGCAGGAGGGGACTACACGGCAGGCATCGGAGGCAGTTAAGAGGTGCCGATGCAAATACCTTTTCTTCCATTGGATGTACCTCCATATCTTCTGGGCCTTGATCCGACCCTGTATTTCGACAGGTCCCACCTGTCAAAATACATATTACAACTTGCCAAAATGAAAAAGTTGGAAAAAGCTCTTGACAAAATCGAACAAAATGCTATAATAAACAAGTCGCCGGTTGAGGGACTCATTTGCGAGTGTGCTGGAATAGGCAGACAGGCAAGCTTGAGGTGCTTGTGTTCGATTGGACGTGTGGGTTCAAGTCCCATCACTCGCACCATCCCTCTCCTGCGGTGAAAAAAAGAAGAACGGATATGCGCGAGTGGTGGAATTGGCAGACTCGCTAGATTCAGGTTCTAGTGCTCATTACGGGCGTGCGGGTTCAAGTCCCGCCTCGCGCACCAAGGTTCCGCTGTAATTTTGATAAAATTACAGCGGAATTTTTTGCTATTTATTGCTTGGCAGGCTGCATGATGATAGAATAATCTTGACCAATCGGGATTTGAGGTGGAAATATGGCATCAAGCAAGGAATACTTAGAGTTTATTTTAGGGCAGCTATCTGAGTTAGAAGAAATTACTTATCGAGCTATGATGGGAGAATTTATTATTTATTATCGTGGCAAGATTGCAGGCGGTATCTATGACGATAGATTACTTGTTAAACCAGTAAAATCAGCAATTAGTTATATGCCGACAGCTCCGTATGAATTACCCTATGAAGGAGCAAAAGAGATGCTGTTGGTAAATGAAGTTGATAATAAGAGATTTTTGACAGGCTTGTTTCATGCGATGTGTGATGAACTGCCAGCCCAAAAGCCGAAAAAAATGAACAACTTCCAATTTGTCGAACTGATAAAATCCCTTTAGAAACCAATAGATCGGCGTTTGTTTGTAAGGATAGTGAAATATGGAGATCACAGCTTTAGATATTGTAAATAAAGCAATAGAACTCGGCTTTGACAAGTGCGGTATTATTCCGGTTCAAATGATGCGTGATTATGAGGTGAGACTCGAAGAGCGCATGGAGCACTTTCCGTAAACGAAGGATAAATATGAGTCGTTTAGAAGTTTTGCACACTTACAAAACGATTACTCTTTGGCAAAGGCAATTGTCGTTGTGTCATTTTGGTATGGGAAATACTATATTCCAAACAATCTGCAAAATTATGTTGCAAAATACTATTTGACAGATGGAAGAAGAAATCCAAATTCAGAAGGATATCAAACCAGCACACGTTTTGAAAAATATCTTATGGATTGTGGTTTTCAAACAGCAACTGACCGTGATTTTGGTATTACTGCGCTGCGGTGGGCAGGAATGAAGGCAGGAATCGGAATCATACGCAAAAACAATTTTTTCTACACGGAAAAAGGCTCTTATCAATATCTGGAAGCTTTTTTGATTGACCAGCCGTTGCAATATATACCGCTACCATCGACTGCACCAACTGCACCTTCTTCCACAATGGTACGCAGGTCAGCGGTGAAGCACTGGACAACTACTTTAATGTGTCTGGCGCTTACACCGATCACATCACCATCCACTGATCGCTGTAAAAGCGCTTGAAAGTCAACAAAAAGGACCTCTCCGCCGCATGACGGAGAGGTCCTTTTTTGTTTCGTCGCTCACACCTCCTGCTGGGGCAGGATGGGGAAACGAAGGGTCACGGAGAAGAGACTGCCCTGAGTCCGGTGGGAGATGCTGCCGCCCATGGCACCCATGACGTCCTCGCAGATGGCCAGCCCGTAGCCGCTGTCGGCTGCGGCGGTCTTTACGGTCTTGCGGAGAATGGCGTTGCGCTCCTCCAGCACCAGATATCCCTCGGCGGCAGAGACGGTGAGAACCACGGGCTTTTCCGGGGCGCCGTGCTTGGCGATGTTGGAGCAAATGTTGTCGATCAGGCGCATCAGCAGAGTGACATTGGCCCGCATCCGGAAGGGCTGGGAGACGAAGCTGGTGTACTCCAGCCGGAAGCGGTTGCTGGTCAGGAAGTTGGTGATGTTGGAGATCACCTGCCGCAGCAGCTCCTGCCCGTCGTAGGTATCCAGCGGCAGGGTGCGGCAATTCTCCTCGAAGGTGAAGAGATCGTCGGTGAGACGGCGGATGTGGTTGGTCTTTTCCAGCGCCCGGTCGATGAACAGCTGGGCGCTCTCCTGACTGCCTGCGTAGCCCTTGGAGAGAAGCTCCAGATAGCCGATGACCACCGTCAGGGGCGTCCGGATATCGTGGGCGATGGATTTGACAAACTGCTCCTTCTGTTTGAGCTTGGCGTCCTCCGTCAGCAGCAGCAGCTGGATGGTGTCCCCTAGATGGTTGATGTTGGCCGCCAGCGTGGACAGCTCCGTTTTGTATCGGATGGGGATCTGCTGGCTGAAATTCTTGTTGCACAGGGAGGAGACGTTCTGCTCCATCTCACCGATGTACCGGATGTACTTTTGGAAGAGAAGGAAGAAGGCCGTCACGAAGGAAGCTACGAACAGCACACCGCAGATGGCCTTTCGCAGGGAGGTATAGGCCTGATCGAAATAGCCGCTGAAATAGACCTTGCAGGTCTCGTCCTCCAGTTGCAATTGGTACTCATAGGTGGGGAGAACCTTGGAGCCCCAGAAGAAGGTCTGGCTGTCCTCCTCGGTGTAGGTCATATTGTAGGAGACGAAGGAGTTGTAGCACAGGCCCTCATTCTGTCGGATGACCATGAGGGAGACATAGTGGTATTTGTCGTTCCATTGGGTGAAGGGCTTGCCGTCGGTGCTGACAATATGGTTTTCCGTGGCAAAATCCTGGAGGTCTGCAAAATGCTCGTCGGACAGGCGCTGGAACACCTCCGGCTGCATGGCGTAGTATTGGAAAAAAGCCTTGAGGGCCCCGTTGGCGGCGGTGTACACCACGGCGCTGATGGCGGCGGCCAGCAGGATCCCCAGCAGGATGCAGGTGCTGAGCCGGTGAAACAGTTTATTCAATGTAGTAGCCCTTTCCCCATGCGGTTTTCAGGATGGTGGGATGCTTGCAGTCCTGCTCCAGCTTGCGCCGCAGCTTATAGATGTGGACCATGACGATGTTGTTGGCGCTGTAACTGTACGACTCTGTCCAGATGGCCTCGTAGATCTCCGAAATGGACAGCACCTGTCCCCGACGCTTGAGAAAGAGGTGGAGAATTTCATACTCCGTGTAGGACAGCTTGACGGTCTGACCGTTGACAATGACCTCGTTGTCCATGCCCAGCACCAGCTGCTCCTTCTCCGGCTCTGTGTGCCCCGGCCCCTGATAGACGGTGTAGCGCCGCAGCAGGGAGCGGACCCGTGCAATGAGCTCCGCCGCCGAAAAGGGCTTGCAGAGATAGTCGTCGCCCCCAGCTATCAGGGCCGCCACCTTTTCCGTCTCCCCGGACATGGCGGAGAGAAACAGAATGGGGGCATAGCTGCTCTGCCGGATGAGGCGGCAGGTGTCGAAGCCGTTCAGGCCCTCCATCATGATATCCAGAATGACCAGCTCCACAGTGCCGTCCAGCCGCTCCAGCGCCTCTTCGCCGCTTCCGGCCACCGCCGTGTCGTAGCCCTCGCCCTCCAGCAGCAGCTGGATGATCTGGGTGATGTCTCTGTCGTCATCGACGATCAAAATTTTCCCTGCCATAGTCCACCGCTCCTCTGTTGATCGTGCCGGGTTTTGGTACATTATCTCATAGAACTTTGGTGAAAAGACCGGATGTTAAGAAATGTAAGATTTGCATGAAAATCATTATGATTCTTACGCTTCCCCCGACGGGGCAGAAAAACGTCTTATAATCAGTATAGACCTCGTACCCCGCAATATCAACCATGAAGAGAGGAAAAAGCATGAGAAAGAGCAGATTTGTAACCAAAATTTTGGCGACTGTCCTATGCATCGCAATGCTCATCCCCCTGGCGGTCACCACAAACGCTGCCGAGACCGGCAGCGACTCAGCGGCATTTACGAGCATCAGCACCACACGCCTGTCCATGACGGATCAGCGTGAGGTCACCCTGTCCTTCAACCTGGGCTACAAGCCTGAGGCCACCAATCTGGAGTGGACCTTCGGCGGCGATCCTCTGGACGAGTGGCGCAACTGGGAGGACGAGGAGAATGGCGGTGAGCCCGTGTTCACCGTGAAGGATCTGACCATTGCCGAAAACGGCGACGTGTCGGCAGTCCTCAGTGTGGATTACCTGTTTGACGGCGATGACGCCGCCTACTGGCGTCCCTGGTACGCCTACCGTGGTTTGTATGAGCTGAAGGTGACGGATAAGTCCACCGGCAAGAGCGCCAGCCAAACCATGCGCTATGAGGTCTACGATTCCTACACCCCCTATGACGAGCTGGACAGCAAGATCAAGGACATCATGGACCACCAGACCAACAATCTGTATATGTCCTATGAATCCACGGGCCTTTCCACCGACGGCAAGGACATCATGGAGGTCATCGTGGCACGGGACAAGGCCGTGGTGGACAACTACATGGCCCTGCTGCAGCGGGCTCAGACCGATCCTGAGGCCGTGGCCGCCGATGTGAAGTCCGGCAAGCTGGCGGACTATCAGATCCCCGTCTACATCACCAACATCCACCCCAATGAGTGCCCCGCCGTGGACCAGCAGATCGAGTTCCTGAAGGCCATCGCCACGGAGGAGACCATCTCTTATAAGAACGCCGACAACGAGACCTGCACCTATAACGTCAAAGACGTGCTGAGCGACGTGTTCTTCATCATCCGTCCCACCGAGAACCCCTATGCACTGGAGCACTATCAGCGTGGCAACTCCGAGGACTTTGACCTGAACCGTGACAGCACCTATCAGACCCAGATCGAGTCTCAGGTAGCCACGGCGGATCTGGTGAAGTGGAAGCCCGTCACGCTGGTGGAGTTGCACGGCTTCATCTACTATGCCCGCACCCAGCTGCAGATCGAGCCCTGCACGCCTCCCCACGAGCCCAATCTGGAGTACGACCTGTTCATGAACTACGCCCTGCAGGGCGCACGGGCGTTCGGCGACGTGGCCTCCATGAACTCCATCTACAATTCCTCCAGCGAGTACGCCAAGGAGAATGGCTCCACCGAGGACAACAAGCCCTGGTACGACATCGCTCTGGAGTCCGGCTTTGATCCCGCTACCGGCCGCTTCGAGTATCCCTCCGACGATATGTCCACCAACTACACCCCCACCTATGCGCTGTTCCACGGCACCATCGGCTACACGGTGGAGTGCGGCGAGAACAACGAAGCCTCCGTCACCATGGGTAAGTACGGCCTCATCGGCCATACCGCCTACGTGGCCGAGAACAAGGACGACCTGTACCTGAACCAGCTGGAGTTCTTCCGGCGGGCGCTGAACAACGAGGAGTCCCCGGAGACCGAGAAGTGGTTCGTTACCCAGGACAATCAGGTGGAGGCCAACTTCCGTGAAAAGGACGAGTACGGTAAGTTCTATCCGGAGTACTACGTCATTCCCACCGATGCCGATTCCCAGCGGGATATCACCGACGCCTACTTCATGCAGGAGTACTTCATCCGCAACGGCGTGCAGGTGGAGAAGCTCACCGAGGACGTGACGGTGGACGGTGTGACCTATAAGGCCGGCGCCTTCGTCATCGATATGCACCAGATCAGCCGCAGCTTCGCCAACGCCGTTCTGTATAAGGGCAAGATCGTGAAGAACTGGACGGGGCTTTACAGTGAGTCCGTCACCAACTTCCCGGAGCTGCGTGGCTTTGACTGTACCGCCATCACCAAGGCCGGTGTGTTCGAGGGTAAGACCGCCGACGCCAACACCGTGGAGTACGGCACGGCATGGGTCACCACCTACGGAAACACCGCCACCGTTATCAGCAACAACGGTCTGGCCGCCGTCAACGCCGTCAATGACCTGCTGGCCAAGGGCGTCACCGTGGGTTTCATCACTGAGGCCGGCGATCATTACAGCAAGGGCGACTTCGTCATCGACCACAAGGATGCCGGTCAGATCGACGACCAGTATGTCATCGAGATTACCCATGTGGCGGATGTGCCCAAGGCCAAGGTCATCACCGAGCCTAAGGTCTATGTGGACGACGACCACTTTGACCGCTTCGCCTTCAGCCGCCAGATGAACTTCAAGACCACCAGCGATGTTTCCGAGGCCAACGTGGTGTTCTCCAGCAACGAGCCGGAGGAGGACGTGCAGGCTGCGGTAAAGGCGGGCCTGCCCTTCGTGGGCGCCAGCGCCAACATCCTGGAGTACGCCAAGGCCACCATCCCCGGCTTCGACTTCGACATCCAGTGGATCATCGAGGAGGGAATGTACGGCCCCGAGGAGGTCTATAACGACTACGAGGCCCTGTTCAACGTGGAGTATGCCGACAGCCTCATCACTGCCAGCTATGCCGCCGACGGCGACTTTACCACCTACACCAAGGGCGGCTCCATCATTTCCGCTTACCCGGAGGAGGCCGCCGTGCTCATGCGGGCCAGCAGCGAGGATGACTTCTACAAGGCCGGCTGGTGGAACGGCATCGACGATCCTGAGGCGGGCCTGAAGGGCCACGCCGTGGCTATCGACTATCAGGCCAACGGACTGGATATGACGGTGTTCTGCACCAGCATCACCAATAAGGCCCACCAGACCGATGACTACCGTCTGGCTACCAACGCCATTTACAGTAAGCTCCTGGGTACCGACTTCAACGTGGAGTCCGGCGAGACCCCTGAGCCCACCCCCAACCCGGATACCAAGCCCGATACCGGCAAGGATACCCAGTCTCCGGAGACCGGAGACGGCATGACCGTTACCGTGTGGGTCATGGCAGCGACTCTGTCTGTGGCCGCTGTGCTGGTGCTCTCCGCCAAGAAGCGTGAGGATTGATCTTCTTCCCAAATAGCCACATAACCTGAAAATAGCCCCCTCCGCCTTACAGGCGGAGGAGGCTGTTTTTTCGGCGGGTTGCCGGAAATGGGAAAATGTGGTATGATACTAAAAAACATTTTCCCCGGAGGTGCGTTATGACCCAACTGCAAGGCTTTTTTGAGAAGAACTTCACCCTGTCCCCGGACTACTGCGGGGCATCGGCCCGGATGTCGCCGCTGGCGGCCTTCACCATGTTTCAGGCCATTGCCGCAGAACACGCCGAGCGCATCGGCGTAGGCGGTGCAGCCATGGCTCAACGTGGCGCCTTCTGGCTGACGCTCCACAGTCGGGTGGACTTTTTTCAATGGCCTGCTCTGGCGCAGGAGGTGACGGCGGCCACATGGCCGGAGCACTGCGAGGGGAGATCCCTGCGCTGCTTCCGCAGCTACAGCCTGCGGCAGGGAGATCAGCTGCTGGCGCTGGGCCGCACCCAGTGGGCGGTGCTGGGGGAGAAGGGGCGGCTCATTCCCTTTGCCCAGTCTGGCTTCCCGGAGGATTTCCCCTTTGTGGAGCGGGAGGGCATCACGGAGGCCCCCGCCCGGTTCCGGGACGACCTGCTGCCGGAGGAACTGGTGCAGCGGCATACGGTGCGCTCCACGGACATCGACATGGGCCGCCACATGAACAATGTGGCCTATGTGCGGCTGTTGCTGGACTGCTTCCCGGCCAGCGTGCTGGCGGACGGGAAGATCGGCTCCATGGAGATCCACTATGCCGCTCCCTGCCTCGAGGGGGAGGAGCTGTCGGTTCTCTGCCGCCGGGAGGGCAGCATCTGCCGCATGGCGGTGCGGAAGCCCGACGGCAAGACCGCCGTGCTGGCTGCCGTCCGCTTTCACGAAAAGTAAGTGAGCATACAAAAGCCCCGCAGGAAACGCTTCCGTTTCCTGCGGGGGCTTTTTGCTTATCCGAACACGTGGAGGATGACACACAGCAGGATCAGGCACAGGCCCAGACACGCCATCAGTAGTGCAAAGGAGAGACTTCCCTCCATCCGCTGGAAGGTGTCCAGTACAGTACCTACGTGATCCGCCGTCTCCTCTTGGGAGTACTTGCTGTTGTGGGACATGGCCCGCACCACGGAGCTATGGGGCGAGCGGCGGACGTGGTCACGGGTATCCCGCAGCAGGGTGCGGCGCATCACCAGCACCAGCAGATCCAGCAGGTCGCATGCCACCCGGCACAGGGTCATCAGTACCCGGATGAGCCACCGGAAGAAGGGCTTGTAGACGCTCTCCTCCAAGCTGAGCCACGCCGGCCACAGGGAGCGGTAGCGGACCTCACCGTCCCGGCGCTCCATGAGAAGGGGTCGGATCAGCAGGAAATACACCAGCATACCGATGGACAGGGAGATGACCACGCCCTTGAGGTTCTCCCAAGCCAGATAGTGGACAGCATGGGAGAAGTCATGACCGCCGGTGAAGGAGAGGGTAGCGGCGGCGAGCTTCTCCGACAGCCCATGGGGCAGCAGACCCAGCACCGGCAACGGTATCGCTGCCAGCATCAGCGCCGCCGCAGAGAGGGGCGTTCCCCAGCGCCGGGAGGCGGCGTGGGCATCTGCCGGTGCCGTCTGCCAGAATACCGCCACATAGATCTTGGTGAGATAGGCCGCCGTCAATCCGCCGGACAGTAGGAACAGCCACTCTACCGCCGTGATGGCGGAGCTGCCGGTCTCCACCGCCAGCTCTACCACGGCCTCGTGGACCAGCGTTTTGCTGATGTAGCCCAGAAAGCCGGGGATACCAGCCAGAGAGCAGGCTCCGCACAGGAACAGCCCGTGGAGCAGGGGCTTGCCCCGCCCGAAGCCACGGATGCGGTTCAGATCCAGCTGGTGGGTGTTGTAATACACCACACCGGCAAAGAGAAACAGGGTCAGCTTCACCAGCGAGTGGTTCAGCATATACAGCACCGTACCGTGGGCGGCCAGTGCGTTGTGCTCCCCCAGCAGGGTCAGCATGGCCACGCCCACCAGAATGAACCCGATCTGGGACAGGGAGGAGCAGGCCAGAATGTACTTGAGGTTGGTGGAGAACACCGCCATTACGGCGCCCAGTACCATGGTGATGCAGCCCAGTATCAGCACCAGAACGCCCCAGCTACGGTTGCCCGGCAGCAGGTAGACGGTGACGACCAGAATACCGAAGATCCCCGCCTTGGTCAGCACGCCCGACAGCAGAGCGCTGGCGGGGGCCGGGGCCACCGGGTGGGCCTTGGGCAGCCAGATGTGCAGCGGGAACACACCCGCCTTGGCGGCGAAGCCGAAGAACACGCACAGAGCCGCCCACCACAGGGCCGTGCGGTCCGTTACGGCGGCGCAGGCCGCCTTCAGCTCCGACAGCACCAGTGTCCCCGTCAGATGCTGGAGCAGGAACAGCCCCATCAGCGTCACAAGACCGCCCAGAACAGCGATGGTCAGATAGGTCTTTCCGGCGTCCAGCGCCTCCGGCGTCTCCTCCTGTACCACCCACACATAGGAACCGAGGCTCATAAGCTCGAAGAACAGAAAGGTGGTCTTGAGATCCGCCGACAGGAACACGCCCAGTGTGAAGCTCAGGCAAATGAGAAAGAAGAAATAGTACCGCCGCAGGTGGTGATGGCCCCGGAAATACTGGGGCGACAGCATGGCGCAGATGAGCCACATGAAGCACACCACCAGCCCATAGAGCCGCTGGAAGCCGCCAAAGGTGAAGGACAGCCCCACTACGGGGGAGACGATGACTGTCCCTACCGGCAGACGGCACAGGGCCAGCATGGCCCCCAGCACCAGCAGCGCCGTGGCGATGACCAGCTCTCCGACCCACTGAGCGGAGAGCTCCCTCCGCCGTGGGATAGCGATGCCGACAGCCATGACGGCGGGCAGCATAAACAGAATCAGCAGATAGAACGTGGTCACAGTGTCACCGCCTCTCGGATCAGATCCAGCAGCCCCTGAGGCATCAGACCCATCAGCAGGCAGGCCGCCGCCAGCACCACCATGGGTACCAGCATCTGCCACCCCGCCTCATGGACGGAGCCCTCCGGAATGGCCGGAGCGCTGTGCCGGGGGAACCATGCCCGGACTGCGATCTGGAACATATAGATAGCCGTCAGCAGCGCCGACACCAGCAGCACGCCGAAGCCGATGATGGGCAGGGGCTGATAGGTGTCCACCGCCGCCAGAGCCATGTACCACTTGCTGACAAAGCCGGTGAAGGGGGGGACGCCCGTCAGGGCGCAGGCCGCCACCGTGTAGCACACGAAGGTCACGGGCATCCGCTTGCCCAGCCCCTCCAGCTGATGGACATACTCCCGGTGACTGTAATGCAGCACGGCTCCGGCGGTGAAGAAGGCCAGGATCTTCACCACGGAGTGGACGATGAGGTGCAGGAAGGCCGCCGTCAGCGCCGGAAGGGTCATAATGGTAGCGGCAAAGAGGATGTACGACAGGTTCGACACCGTGGAGTAAGCCAGCCGCCGCTTGAAGTGCCGCTGCTTCACCGACATACAGGAGGCGAACAGGATGGTGATGAGGGTCAGGGTCATCACCGCCTGCTGCGCCCACGTCCCCACCAGGATCTCCGTGCCGAAGGCGTAGTAGATCAGACGGATACAGGCGAAGGCACCGGATTTCACCACGGCCACCGCATGCAGGAGCGCCGTCACCGGCGTGGGGGCCACCGCCGCAGCGGGCAGCCATGCGTGCAGGGGCCAGATGGCCGCCTTAACGCCGAAGCCCACAAAGGCCAGCACGAACACCGTCAGCAGCAGCTGCCGGTCACCGGTGTAGCCCGCCAGATGGCCCCCCAGCGTGAAGTCCTGTGCGCCGTTGACAATGAGGAATACAAGACCGATGAAGGCCAGCGCCGCCCCGCTCATGGAGTAGACGGCGTACTTGACGCCGGCCTTCCGGGCGGTGGTGGACATGGGCTGCATCACCAGCGGCAGCGTGGCCAGTGTCAGCAGCTCATAGAACAGATACATGGTCATCATGTTCCCGGCGAAGGCCACTCCCAGCGTTACGCCGAAGGAGACGGTGAAAAACGACCAGAACATGGACAGATGCTTTTCGTGGCTCATGTAGTCGAAAGCGTACAGCATGGTAAAGGGCCACAGGGTAGCGGCCAGCCCCGCAAAGAGCCGGGAAGCGCCGTCCATCCGCAGGGTAAGGGTCAGCTCCTCCGTGAAGCGCAGCAGCTGGAAGCTCTCGCTGCCGCAGCGGAGAATGGAGAGCCATGTTACCGCCGAGGTCAGGCAGATCAGCACCCCATAGAACAGATGGCAGCTGCGGCTGTTAGGGAAGCGGATCAGGTACGAGACAAGCCCGCCCACCAGCGGCAGAAAAATGGGAAGCGTCAGATAAAGTCCGTTCATTTACCCGCACCTCCTTAAAGCACCTGCGCTGCCAGAGACTGGAACAGCGCCGTCAGCCGGTCGGGGAACAGACCCAGCACCAGACACACCGCCGCCAGCACCACCAGCGGCAGGGTCATGGCCGGAGGCTCCCGGAGCCGTGGCTCCCCGGAGAAGCCCTCGCCGGGGAAGAAGCCGCTGACGATGGGGGCGAACAGATATCCCGCCGTCAGCAGTGCCGATACCAGCAGCACCGCCGGGACCAGATAGGCCAGAGGGCCGCTGAGTCCGTCCAGTGCCGCCAGAGAGATGGCCCACTTGCTGACAAAGCCCCCGAAGGGCGGGATACCTACCAGCGACAGAGAGACGAACACCAGACACAAAAACGTCACCGGCAGGCGGCGTCCCAGCCCTCGGAAGTCCTCCACATTTCGCAGCCCTGCCAGATGGATGATGACGCCGGCAATGAGGAAGAGACCGATCTTGGCCCATGCGTGGAAGAATACCTGTAAAAGACCGCCGGTGAGGCCGTCCTCCGTCAGCAGGAACAGCGCCGTCAGCACGTAGGAGATCTGGGAGATACTGGAGTAGGCCAGACGTTTCTTGAAGTCCCGCTCGCCGTAAGCCAGCATGGAGCCTATGAACACCGTCCCCAGCGCCAGCACCAGACAGGCCGTCTGAACCCATGTACCCCGCAGCGCAGAGGGACCAGCGATGAAGTACAGTACCCGGATGATGCCGATAACGCCCGCCTTAGTGATGATACCCGACAGCAGGGCGCTGGCAGGAGCGGGGGCCACCGGGTGGGCCGAGGGCAGCCAGTTGTGCATGGGGAACAGGCCCGCCTTTGTACCGAAACCCAGTACCACGAAGAACACCGCCAGCAGCTCCAGTCCCGTGTGCTGCCCGGCAATGAGGGTGCCGCCTGGGGCGAAGTCCAGAGTGGAGGTATTGGTGTAGAGTACCACGATACCGAACAGCACGAAGAAGGCGCCGCCGATGGAGTAGTAGAGGTACTTCATAGCGCCGGTAACGGCGTCGTGGGTCAGCTCATGGAGCACCAGCGGCATGGAGCAGAGACTGGTGAGCTCGTAAAAGACGTACATAGATACGAAGTCTGCCGACAGGGCCGTTCCCAACAGCATCCCCTCCGACAGAAAGAGGAACACATAAAACCGTGCCTCGTTTTGGGAGTGGCTCATGTACTCCACGGAGTAGATGAGGGCCAGCAGCCAAGCCACCGCCGTCAGGGCGGAAAACACGGCTGCTACACCGTCCAGCTTCATGGCGATGGTCAGGGACTCCGTCAGATGCCAGATGTTGGTGGTATAGCTGCGTCCGGACACCAGCGTCCAGACCACCAGCGCCGTTTCGATGATCTGCATGGTCAGCAGAAATGTGAGCCGCCCCCGGCGGCTGGGGAAGGGGAGCGCTGCCGCCAGACCGGTCAGCAGGGGCAGTGCGATCAAGAGAATCAGCATAGATGGTCACCTGTTCCTTTCCGGTCAGCCGCAGAATAGACCCATGCCCATGGCGAACAGCTCCGTCACGGCGGCGGAGCCAAGGCCCACGGCCAGATTCATGGCCGCCAGCCCCGCCGTGGGCAGGGGGGAGAAGCGTTTGGGACGCTGGGCGTGCTCCGTCTCCTCCGGCACCCAGATCAGCATGGCGGTGTAGAGGAAGTAGAGCACGTTCAGCACCGTGGAGACCCCCAGCGCCAGCCATACCGCCCAGACTCGCCACCCGACGGTGGCGGCGGCAGCGGTGGCGAAGTACAGCTTGGGGATGAACCCGGCGAAAATGGGAATACCCACCATGGACAGAGCACCTATGGTGAACAGCACGCCTGCCGCCGGAGCCCGATGGGCCGCCCCCCGCAGGGAACGGAAGTCCTGATGGCCGCCGGATGCCCCGGCCAGCCCCGCCCCGGAGAGGAACAGCATAGGCTTGGTGACGGCGTGGGCCACGATCTGCAGCAGTGCTGCCAGCAGAGCGGCCTGCGTCCCCATGCCCAGCCCCATGTAGATGTAGCCGATCTGTGCGCCGGAGGAGTAGGCGATCATGGTCCGCAGCCGCCCCGTCTGAATGGCGGAAATGCTGCACACCACCATGCCGCCGATGCCCAGCACCAGCAGCAGATCCTGAATACCACTGGCTGCAAAGACCTCGATGCCGATGACCTGATAGATGATCTTGATGAGCAGGAAGATGTACCCCTTGGATACCACTCCCGACAGAATGCCGGCGGAGGCGGGGGTGGCCCGGCCGTAAGTATCGGGCATCCAGAAGTGGAAGGGGAACAGGCCGCTCTTGATGGCAAGACCGCCTACCATCAGGCCGATGGCCACGGTCATGGAGAAGCGGTAGGTGCCGCCGGCCCACAGCAGGGCAACGGACTCCTTCAGCTGCGGGAACAGCAGCTGACCCGTAATGGAGTAGGTGAAGATGACGCCGATGAGGAACAGCCCGGAGCCCACCAGAGAAAAGATCATGTACCGCACGGCAGCCAGCAGGGGACGTCCGCCGTCACGGGCCGCCAGCAGGCAGCAGGAGGCGATGGTCAGTACCTCAATGAACACATAGGCGGTGAAGATATCATTGGTGTAGCACAGGGCCAGCAGAGCCACATGGGCCAGATCGATCATCACCCAGTAAAGCCGCATTCGGTGCTCCGGGATATCCCGGCGGATGCGGGGCATCCCGCCCAGCACGCTCAGCAGCATCACCGCCGCAAACAGCAGGGCCATGAAGGACTCCAGCACCCCCACGGTGATCTCGTTGCCCCACGGGGCGGGGTAGTGACCCATCATATAGGAGTAGCTGGTGCCGTTCACGGCGCAGAATACCAATAGCGCCGCCTGCATACAGACGCTGACGCTCAGCAGGAACAGTGTCAGTCCTCTGGCCCAGCGGTCGTTGGCGGCAAAGGAGATCACAGCGCATACCAGCGACAGAATGATGGCAAAGAGGGGGAAGTTCTGCACGAAGCTCATCGACGATCCCTCCTCTTTTTCTTGTGGGAGATCATCATGTAGAGCTTATCCACGTCCAGTGTCCGATACGTCTTGTAGATCCGCACCGTCAGCGACAGCATCACCGCCGACACGCTGACGGAGACCACAATGCCCGTCAGCACCAGACCGGCGGGGATGGGATTGACATACCGGCTCATGTCCGTGACACCGTCCACGATGATGGGAGCGGTGCGCCCGGCGATGTAGCCCCGGTCCGCCAGCAGCAGAAAAACACCGCTGTCCATGATGTCCAGTCCGATGACCTTCTTGATGAGATTCCGGGAGAACAGCAGCATACAAAAGCCGATGACGAACAGCAGCACCGCCACGGCCTCCTCATAGTTAAAGGGGAGATTTTCCAGATGCATTTTTTACAGCTCCCCCCTTCGGAAGTACATATAAAAGCTATACATGGTGCAGCACACCACCAGTCCCACCGCCACGTTCAGCGGTAGGATCAGACCGCCGGAGAGAATGTTCCCCGGCGTGCCGGGAGAGATGATGGAGTGCAGATGGTTGGCGCCGGTGAAGAAGGAGTAGCTCTTGGCCAGACAGTAAAAGCCCAGAGAGCACACCACCACCGCCCGGAGAATGGAGGCCCGGAAGGTGCGGGAGGCGGCCTCATCGCCCCATACCAGCGCATAGATCATCAGACCCGCCGCCAGCACCGCCCCGCCGGAGAAGCCTCCGCCGGGGGAGAGATGGCCGTTGAGAAGGATGTAGACGCCGAACAGCAGGATCACCGGGATCAGCCCCCGGCACACCCCGGCCACAATAGGGTCGGCGGCATAGTTTACCACCTCATTAGATAGGGGGCGGCGCTTTTTGGGGGAGAGGTTCATGAGAATGGTCACGGCGCACACGGCGGTGAACAGCACAAAGGACTCACCCAGCGTATCGAAGGCACGGTAGTCCAGAATCATACCCGCCACGGTGTTGACGGCCCCGGTCTCCTTCGTACCCTGCTCCACATAGCGCTGGGCCACCTCATTGACGGTGGGTGCATCCGCCGAGCCGTAGCGGGGGAGGTTGGCCACCGTCATCAGCATCAGCGCCGCAAACACGGCGCACAGCAGGAAGGCCAGCACATTATAAAGCCGCAGGGAGCGCCGCAGGGAGCGTAGGAAGGTGTCCCGATCCCGCTTGGGCTGATAGGGCTCCACAGCCTCCGGCTGAGGCTCGTCCTTCTCCACATACAGCTGCTGAGTCAGGTCCAGATCGCCCTCCAGCCACTGGTGCAGCAGTTCCTGCTCAGTGGGTCGCTTCGTTTTCTTCATGGGGTTCCTCCTCTCCTTGTGTCTCCTCCACGTCGGCATCCCGGTCGATGCGGTCGATGCGCCGCAGCGTCAGGAAGAACAGAATGCCGGTGATGCCTGCGCCTACAGCGGCCTCGGTCAGGGCCAGATCGGGCGCCTCCAGCAGGATCCAAATGACGGACATGATGATGGAGTAGGCCATGTAGATGATGACCGCCCGCAGGGGCTTTTTCACCAGCGCCGTGGCCACGGCGCACACCAGCAGACCCGCCAGCAGCAATAGACGGAACACGGTGCTCATGGGGCGCTCACCTCCTCCGTCTCCTCCGGCAGCTCCAGATAGCGGGCCAGATCCTCCTGCCCGGCCCGGTACTCGAATTGCGCCAGCATATGGCTGGACAGGGGAGAGGTATACCACTGGATCACCAGCACCAGCACCAGCTTCCACAGCACGGCCCGGAAGCCCACCGCCACCATGACGCCCAGCAGCACCAGCCCCAGCGCCAGCGTGTCGGCGATGGCGGCGGCATGGAGCCGGTTCAGGGCATAGTCAAAGCGGAACAGACCCAGCAGCGCCGTAAGCAGGGCGAAAAGCCCCCCCACCACGCACAGGGCGGTCACGCCGAAGCGGATCCATTCACCGATCATGGGACGCCTCCTCCTTTTTCCGCTGATTGCGCTGATAGAGATTGATGTAAATGCGGCAGAGCATCATCACGGCGATAAACGACAGCACCACATAGATCAGGGCGATGTCCGCCAGATAATCCTCTCCCAACAGGAAGGTCAACACCACGATGACCATCACCACGATGGTGCCGACGAGGTTGATGCCGATGATGCGGTCCACCGTCAGCCTGGCCCGGATGATATACACCAGCGCCGCAAGAATGCCCACAGCCAGCACCACCAGAGCGCCCCAGAACAGATAATTATAGCACTGCTCGATCAGATCCATCACTTGCTGCCCTCCAGCTTCTTCAGAATACGAACCAGATTCCAGTCCGGGATGGCCTCACCGCCGTCCTTATCCAGACACAGTACCAGAAATTCCTCCTCCTGCTGCCGGATGGTGACGGTGCCGGGGGTCAGGGTGATGGAGTTGGACAGCAGCACACGGGAGCTGGCCTCCTCCAGCGGCACCTGCAGCCGCACCACGGCAGGGCGGTAGGCAGCCTTGGGGGAGAGAATGACCTTCATGGTCTGCACGTTGGCCTTCACGATCTCCCATACCAGCGTCACGCCGTATTGGAGATACCGCCCCAGCCGCCCCAGCACCCGCCGCTCGTTCCGGGGATGATACCCCAGCACGGCGACGCAGAAGGCATATACAAGCCCCGTTACGACGACGCCGAACAGGCAGATCTCCAGCGTCACCCGCCCGTTGAAAATAAGCCACAGCAGAAACAGAAACACACACATCAGCATGGACTGTCACATCCTTTTCCGGGGCGGGCTGTTCCGTACCCATCCCCTGATAATTTACATAAAACGTCCAAAGTTGCACGCAAAATTCATTGTACCATGGTTAGAAAGCACAAGTCAATAAAAACCGGTTTCACAATGCGAAAAAATGAAGGAAAGCCGCCGGGAAACCCGGAAAGTTCCAGTCCGCAGCATAGGAAATCGTGCCGGTTTTTGGCATATTTCCACCGCCGGAAGGCACCCCTTGCGCCGGAGGGCGCCTCCTGTTATAATACGGTGAAGAACAGGAGGTGCGTTTATGGCGCTATACACACAAAAGGCCATCATGCGGGCCTTTGGGGAGATGCTGGAGGAGATGCCCTTCGACAAGATCACCGTGACGGCCCTTGTAAAGCGGTGCGATATCAGCTCCAACACCTTTTATTACCACTACCGGGACATCTATGATCTGTTGGATGCGTGGTTCCATCTGGAGTTGGGCCGCTTCACCGGAGAGGGTACCGACTGGCATACGTCCACCAAGGCCGTCATGCGGGAGTGTCAGGCCCATCCCGCCAAGATCTACCATGTGTTCAACGCCCTGTCACGGGACCGGATGGAGCAGTATGTGTTCTCCCTGACGGACGACACCTTCTTCCGGCTGGTGCAGCAGCAGACGGCAGACAGCGGCCTGCCGCAGGAGCGGGTGGAGGAGATCGCCGCCTTCTGTCGCTATGCCTATGTGGGCTTTTTCCTGCAATTCCTGTGGAACCGTATGGAGGCGGACATCGACCGCAGCGTGGACCGGCTGGGGGAGCTGATGACCGCCTTTGTCCGCAGCGCCATGGCGGAGCCGTCGAACTGAATTTTTGGATAAACCGGCAGAAATGTCCCCAACAGGACGCTTCTGCCGCCGTCTATGAGGGCGGCATCCGGGGCTATCATGCGGCCCAGGAGACGGCGGAAAAGTACGATATCAACGTGCCGTGGCTGATCCTCATGGATCCCACCTCCGCCTGCAATATGCACTGCACCGGCTGCTGGGCGGAGGAACACCAAAACTGAAGTCGATGAACGAGAGGCCCACGGCATGGCCGTGGGCCTCTCCCTGTCCGGAGATAAAAGACAAATTGTAACCATTTTGTGCATATTTTGTAATTGCAATTCCCATGGGGATAGACCATAATAGAATACAGTTTCACGCAGCTTACGGGACAGCCTGCAGAGTGATCTGCGGGCTGTCTTTCTGGATAGACAGCATCGGTCACGTTCAATACCATAGGAGAATCGCATGGGCTTTAACACACTACCCTTTATTTTCATCTTTCTGCCGGTGTTTCTGGCAGTATATTACCTGATGCCGGAGCGACTGCGAAACGGCGTTCTGGCATTAGGGAGTCTTGTCTTTTACCTGCTCGGCACATGGAAGCGGCCGTGGTGTCTGGCGCTGCTGATGGGGCTCATGGCTCTGACGTGGCTCTCCGGCCGGAAGCTGGCGGGGAGCAAGCCCCTGCTGGTGGGGAACCTGCTGGTGCTGGGCCTGTGCCTTTTCGGCTTCAAATATGCCGGCCTGCTGGGCAGTGGCATCGCCCTGCCGCTGGGCCTGAGCTTTTACTCCTTCCAGATGGCCGCCTACGTCATCGACGTGTACCGTGGCTGCATGGAGCCGGAGGAGTGTCCGGTATCCTACGCCGCTGAGATCCTGATGTTCCCCAAGCTCCTCTCCGGCCCTCTCATGGACCCGGCGGAGCTGAAAGCGCAGATGTACCGCCGCACCTGCACCCTGCGGGAGCTGGATGCGGGCCTGCGGGACTTCATCATCGGCCTTTCCATGAAGGTGCTGCTGGCCAACCAGATCGGCGGCCTGTGGCGTCAGGTCAAGACCATCGGCTTCGAGAGCGTCTCCACCCCTATGGCGTGGCTGGGCCTTGTGGCCTACTCCCTGCAGCTGTATCTGGACTTCTGCGGCTATTCATGGATGGCCATCGGCGTAGGGGAGATGCTGGGCTTCCAGCTGCCCCGGAACTTCGAGCATCCCTATGCCGCCCGCTCCATGCGGGACTTCTGGCGCCGCTGGCACATCAGTCTCAGCTCTTGGTTCCGGGACTATGTGTACATCCCGCTGGGCGGCAGCAAAAAGGGGGAGGGCCGTACCTACCTGAACCTGCTGGTGGTGTGGCTGTTTACGGGCCTGTGGCACGGCAGTACGCTGAACTTCCTGCTGTGGGGACTGTTCCTCTTTGCCCTCATCTCTCTGGAACGTCTGGGCTGGGGCAAGGTGCTCCGGCGCAGTCAGGTGATCTCCCGGCTCTATATGCTCCTGGTGATCCCCCTAAGTTGGATGCTCTTCGCCATCCCCTCCCTGAAGGATATCGGCAGCTATATCGGGCGGCTCTTTGCCTTCTCCGGCGGCACGGCGGTCCATGCACGGGACTTTCTGGTCTACGGACGGCAGTACACCGTGGTGTTGGTCATCGGTCTGCTGGTGTCCACGCCCTTACCGGAGAAGCTCTGGCGCCGCATCCGCACCTCACCGCTGGGAACGGTGCTCCTGCTGGTGCTGTTCTGGGTATGCGTTTACTGTATGGCGGTGGCCACCAACGACCCCTTTATGTATTTCAGCTTTTGAGGACGAGCAGCCATGAAGAGATTAAAACCAAAACAGAGAGGACTGGCCGTGCTGGCCATCCTGCTGGTGGCCACCTCCCTGGCAGCCACCGTAACGGGCCTTGTGCTGAAGACCCAGCTGCAAAAGTATGTAGGGGGCTGGGAGGACCGTCTGGCCATCGCCGTGCCCTTCATGCTGCTGCATGACGACACGGACCTCCGCCGCATGGAGCAGGCCAAGCAGCGTAGTCAGGATGAGCCAAAGCAGCCGGAGCAGCCCACTGAACCGGAAAAACCCGACGAACCGGAGAAGCCGCAGGTGCCGGGAGTGCCTACGGAGCTTCCCAGCGTGGTGCCGGGGGCCAAGTACGGCGAGGACGAGAGTTTTTTCGACGATGCCCTGTTCATCGGAGATTCCCGTATGGTCAGCTCTGCCTACTATGCAAGGCTTGGCAAGGCGGATTACTTCACAGACGTTGGCATGAATGTTTTCCAGATGTTCTCCGTTACCGCCTCGGACGATAACTTCGATGCCACGGACCTGACGACCCTGCTGCAAAACCGTACCTATAAGAAGATCTTCATCATGCTGGGCATCAACGAGTGTGGCTACCCCATGAGCAGCCTGCTGAGCGCCTATCAGGAGGACATCGACACCTTGAAAAGGCTCCAGCCGGATGCCACCATCTACCTGCTGAAGGTCTACGGCGTGTCCCGCTCTGTGGCGGAGGGTACCAGCTACTTCAGCCCCCAGCGCCTACAGGAGATCAACGACGGCATCGCCGGTCTGGCCGACGGCAAGAAGGTTCACTGTCTGGATGCCGCCCACCTCTACTGCGATGACGAGGGCTACATGAAGGAGGAGTACACCAGCGACGGCGTCCATCCCTACGCCAAGGATGCAGCGCTGTTTGCCCAGTGGCTGTGCCAGCAGATCAGCGGCGGCCGGTAGGCCTTTACAGATCACCGGATGTGTGGTATCCTGTGTAAGAACACAAAAGGAAAGGGGGCGGCAAAATGTCGGGACTCTATGACCGGGTGCAGCGCAGCCCCCGGCAAAAAACCTTCCCGTGGTGGGCGGTCATTCTGGCGATCGCTTTGGTAGTGCTGACCTGCATCGGCCTGTTCATCAGCCGACCCCAGCACATCAAGAACCGCTACGAGGCCTGCATGGACGCCGTCTCCGCCAGCACCATCTATGCCAAGCGCCACCGGGGCGTCCGGGCGCTGGTGGACGGACAGGAGCTGCGCCTGCGAGAGAGTAACGCCCGCTCCATATACAGCAGTCTGGCCGCTTTGGGCGTGGGCCACTTCACCGACCGGCTGCCGGAGGGGGAGCCGGATGCCACCCTCTATTACAGTGACACCTCGGTGATGCGCCTGTGGCGCTATCCGCTGAAGCGCAGCAGCTCCGGCCGCTGGGAGGGTGTGTTCGTTTCCTTTGTATCGCTGGATGGCACCACCTATTCCTACTACACCGACCGAACGGACTGGCAGAATATCTCATGGCCATTGTCACCTGAGAGCAACGCCCCGTGGAGCAACTGAAGAATGACCGAAGGAGGTGTGACCTGTGGGTCACACCTCCTTTTTCACAGCTCCTGCTTGATGGAGCGTATGGCATTTTTCTCCAACCGGCTCACCTGCGCCTGCGAGATGCCGATCTCGGAGGACACCTCCATCTGGGTCTTGCCCTGACAGAACCGCAGGGCCAGAATGTTCCGCTCACGGGGCTGCAAGTGGGAGATGGCATCCTTCAGCGCCAGCTGCTGCAGCCAGCCCTCATCGCTGCTGTGGTCGTCCCGGATCTGATCCATGACGCACACGGCGTCCCCGCCGTCGGCGTACACCGGCTCATACAGAGACACCGGGGCCGACATGGCGTCCATGGCGAACACCACCTCCTCACGGGGCAGCTCCAGCTCCTGGGCGATCTGCTCCACCGTAGGCTCCCGCTGTTGCTGGCGCAGGAGCCGCTCACGGGCCTGCAGGACCTTATAGGCAGTGTCCCGCATACTCCGGCTGACCCGCAGGGTGCTGTTGTCCCGGAGATAGCGGCGGATCTCCCCCACGATCATGGGAACGCCATAGGTGGAGAACCGCACCGGCTGACGGATGTCGAAGTTGTCGACGGCCTTGATAAGACCGATGCACCCCACCTGAAACAGATCGTCGGCGTTCTCGCCCCGGCTGCTGAACCGCTGGATCACCGACAGCACCAGCCGGAGATTGCCCCGGATCAGCCGCTCACGGGCCGCCATATCCCCCTGCTTGGTGCGCCGGAGAAGCTCCATCATCTCGTCGTTTTTCAGGATCTCCAGCCGGGCTGTATTGATCCCGCAGATTTCCACCTTCCCCTGCATACGCCGCCTCCACCACTTGGATGATGACAGTATTTCCCGCAGATAGGCGGCTTATACGGCGTGACAAAAATCCCGCACATTCGACGGAGAATAGAGAAAGCCTCTTGGCTGTCAAAAAGGGGGGACACTTTCGTCAATGGGGCGGAAGGGTGTGTGCGGGAAACCCGGAAGGGTTGTCCTGCACGATAATAATCACCATTTTTTAGAACTTTTTTGAAGTTCTGAAAAATGATTGCAGCGTGTCGAAAAAAACTTTTCGACACGCTGAGTCCCTCAGCTGTCAGATACAGCTGAGGGACTTTTGACCTGTAAACGATTTCGCCCTTACACCATGCGGCAGGACTCCACCTCGCCGCAGTCATCCGGGAATTTGCTATGGTCATACTCGATGCCGTTGCGGCCATAGTAGTTCTTGATGGCGGACTTGATGGACTCCTCCGCCAGCACGGAACAGTGCAGCTTGTGGGCCGGCAGACCACCCAGCGCCTCCACCACCTGCCGGTTGGTGACGGCCAGCGCCTCATCGATGGTCTTGCCCTTGATCATCTCCGTAGCCATGGAGGAGGAGGCGATGGCGCTGCCGCAGCCAAAGGTCTCGAATTTCACATCCTCGATCACGCCGTCCTTGATTTTCAGGTACATCTTCATAATGTCGCCGCACTTGGCGTTGCCCACCTGACCCACGCCGTCGGCATCGGCGATCTCACCCACATTCCGGGGGTGCATGAAATGATCCATTACAGTATCGGTATACAGTGCCATGATAGTACTCCTTTCACTAAATCAACGCTTACAGCATGAATTGCTTCTTACCGGATTCCAGATCCTTCCATACCGGGGACATGGACCGCAGATACGCCACCACACGGGGAACCTCCCGCAGGATGTGGTCGATCTCCCAGGGCTGGTTCCACTCGCTGAGACTCAGCCGCAGGGAACCATGGGCCACCTCATGGGGCCGCCCGATGGCCAGCAGCACATGGCTGGGATCCAGCGAGCCGGAGGTGCAGGCGGAGCCGGAGGAGGCGCAGATGCCTGCATCATCCAGCAGCAGCAGGAGAGACTCGCCCTCAATGCCCTCGAAGCAGAAGTTGACGTTGCCGGGCAGCCGGTTCACCGGGTCGCCGTTGAGAGCGCTGTGGGGGATCTGGGACAGCCCCGCAATGAGCTTGTCCCGCAGAGCCGTCACCTTGGCCCGGTTCTCCTCCATGTGGGCGCAGGCATCCTCCAGCGCAGCGGCCATAGCGGCAATGCCGGGGACGTTCTCCGTACCGGCCCGCTTGCCCCGCTCCTGTGCGCCGCCCTCGATGAGGCTGGTGATGGGTACGCCCTGCCGGACATACAGAGCACCTACGCCCTTGGGGCCGTGGAACTTGTGGCCGGAGAGACTCAGCATATCGATGTGCTGGGCCTTGACGTCAATGGGCAGATGTCCCACTGCCTGCACGGCGTCGGTGTGGAACAGCACGCCTGCCTCCCGGCACACGGCGCCAATCTCCTCAATGGGGAGGATACTGCCGATCTCGTTGTTGGCATACATCACCGTCACCAGACAGGTATCCGGCCGGATAGCCTCCTTCACCTGCTGGGCGGTAACGGTGCCGGTGGGACCCACCGGCAGCAGCGTCACCTCGAAGCCCTGCTTCTCCAGCCGCTTCAGGGAGTGGAGGATGGCATGGTGCTCGAAAGCGGTGGAGATGATGTGCTTCTTGCCCTTCAGCCGTCCCAGCTCCGCAGCGGACAGCAAAGCCTGATTGTCGGCCTCACTGCCGCCGGAGGTGAAGAGGATCTCACGGGGCTTGCAGTTCAGGCAGCGGGCCATGGTCTCACGGGCGCTCTGCAGCAGCTCGGCGGCGTGCTGCCCCACACTGTGCAGGCTGGAGGGGTTTCCGTAGTTGTCCTCCAGCGCCGGCAGCATGGCGGCCAGCGCCACAGGGCTCATCTTGGTGGTAGCGGCATTATCTGCGTATATCATAGGGATTCCTCCTGAAAAGATTTACCTACCATTTTGGTATGTTAGTAGTATAGCAGGATTAACCTACCAAGTCAAGGGGATATTGAAAATTTTGGGAGAAAAAGCCCTCTCCGCCGGTGCGCTTGCATCTCACCCTGCTTTGTGATACACTGAAGCACATATATAGATTCAGGAGATAACGCATATGACCGACTACCTTCACATACAGCTGCCGCCGGATCAGATCCGGGGCATCAGCAGCATCGGTCTGGCCCATATGGGGGACGCCGTGTATGAGCTGCTGGTGCGGACATGGCTCTGCGCCCACGGCAAAGCCACCGGCAAGGGCCTGCACCGGGCCACGGTGGCGCTGGTGTGCGCCCCCAAGCAGGCGGAACTGGCCCAGCGCATCCTGCCCCT
>OJOF01000480.1_pt1 | contig 35381 bp, 29 predicted proteins | sample 1598181 | NCBI WGS metagenome assembly OJOF01 (sample SAMN01915226, study PRJEB22387) | human gut metagenome | isolation source: stool | host: Homo sapiens | place: USA
GACGATTCCCCACTCCTAGGGTGCCGAGGGCGAATATGGGAGACCTTAACATATTTTTCGGGAAGTCAGCATGTTAGCCGGCTTCTCTTACATATCGCTTTTATCCTCAAGCTTTATCTAAGCTTTTTCAAATTATCAGTTTTCACGGCATGATCATCTGCCATATCCAAGGAGGGTCTATGAAGTTTAACGATGCCTATTCCCAGATGTTTCCCGGCTACCCCGATGCCGTCAGCCTTCAGCAGGCTGCGGAGATGCTTGGTCTGAACCGCCACACGGTCGGGGAACTGATCCGTTCCCGCCGCCTGTTTGCGCTTAAAATCGGCCGCACCTACCGTATCCCGAAGCTGAGCGTGATTGAGTTCCTGCTCACCGGACAGAGCACCTTCCCGGCTGGAAATCCGCCGCTGGATGTGGTATGCTGTGGGTGCAGCAACGGACAGCACGCCTGTTAACCCAAAGGAGGTTTATGATGAAAACTACAGGGTCTGTCCAAGAGAAAAATGGACGTTTCTATTTCGTGGTCAATCTTTATGATGCCAACGGTAAGCGGAAGATCAAGTGGATCTCCACAGGTCTGACCGTCCGGGGCAACAAGCGCAAGGCGGAATCCATGCTCCGGGAAGTGCTGCTCCACTATGATGAGACCGGGGAGCTGCCCACGGGGCGGGGAGGCACCTACGAAAAAGTAGACGCTAAAACCGCCAAGCCCCTGCCGCTGCCCCTCCAGCCCGTCAACAAGTCGGAGATGCTGTTTCTGGATTATCTCAACGAGTGGGTGCAAGTCCACAAGGCATCCATCCAGCCTGCAACCTTTATCAGCTACAATCGGATGATCACCGGGCGCATCACGCAGTATTTTGAGCCGCTGGGCTTGAAGCTGTGCGAGGTCACGCCGCAGGTGCTGGATGAGTTTCAGGAGAAGATCTTGCTGGAGGGCTACACCACCAACACGGTCATTCACTACCACGCCATCTTCGGCAAGGCGTTCAAGGATGCCGTCCGCAAGGATTATCTGGAAACCAACCCGATGCTGAAAGTTGACCGCCCGAAGAAGAACAGCTTCCGTCCCGACTTCTACTCCAAGGATGAAGTCCAGCAGCTGCTGGAAGTATCGCAGGATGACCCCCTGCACCTGTGCATCCTCATTACGGCCTACTATGGCCTGCGCCGCAGCGAGGTACTGGGGTTGAAGTGGTCGTCTATCGACTTTGAGCGCAAGTCCATCACCATCAATCACAAGGTAACGGAACAGTTGGTGAACGGCAAGTACGTTCCTGTGGTCAGCGATGTGATGAAGAACAAGACCAGCTGCCGCACCCTGCCGCTGATCCCGGCTGTGGAAGAAGAACTTCTGAAGCAGAAGGAAAAGCAGCAGCTTTACCGCAAGCTGTTCAAGAAGAGCTACAGCACTGAGTATCTGGATTTCGTCTGCACCGATCAGGAAGGCAAGCTGATCCGCCCGAACTTCGTGACGGAGCACTTCGACTGGCTTCTGACCAAGTACGGGCTGAAGCACATCCGTTTCCACGATCTGCGCCACAGCTGTGCCAGCCTGATGGTGATGAACGGCGTATCTATGAAGCAGGTTCAGGAATGGCTGGGGCACAGTACCTTTTCTACCACCGCTGACATCTACGCACATCTCGATTACAAAAGCAAACAGGGGTCTGCTGGGGTCATTGCGAACCTTCTGGGAGAATCCAAGCTCCCCAAATAATTATGGATTTATCGTTCATGTATAAAGCATACTGTGATGGGGCAAAAGCGGTCTTTCTCTGCTTGATGCAAAAGAAAAAGTCGCAGGTTCGTTTGAATCTGCGACTTCTGGCGGAGATGGTGGGATTCGAACCCACGTGCCCGATTAAGGACAAAACGATTTCGAGTCGTTCTCGTTACGACCGCTTCGATACATCTCCAAGTATATTTTCATGGCAAATTTACGATTTGTATATCACAAATCGGCCTTGAAACTTGGAACAGTTGCTGTTAGAATATTGTTAGAAAACGCATCGTTCAGACAGGTTCTGAAGCCTGTCAGGACATCAAAATTGACGTTTTCCCGTGTGATATGGAGACATTCAGCGAAGCATCCACTTGGATTTCGAGTCGTTCTCGTTACGACCACTTCGATACATCTCCATATTCATAGCTATATAATTATAGCAAAAAGCCACCGTTCCGTCAACACTTTCTGCCGGAGGAGCCCACAGCGCCAAAGAGGCCTTCTGGTCTGGGATAAGCGGAAGCCGCTGCCTCCCTCTGCGGAGAGGGACAACCTCCTTTTCCTCTCTGCTTCGGGGTATCTATTTCATGCTGTGCTGTCATTTCCAAGGGCCAGATTGTAAAATCGTGGAATCATCGTCTGGATTTTCACAAAATATTACTATTTTGCCAAAAGATTGTACAAACTCTGCCCCCCTCTGATGTGCTATACTAAAATCAACAACCGGCCTGTTTCCGGCATTTCTTCTGCCATGCAGGCCGCCGAAACAAAGAAGAAAATCAGAAGGAGCAGTATCGATGAGAGAGATCATTTCCTTGAACGAAAACTGGACCCTGTCCTTCCCCAAGGGCGAGCGTCCCACCGAGCAGGTCACCCTGCCCCACACCTGGAACGCTGTGGACGGCATGGACGGCAACGGCAGCTATCTGCGCACCACCGGTGTCTACACCCGCACCTTTACCCAGCCCAAGCAGCCTCTGGCTGGCGGCCGCACCTACGTTGAGGTGCTGGCAGCTGCTCTGGCCGCAACCGTGAAGGTCAACGGCCAGGTGGCAACCACCCACGAGGGCGGCTTCTCCATCTTCCGTGCCGATGTCACCGACCTGTGCCACGAGGGCGACAACGAGCTGACCATCGAGGTCTCCAACGAGGACACCCCCTCCATGTACCCCGCTTCCGCCGACTTCACCTTCTACGGCGGCCTGTACCGCGGCGTGAACCTGATCAGCGTGCCCGACACCCACTTTGACCTGGACTACTTCGGCGGCCCCGGCATCAAGGTCACCCCCAAGCCCACCGAGGACGGCGGTGCCACCTTTGAGATCGAGAGCTGGGTCACCAACGGCGAAGAGGCCTATACCGTGATGTACAGCATCGAGGACTGCTACGGCAACGAAGTTGCTTCCGGCGTGCGCCCCTGCGACAGCACCAAGGTCACCCTGTACGTTCCCGATGCCCAGCTGTGGAGCATGGACGAGCCCAACCTGTACACCGTGACCGCCCGCCTGCAGAAGAACAACGAGACCTTTGACGAGATCTACGCCAACGTGGGTGTCCGCAGCTATACTGTGACCCCGAGCGACGGCTTCTCCATCAACGGCGTGCCCACCCCGCTGCGCGGCGTGGCTCGCCATCAGGATCGTCTGTACAAGGGCAACGCCCTGACCGCTGAGGATCACTACGAGGATGCCATGCTCATCAAGGAGCTGGGTGCCAACACCATCCGTCTGGCCCACTATCAGCACAGCCAGGACTTCTACGACGCATGTGACGAGCTGGGCTTCGCCGTCTGGGCTGAGATCCCCTTCATCAGCGTCTTTAAGAAGGACCCCTCCGCTCACCAGAACTGCCGTCACCAGATGACCGAACTGATCATCCAGAACTACAACCACCCCTCCATCATGTTCTGGGGCCTGTCCAACGAGATCCTGATCGGCGGCATCTGCCAGGAGCTGGTGGACAACCACCACGACCTGCAGAAGCTGGTGCGTGAGCTGGATCCCACCCGTCTCACCACCATTGCCCACGTCTCCAACACCCCTGTTGACGGCCCCATGCATCACATTACCGATGTAGAGAGCTACAACCACTACTTCGGCTGGTACGGCGGCAAGATGGAGCAGAACGGCCCCTGGCTGGACAAGTTCCACGCCGAGCACCCCGACATCTGCATCGGCATCTCCGAGTACGGCACCGAGGGCATCATCAACTGGCACAGCAACGATCCCCAGTGCAAGGACTACACCGAGGAGTATCAGGCACTGTACCACGAGCATCTGGCTCAGGTGTTCGAGGATCGTCCCTGGGTGTGGGCTACCCACTGCTGGAACATGTTCGACTTTGGCTGCGCTGCCCGCCACGAGGGCGGCGTTGCAGGCCGCAACAACAAGGGCCTGATGACCATTGACCGCAAGACCAAGAAGGACAGCTACTTTGTCTACCAGGCATACTGGTCCAAGCTGCCCATGGTCCACATCGCCGGCCGCCGCCATGCACAGCGCGCAGGCGAGACCACCGAGATCAAGGTCTACTCCAACCAGGACACTGTTGTGCTGTACGTCAACGGCAAGGAAGTCGGCCAGCAGACTGCACACCGCGTGTTCAAGTTCAATGTTGCTCTGGAAGAGGGCTTCAACACCATCCTGGCCGTTGCCGGTGACGTGAAGGATTCCATCACGCTGGAAAAGGTCGAGAAGGAGCCTGATTGCTACACTCTGCCTGAGTTCAACGAGCGTCAGGAGGGCGTTGCCAACTGGTTCAAGCAGGTCGGCAGCCTGGATCTGAAGGCTCCGATGGAGTTCCCCGAGGGCTATTACAGCATCAAGGACAGCATGGAGGATCTCTCCAAGAACGAAGAGGCTCTGGCTCTCGCCACCAGGGCTGTCAAGCTGGCCACCAACTTTGACATCAAGCCCGGCGTTGGCATGTGGGATATGATGAAGCGCATGACCCCTGAGGCTATGGCTAAGATGATCAACATGCCCGACGGCTTTATCGAGAGCCTGAACGCACAGCTGATCAAGATCAAGAAGTAAGTACTTCCTGCATCTGAACACCAAAAACGAACGAACCGCCCCGGCACTGCACAAAGCAGCCCTGCCGGGGCGGTTTTCGTTTCCTCATCTCCACACACGCTGGCAAACCAAAAGGGCCCTGCGGCATTTGCTGCAAGGCCCTTTCGGTTATGGGAGATCATGAAATATCAAAGCATCTTTCCCATGCTGCCCCAGCCTGTGGCTCAGCGCTTCTTGCTGCGCTTCTTCTTGCGCGGGGCAGAACGGGCAGGGTTCTGGGTGGGAACAGAATCATTGGAGCGCTTCTGCTCCATCCGATATCTGACGTAATTGGGAATCACGACCGCGATCACGATCAGCAGGACCCAGACCAGGATGCTGGGCTGCTCGTGGTTGGTGTTGAACAGAAACTGCATGACATTATCCATAGGGTGTTTTCCTTTCCGGCCCAGCAGGCCGCCAGAGGGCTTTTTACAGCCAGATGTTGCCGTTCTCGTCCGGTTTCATGGGCACGGCAATGATGAAGTCCACGATGGTCATAGCGGCAGAGAAACCACTCCAGAAGGTTGCCAGATACAGCAGGCCCAGCACCGGACGCTTGGCATAGAACTGGTGCGCACCAAACGCACCCAGAATGCACAGGCGCATATACTTCTTACGGCTGACACAGTGCTTTTCACGGTGTTCTCTCCAGTATAACAGGTGGTCGATGGTGTTCCAGATGAACCCATGGTCCGGGTCCTTTACCCACTGTGTCTTTTCTTCCATTTACGATGTACCTCTTGTCTGAATTTTGTTCCAAAAGCAGAAAACCGCCCGCCGCAAGGGCGAGCGGTTTTTCTATTTGATTTTACAGGTTTCCGCAGAAAATTGCAAGTACCAATTAGGCGTTCTCAGCCATGGCCTTCATCTTGATCTGAGCGACCTCATCCTGGATCTCTTCCATCTTCTCCTTGGTCAGGGGATAGAACTTCATAGCGATCAGGTTGCAGACCAGGCCGATCATGATCATGCCGTATGCGCAGAAGACAACGCCGCCGCGCAGGCCCGGGGTAACAGGGTCACCCATAACGGGGTTGTGGTCGGTGTAGCCGCACATGCTGAACATGACACCGGCGACCATGGGTGCGAAAGAGGAGACCAGCTTATCCACGAAGCTGAACAGGGTGCCCATCAGGCCGGGGACGTACTTGCCGGTACGGTAGACTTCGTAGTCGGCGCAGTCAGCGGTCATGGGGATAACGATGTTGCCGGAAATGCCCTGGAAACCAGCGGCGATGATGGTCAGAACGAGGTACAGGATCAGGAAGTAGCCCCAGTTCAGAGCACCGGTAGCGGGGTTAGAGGTCATGGTGGTGGGATCGCCCAGCAGCCACAGGGCTGCCAGAGCGCCGTTGATGACCAGACCACCCACAGAGCCGATCAGCATGGCCTTGCGCTGACCCAGTCGGGTAGCAAAGAAGCTGATGAACAGGAAGCACACGATGGTGCTGGGGATGGTGACCAGACCGGTAACGTTACTCTGCAGCAGGTTGGAACCGGCGATGCAGGCGAACATGGCGACCATGACGGCGCTGGACTTTGCAGAGGAGCCCAGTTTATCGGTAGATGCGGACAGGACCAGCATCTGAATGGCGCGGTTGTTCTTCAGGGTATCCCAGTAATCCTTCAGGCCGACCTTGACAGGTTTGCCGGTGCCGAAGAACTCAGGACGATCCTTGGGGGTGATGGAGATCACAGCGATCACGGTGAAGCAGGCGGACATGATAGCGGTCATCAGCCACAGGGTGTGCATGAACTGGGTGGAAGCGTAGCCGCCCACATCGGTGTAGCCATCAGCAATACGAGGGATGATGATGCCCAGAATGGCGAACAGCAGGGTATTGAACACGCCGTCGAAGGAAGCGAACATGGGGCGCTGCTTGGGGTCATTGGTCATGCAGCTCTGTGCAGACTTGGTAACAACACACTGGCAGGTGTAGCCCAGGTAGTAGACCATCAGAACGACCACATAGAAGGGGAAGCGCACGCCCTGAGGCAGCTTGTGGGTGACATGGAAAGCGATGTAGCTGGTGACGCACAGGATGATCTGACCGATCACGATGAACGGGCGGTTCTTGCCGAACTTGCTGTTGGTCTTATCGACCATGAAGCCGACGAACGGGTCAGTGACACCGTCCCAGATACGCATCATCATGGTCAGGGAAGAAGCGACCATCATGCCAACGCCGACCCAGCCCATCAGGTAGTAGGTGGCGTAGTTCATCATCATCAGATAAACGTTGGTTGCGGTGTTGTTCAGCGCGTAGCCTGCGATACGCCACAGGGGAACGCGGTGGATGCCGTTGTGCTCATAGTCCTTATCATAGAACTTATCCGGCAGACTTCTGGTTTTTGCCATTTCATTCTCTCCTTTGTTCACACAGGAACATTCTCCGTTTTCTCCATGGGGCTTACAGCTGCCACTGCGTACCAGCCCGTCCGGAACTTTATGTCTATATTATGAACGCTTTTTGATATATCTGTTAGTAATATTTTAAGGTAAAACAGGTCGATTTTACGATTATGGGAAAAGTTTCACTAATGTGAAAAATTCTATTGTGCTTATTGCACAATCAATTGATATACTAGTATAGCACAACGCCAGTTAGCCGCCGCTATGTTCTGCGCCGGAGAACGGGCCTGCAAACGCCAGAAAGGGCCCACGGCAAATGCCGCAGGCCCTTTCTGGCGCTAGGAGGTAAATGAATGAATAGAGGAAGATGTCAGATCAGGATGTCGCCGTTCTCATCGGCCTGCATGGGCAGTGCAATGAGAAGGTCGGTCACGCAGAGGAAGAAGGGCACCATGCTCCAGAAGAACAGGGTGTAGAAGGCCGCCAGCGCATACCGCTTTTCATAGTAGCGGTGGCCGCCGCACCAGCCCAGAAACAGGCAGAGCAGAAGGTACTTCTTTTTGTTCACCTTGTGCCTTACGCGGTTCTTTTTCCAATCGTGATACTTACCAATGAGGCCCGGGCTCTTCTCCTTTTCAAGATCGATGCCGGCTTCCAGCTTGGCATCCTGCAGCGCCAGCTCCGCCTTGATAAAGTCATCCCGTGTGAACTCTTCGCCGGTCTCCAGCTTGTGGAACACATCGTCCGTTACCTGCTGGCGGCTGCCGGTGCCATAATAGCCGGTGCTCCAATCGTCCTTTTCCTCGTCGTAGTGCTCCACATCGCCCAGCAGCTCGCCGGTGGTGGGAGCCTTTTCCGGGGTCTCAGCGGAGGGGGCCGGGGTGATCTCAGGGGTCTGGTTCAGCTTGTTTTCTTCTGCCATAGTGGTATTCCTTCCGGGTCTCAGGGTATCAGAAAGTCCCGCGGCAGAGGATGGCCCGCCGCAGGACATTTCCGGTTACGATGCAGGACAGCAGCGCTGTCCCTCATTCAAAATTTCCGCAGGGAGATGGTTGGCATTAAGCCTGCTTTGCAGCAGCCTCAGCCTTGATGCGGCCGATCTCAGCCTGGATCTCTTCCATCTTCTCCTTGGTCAGGGGATAGAAGTGCATGGCAACAACGTTGCACAGCCAGCCAACGATGGGCAGCAGGACAAAGCAGCCGATGGTTGCCCAGAAGATGCCGTCAGAGTACGGAGTCAGGGTATCGGGCAGAGCGTCCTTGAAGCCGACCATGGAGTAGAACAGGGCCACCAGAGTGGTTGCCAGAGAGGAGACCAGCTTATCCACAAAGCTGAACAGGGTGCCCATCAGGCCGGGGACGTACTTGCCGGTACGATAAACCTCGTAGTCGGCGCAGTCAGCGGTCATGGTGATAACGATAGAGGAGGACAGAGCCTGCACACCGCGCCATGCGATGACCAGCAGGATGAAGATCAGGCCCACTGCACTCCAGCCGGTGAACAGGGTGCCCCAGGTGTCGGGACGGATGATACGGAATGCGGGGATCGCAAACTTGGAAGCATCGCCCCTGGGGTTCACAAAGACCAGGAACAGGGTGATGATGATAGAACCGATGATACCGCCATAGGTGCCGGTCATCATGGATGCCTTCTGGCCCATCTGACGAGCGATCTTGTTCATCAGCAGGATGGAGATCAGAGCGATGGGGATAGAGGTGATCTGAGAGTAGCTGGAGAATGCGGCATAGTTGCCGAAGATGATGCCGAACAGGCAGATCATAACAGTGGAGTTGCTCATGGTGGACATGAACAGCTTATCGGTAGATGCGGAGACCACCAGCATCTGGATGGCGCGGTTGTGAGCCAGGGTGTCAACGTAATCCTTCACGCCGACCTTCTGGGCGGTGCCCAGACCGAAGTACTTGGAGTTATCCTTACGCCACAGAGCAATGATGGCGCAGATTGCAAACACTGCAGACAGGCCGCCGAACATCAGCTGCATAGTGGTGAACAGGCCGGGGTTGTAGAAAGCGGACAGGCTGCCGCCGGACTTCTCCACGATGCCTGCCAGAGCAGGGTTCTGTGCCACCAGAGAAGCGATCTCGGCAGCGTTGGCCTCGGCAGTCAGGGTGAACTTGGGAACCAGGCTGTCGGTAACGATGACAGGGATGACGATGTTCATCAGGATGATGTTGTACACGGTATCGCACATTGCGAAGATGGGGCGCTGCTTGGGATCGTTGGTCAGGCAGGTCTGAGCAGACTTGGTGACAACGCACTGGCAGGTGTAGCCCAGGATGTAGATCATGTAGATGATGATGAACGCAACAAAGCGGACACCAGTGCCCATCTTGGGGATGAAGTTGAACATCACGAAGGTGGTGACGAACATGATGATCTGACCGATGACAATGAACGGACGGTTTTTGCCGAACTTGCCGTTGGTCTTATCGACCATCATACCAACGAACGGGTCGGTGACACCGTCCCAGATACGCATGATGGTAACAATGGAACCGGCCAGCACGGATGCCAGACCGACGATACCGATCAGGAAGTAGCTGATGTAACCGACCACCATCATGTAGGTGTTGGTGGAGGTGTTGTTCAGAGCGTACATCATGATCTCCCACATTTTCGCTCTGTGGATGCCGTTTTCTTCAAGCGGCTGTTTGACCTTTGCCATAGAGAAGCTCTCCTTTCAATTCTGCGGCCGGTGTGCTGCCACTCACTCCGGCCTTTCATTCGGTCCCCCGTGGGCTGCGGCTGCCACATCGCGAACCGGGGGATTTTTATGTATACATTATGAACTATCCATCAAATTTCTGTTAGTAAAATTTTGAGGTAAAACAGGACAATTTTACTCTCCTTGGGCGAAATCAACAGTTTTAAAAAACAGCGTTCGTCATTTTGCACATGATTGTAAGATACTAGTACAGCACATTCCACAAAACGGGCTTGTATTCTAACCGCGCACAAAAAAAGAATACAAGGAAAGTGCGGAAATATCCAAAAAATTTTCTAGTTGTTCCGCGCGGCGGCCTATTATAATAGGTATAGCATCTGCGGCTCTGTGGCATGGGCCGCTGCGTTCAAAAGAAAAGGAGAAAACACTATGGCAGTGAAAGCATCCGAGCGTGTAAAGCGCTACCAGAACCCCAACGGCCCCACCATCAGCACCGTGGAGCGCAAGGTCATCGAGCAGGACGGCCTGTATTTCAAGGACATCGACGGCACCGGCACCGTCAGCGCAGTCAACGACTGGCGCTTGACCCCGGCTGAGCGCGCCGAGGCCTATGTCAAGGTTCTGACCACCAGCGAGAAGATCGGCCAGATCTTCACCTCCGACTGGCGCATGGGCCCCAAGTATCCTTCCCCCCGTCTGGCAGCCAACGGCCACAAGCCCGTGGCGGACGAAAGCGGCCTGCTGGATGAGGCACCTGTGAACGTCTCCGACAGCATCTTCGGCTCCCAGTCCCTGCCCAGCACCTCTGACATGGTCAAGAAGAGCTTCAACCGCCACGTCATCCTGCGCGAGAGCCCCACGCCCGAGGATCTGGCAGATTACCTGAACCAGCTGCAGTATCTGACCGAGACCTGTGATCACTTTGTTCCCATGCAGGTCATGTCCAACAGCCGCAACGAGAACGGTGAGGTCGTGTTCGGCATGAACGATGCCACCGGCGTATTTGCCACCTATCCCGGCACCCTGGGCATTGCTGCTGCCGTCAAGGGCACTGCACGCATCGACATCATCGACAAGTTTGCTGACACCATCCGCCGCGAGTGGAATGCCTGCGGCCTGAAGAAGGGCTACATGTACATGGCCGACTGCGTCACCGACCCCCGTTGGCAGCGCACCTTCGGCACCTTTGGCGAGGACCCCGCACTGATCGAGGAGATCTTCGACCACCTGATCCCCGGCATCCAGGGCGGCAGCAACGGCGTTACCCCCGAGGGTGTTTCCATGACCGTGAAGCACTTCCCCGGCGGCGGTGCCCGCGAGAACGGCTTTGACCCCCACTATGCAGCAGGCCAGTGGAACATCTACGCTACCCCCGGCTCCCTGCAGAAGTACCACATCCCGGCATTCCGCGCAGCCATCCGCCACAATGCCGAGTCCATCATGCCCTACTACTCCAAGCCCAGCGCCGAGAAGAGCGCTCCGCAGGAGGACTTCAACGGCAACCCCATCGAGCTCCAGCCCTACGGCTTTGCCTACAACAAGGTGTTCATCGACGGCCTGCTGCGCGGCCAGATGGGCTTCAAGGGCTACATCAACTCCGACACCGGCATTGTCCACAACATGTGCTGGGGCGTTGACATGCTGGACGAGCCCGAGCGCATCGGCTATGCTGTCACCCAGAGCGGCGTAGACCTGATCTCCGGCCTGCTGGACAACGAGCTGGGCGAGGAGAGCTACGCCCGCGGCACCAACGACTACTACAACACCCACGCGGTGCCCGCCGGCTTCAAGAAGGAAGATCTGGTGCTGACCGATGCCAGCCTGAACCGCGCTGTCAGCCGCACCCTGACCGAGCTGTTCCGTCAGGGCATGTTCGAGGACACCTACGCCGACCCCAGGAAGGCCGCCGAGGTCGTTGCCACCAAGGCCGACTGGGAGGAAGCTTCCCGCGTGCACCGGGAGTCCGTTGTCCTGCTGAAGAACGACGGCACCCTGCCCCTGAAGGACGGCACCAAGGTCTACGCTGAGGCCTTTGGCAAGAGCGCCGAGGCCGGTGAGGCCGCCACCAAGGCCCTGCGCGAGATGCTGGGCAATGTCACTCTGGTGGACACCCCCGATGAGGCCCAGGTGGCCTTGCTGATGGTCAGCCCCCAGTCCGGTGCATACTTCAACGCCACCCCGGGTTACCTGGAGCTGGACATCTGCGAGGACAAGACAGTCTGCAACGTGGACGAAAGCGGCAAGCCCACCACCGAGACCCACAAGGAGACCACTCTGGTGGGCGCAAACCGTCTGGCCGGTATCGCTGCTGCGGTCCACGCACACGGCGGCAAGGTCGTTTCCAACATCAACTGCCCGCTGGCCTGGGAGGTCGGCAATGTGGAGAAGGTCTCCGACGCTCTGACCGTCGGCTTTGACACCTACCCCTCCGCAACGCTGGATGTGATGTTCGGCCGCTTTGCTCCCGTTGGCAAACTGCCCCTGACCCTGCCCAAGGGCGACGAGGTGCTGGCTGTGAACGCGGACGGTGTCTGCATCAGCCCCAACGACGTGCCCGGCTTTGCAAAGGATGCCTACATGCCCGACAGCATGAAGGACGAGAACGGCAAGGCTTACGCCTACCGTGATGCCGCAGGCAACTACTACGAGATGAACTTCGGCCTGACGTTCTGAGGGCAGCCCTCTCCGTCTCGCTCAAACCAAAGGAGACACTTTCCATGGCACAAACGCAGAAAAAACAGCAGGATATGGGCACGGGTGACGTGAAAAAGCTCCTGCTCCAGCTGATGATCCCCGCCGTTGTGGCGCAGGTGGTCAACCTGCTGTACAACATCGTGGACCGCATCTACATCGGCCACATCTCGGGGATCGGCGCAGCGGCTCTGACCGGCGTGGGCCTGTTTACCCCCATCCTGATGCTCCTGAACGCCTTTGCCATGCTCATCGGCTCCGGCGGCGCGCCCCGCACCGCCATCGCCATGGGCCAGGGCGACAAGAAGCAGGCAGAAAAGATCGTCAGCAACAGCTTTACCATGCTGCTGCTCTTCTCGGTCGTCCTGACCATCGTCTTTTACGCCGCCGCACCCACCCTGCTGCGGCTGTTTGGTGCCAGTGACACCACCCTGCCCTACGCTCTGGCTTACAGCCGCATCTACATTCTGGGCACCATCTGCGTGCTGATCGTGCTTGGCATGAACACCTTCATCACTGCGCAGGGCTTTGCCAAGATCAGTATGCTGACCACCGTTATCGGCGCGGTCATCAACATCGTGCTGGACCCCATCCTCATCTTTGGGCTGGGCATGGGCGTAAAGGGTGCTGCCATTGCCACCGTGCTGAGTCAGGCAGTGGGTGCCATCTGGGTCATCCGCTTCCTCACCGGCCCCAAGACCATCCTCAAGATCCGCAAAGAGGACATGAAGCTGGAAGGAAAGATCATCATGCCCGTGCTGGCACTGGGCATTTCCACCTTCGTCATGCTCTCCACCGAGAGCCTGCTGTCCATCAGCTTCAGCTCCAGCCTGGCCCGCTACGGCGGTGACGTGGCCGTGGGTGCCATGACCGTGATCACCAGCGCCTCCCAGCTGTGCACCATGCCCATCTCGGGCATCTGCCAGGGCGGCCAGCCGGTGATGAGCTTCAACTTCGGCGCAGGCAAGAAAGACCGCGTCAAGCAGGCATTCCGCTTCCAGCTGACCCTCTGCCTGAGCTACACCACCATCTTCTGGCTGTTGATGATGCTGGTTCCCGGTGCAGTGGCTGGCATCTTCACCTCGGATGCCTCCCTGATCGATTACACCACCTGGGCCATGCGCATCTACATGGCGGGCATCTTCTCCACCGGTGTCCAGATCGCCTGCCAGCAGAGCTTTATGGCGCTGGGTCAGGCCAAGGTCAGCCTGCTGCTGGCCTGCCTGCGCAAGCTCATCCTGCTCATCCCTCTCATCTTCATCCTGCCCCATGTGGTCGCGAACCCCGTGTTCGGCGTGTTCCTTGCCGAGCCCGTCAGTGACATCATCGCCGCTGCCGTGACCGCCACCACCTTCTTCCTCCAGTTCAATAAGATCCTGGACAAGGGCGCTGGCAGGGTCTGATGCCTTGTCCGCCTGAAAACAATCATCCGTATCACCACAACCATCTGATCAAAAAAGGAGTATCCTCGTGGAAAAGAATGTTCTGAACACCGACCTGTCCGGCAAGGTTGCCGTGGTCACCGGTGCCAGCGGCACCCTTTGTTCCATTTTCGCCAAGGCTCTGGCCCGGGCAGGAGCCAAAGTGGCTCTGCTGGGCCGCAACATGGAGAAGCTGAAGGAGCTGGCCAATGCGATCGAAGCAGAAGGCGGCGTGGCCAAGGGCTACACCTGCAACGTTATGAACAAGGCCAACTGCCTGCAGGTGGCAGAGGAGGTGATGGCGGATCTGGGTCCCTGCGACATTCTGGTGAACGGTGCCGGCGGCAACAACTCCCGGGCCAACACCGACAAGGAATTCTTCGAGATGGCGGATCTGGACGATGACACCGTGACCTTCTTCGATCTGGACGAGAGCGGCGTGGAGATGGTGTTCAACCTGAACTTCATCGGCACCCTGCTGCCCACGCAGGCCTTTGCCCGGCAGATGGTGGGCCGCCCCGGCTGCAACATTATGAACATCTCCAGCATGAACGCCTACCTGCCCCTGACCAAGATCCCGGCCTACTCCGGCTCCAAGGCTGCCGTCACCAACTTCACCCAGTGGCTGGCAGTGCACTTCAGCAAGGTGGGCATCCGGGTCAATGCCATTGCCCCGGGCTTCTTTGCCAGCGAGCAGAACGCACGGCTCCTCTACAACGAGGACGGCACCCCCACCGCCCGCACCGAAAAGATCCTGGCTGCCACCCCCATGGGCCGCTTTGGCGACAGCGAAAAGGATCTGGTGGGTGCCCTGCTGTTCCTGCTGAACAACGAGGCTGCCGGCTTTATCACCGGCATCTGCCTGCCCATTGACGGCGGCTTCTCCGCCTACTCTGGTGTCTGATGAGGGCCCCGGCCTGAGCCGCAGACCCTGAGAGAAACAATAAGAGCCCCGGAGCTGCAGTTCCCATGCAGCCCCGGGGCTCTTTCTCGTTTTTACAGACCGGCCAGCAGGATGGCCAGCACGGCTTTCTGCACATGGAGACGGTTCTCGGCCTCGTCAAAGATCTCGTCGGCGTGCTCTTCAAAGACAGCGGTGGAGATCTCCTCGCCCCGGTGCGCAGGCAGGCAGTGGAGGAGCATGGCATCGGGCTTTGCCCCCTCCATCAGCCTGCTGGTCACCTGAAAGCCCGCGAAGTCCCGCAGGCGGCGCTCACTTTCGGGAGTACCGGGGGCCGTATTCCATGCGGCGGTCACCACCACATCGGCATCCTTCACACCCTCGGCGGGGTCGGTGAGCAGGTGAAACTTTTCGCCATACTTGTGGGCGAACATCAGCACGTCGGCGGCAGGGCGGTAGCCCTCGGGGCAGACGCAGGTCACACGCATCCCTGCCAGCAGGCCGCCTACGATGAGGCTGTTTGCCATGCTGCAGCCATCGCCAATAAAGCAGAGCTTCTGGCCCTCCAGCGTGCCCCGGCGCTCCCGGATGGTCATCAGGTCGGCCAGCACCTGGCAGGGATGGGCGTAATCAGTCAGGCCATTGATCACGGGCACACCGGCCAGCTCGGCAAACTCTTCCAGATCGCACTGGCGGTAAGTGCGCCAGACCACGCAGTCGTAGTAGCGGCCCAGCACCCGGGCGGTGTCCTTGAGGGGCTCGCCCCGGCCAGACTGCAGCTCAGTGGCGGCGTTCATGTAATTGCCCAGACCGCCCAGCTGGTAGACACCCACCTCAAAGCTGGTGCGGGTGCGGGTAGAGTTTTTGGAGAACATCAGCGCCACGCTCCTGCCCTTGAGCAGCGCCGGGGTCGTCCCGGCCTTCTGCTCTGCCTTGAGCTCCTCCGCCACATCAAGGATGTGGTGGAGCTCAGCGGGGGAGAGGTCGCTCATTTTCAGCAGATGTTTCATGCCTGCTCCTTTGGAGCCTTCTGCTCCATCTCGGTCAGCACCTCGTTCAGGATGCCCAGAGCCTTTTCCACATCGTGGGCGGTCAGGGTCAGCGGGGGCAGCAGGCGCAGGCGGCTCTTGGCCGTGAGCACCAGCAGGCCCTTTTCGCGGCAGGCGGCCAGCACGTCCGCGGCCTGGATGCCGCCAAAGAACTCGATGCCCACCATCAGGCCAATGCCGGAAAGGTTCTTGACCATGGGCAGCTTGGCCAGACCAGCACGCAGCTGGACGGCCCGCTCACTGACATTGGCCAGGAAGCTCTGATCCATCCGATCCACCACCACGTTGGCACCGGCGCAGACCACCGGGTTGCCGCCAAAGGTGGAACCGTGGCTGCCGGGGCCCATGCCCTCGGCGGTCTTTTCGTTCAGCAGAACGGCACCGATGGGCAGGCCGCCGCCCAGGCCCTTGGCCAGCGTGACGATATCGGGCTTGAGGTTGTAGTGCTCACAGCACAGGAAGGTGCCGGTGCGGCCCACGCCGGTCTGCACCTCGTCCACGATGAGGACAAGGTCCTTTTCATCACAGAGGGCGCGCACAGCCTGCACATACTCAGGGTCCAGCGCCATCACGCCGCCCTCGCCCTGGATCAGCTCCAGCATAATGGCGCAGGTATGGCGGTCCACCAGTTCCCGGAGGCCCTCGATGTCACCGGCGGTTGTATAGACAAAGCCCTCGTTGAAGGGGCCAAAGTAGTTGTGGAACACCTCCTGACCGGTGGCGGTCAGGGTAGCAATGGTGCGGCCATGGAAGCTGTTGACCAGCGTGATCACAACATCGCGGCCCTTGCCGTAGTGGTCAAAGCTGTACTTGCGGGCGGCCTTGATGGCACCCTCGTTGGCCTCGGCACCGGAATTTCCGAAAAACACCTTGCTCATGCCGGTGCGCTTGCACAGCTTTTTGGCCAGCTTGCCGCAGGGGGCAGTATAGTAAAGGTTGGAGGTGTGCTGCAGCTTGTGGGCCTGCTCGGAGACGGCCTCGGCCCAGGTCAGGTCGCAGTAGCCCAGGCTGTTCACGCCGATGCCGCTGGTGAAATCCAGATACTTCTGGCCCTCGGGGCCTTCGGCATACAGGCCGTGGCCCTTTTCCAGTGCAATGGGGTTGCGGTTATAGGTGTGCAGGACATATTCGTTGTCCCGCTTGATGACTTTTTCGGAATCCATAGATATACCCTCCTTGGTTAGCGTCCTCGCCCTCTCAGTCTCGCATTCGCTCGCCAGCCCAGGTTGTGGCTCCCAGCAGCTGCTTCGTGCAATTGCACTCGCACCTTGCTGGCCACTGCCCCAACAACTCCTCCCTCAATCCGCCACTGGCGGCGGTCGTCGTCGTTGCCCCCAAAGGGGGAGCCGATAAAAAAATTTCATCCTCTGCAACATTCCGCCCCGCTCATTCGTATCCCACTTGAACTCCGTCTGAAATTTGATCTCCAAAACGTCAAAAAACTGAGGTATCATCCGGATTTCACAAAAGATTCTCAAGATTTGCTAAAGAATCTCCGGGCAAGCCTTGCAAGCCCCAGAACCGGGTGTATAATAGGGGTATCGCCTTTGATCCGCTCTGAGAAAAAAGAGCAGCCGCGCAATGCGTGGGAAAACACAGAAACGGTAGGAAGAAATGGAAAAATTCAGCGTCAAAAAACCGTTCACCGTTCTGGTTGCAGTCATCATGGTCATCATGCTGGGCCTTGTGTCCGTGCAGAATATGCAGACCAACCTGCTGCCAAACGTGAACACACCGTACCTGATGGTGGTCACGGTCTATCCCGGTGCCAGCCCGGAGCGTGTGGAGAACGAGGTCTCCGACGTGATGGAGAGCGCGCTGGGCACCATCTCGGGCGTGAAAAACGTCACCGCCACCTCGGCAGAAAACTACAGTCTGCTGCTGATGGAGTTTGAGGACGATACGGACATGAACAGTGCCGTGGTCAAGGTGTCCAACAAGGTGGATCAGACCACCTCCAGCCTGCCAAGCACCTGTATGACCCCCTCCATCATTGAATATACCCTGAACATGAACGCCTTTATGACCGTGGCCGTCAGCCGCGAGGGCAGCGATTCCTATGAGCTGGCCGATTTCGTCAACGACACTATGGTCCCCTATATCGAGCGTCAGGGCGGCGTTTCCAATATTTCCGCCAACGGCCTGGTCACCCGGATGGTGCAGGTGCAGCTCGATCAGGAAAAGATCGATGCCATCAACGAAAAGCTGCTGGAAGTCATTGACGTGCAGCTGGCCGATGCAAAAGCCCAGCTGGACTCTGCCGAAGCTCAGATCGAGGCGGGCAGAAAGGAGTACGAGACCCAGCTGGCCAATTACGACAAGCTGGTCAGCGATACCATCAACAGCCAGTACTCCGGCGAGCTGCAGGATTCCTTCATGCTGGTCAAGAAGCAGGCACAGGCCCTTCTGGAGAGCGTCAACCAGCTCATTGCCGTGGTCAACGAGCCTGAGATCCAGCAGGCCCTGATCGATGTGCGGGACGGCCTGCAGCGGGTCGTGGACAAGTTCAACGAGACCGGAATGCAGGATATCGATTCTCTGATCGAGATCGTGGCGGAGCTGCGCGATATCACCGATAAGCTGACCACCGCGTTGCAGGATCTGCAGCAGCGCCTGAACGCGCAGGGCGACACCGCCGGCACAACGGCCGGGGAGCTGGTCGATGATCTGCAGGTGCAGCAGAGCCTGAGCAACATCTATAACACGCTGGAGAGCACCATCAAGGCCATGGACGACGTGCCCGGCCTGATGGATCAGTTCACCCAGATCGTGGGCACCTATTCCCAGCAGCAGCTGCAGGCCTATATCAAGTTCACCGAGGCCCGCGAGATGCTGAACAATTACGAGAAGCAGCTGGAAGATGCCAAGCAGCAGTATGAGGATGCCAAGCAGATGGCCATGGAGAACTCCGACGTGGCCAAGATGCTGGATATTGACACGCTGGCACAGCTGATCTATGCCCAGAACTTCTCCATGCCCGCCGGTTATGTCAAGGATTCCAGCAACAAGTCCTGGCTGCTGAAGGTCGGCGAGGAGTACGACAGCATTAAGGATATCTCCGGTGCCCTGCTGCTCCATGTGGACGGCTTTGGCGATGTCCGTCTGTCTGACGTGGCCGATGTGCAGATCATCGACAACGCGGAGGACAGCTTTACCCGCCTGAACGGCGAGCGCTCCGTGGTGCTGAAGATCTTCAAGAGCAATTCTTCCAGCGCCGGTGAAGTTTCCGGCAACTGCAAGGCTGCCTTCAAGGAGCTGGAACAGAAATACGATGGCCTGCATGTGGTCGTGCTGTCCAACCAGGGCAACTACATCAGCATCATCGTCAGCAGCATCCTGAGCAGTATGCTCATCGGTGCGGCCCTTGCCATCATCGTGCTGGCCATCTTCCTCAAGGATATCAAGCCCACGCTGGTGGTCGGCATCAGTATCCCGCTGTCGGTGCTGTTTGCCGTGGTGCTCATGTACTTCACCGGTCTGGATATGAATATTATGACGCTGGCGGGCCTGTCCCTCGGCATTGGTATGCTGGTAGATAACTCCATCGTCGTCATCGAGAACATCTACCGTCTGCGCAGCCGCGGCGTGCCCGCTGCCCGCGCGGCGGTCCAGGGCACCAAGCAGGTGGGCATGGCCATCATGGCTTCCACCCTCACCTCTGTCTGCGTGTTCCTGCCCGTCATCTTCACATCGGGTGTTATCAAGAGCCTGCTGCAGCCCATGTCCATGTGCATCGGCTACTGTCTGGCTGCTTCCCTCATCGTGGCGCTGACGGTTGCCCCGGCGGCCTCCTCTACCCTGCTGAAAAACGCCAAGCCCAAAGAGCTCAAGTGGTTCGACAAGGTGCAGGAAAAGTATGTCAAGAGCCTGGAATGGTGCTTCCAGCACCGCTGGGCACCGCTGGGCGCGGCAGTGGTGCTGCTGGTGTTCTGCGGCTGGCGCGTGATGTCCATGGGCGTTGAGATGCTGCCCACCATCACCAGCAACGAGGCCATCGTCACCCTCTCCACCGAGAAGGATCTGACCAAGGAAGAATCCTATGCTGTGGCTGAGAATGTCATTGATGCCCTGCTGGCTGTGGACAACGTGGAAGAGGTGGGCGTTACCACCGACAGCCGCGTGGCCGGAATGGATGTCGGCCAGCTGGGTCTGCCCCAGACCATCACCGACCTGCTGAAAGCCGCCAACAGCTACGGCACCTACCAGATCAACGTGATGCTGGACAAGAGCCTCTCCTCCCGGCAGATCGAACAGGCCCGTGAGGCGCTGGAGGAAGCTGTGAACGGTGAGGAGAACTGCACCGCCACCGTTGAGATCAGCGGAATGCAGGAGCTGACCAGCCAGCTGGATATGGGCCTGACCGTCCAGATCTCCGGCAACGACATTGATACCATGACTGCCCTCTCCGAGAAGGTGGTGGATATGGTCAACGAGATGGACGGCTTTACCAATGCCACCAACGGTCTGGGCAGCGGCGATGCCACCATCAACCTGCAGATCGACCGGGATAAGGTCCGTTCCTACGGCCTGACCGTGGCGCAGGTCTACCAGCAGATCGCCGCCAAGCTGACCACCACCACCACGGCCCAGACCCCCGTTGCCATTGATGGCTCCACCATGAATGTCCAGATCAGCAACAATCTGGACCCCATGACCAAGGAAAACATGATGGATATGACCTTTACGACCTCCGTTATGGCCGCCGACGGCACCACCGAGACCGGCACCTGCACGCTGGGCGATATGGCCACCTGGGTCACCGGCTCCACCCCGGACTCCATCACCAGCAAGAACCAGACCCGCTATATCAGCGTGACGGCGGACGCGGTGGAGGGCACCAATACCACCACCGAGACCCGCGCGCTGGAAAAGAAGCTGAACGAGTTTGCCGCATCCGATGAAATGCCCGAGGGCTGCAGCTTCTATATGGGCGGCGGCTCTGAGATCAACGGCATGGTGGTGGATCAGATGGGCCAGTGGATGTTCCTGGCTCTGCCCTTCGTCTACCTTGTTATGGTGGCCCAGTTCCAGAGCCTGCTCTCCCCCTTCATCGTTCTGTTCACCATTCCGCTGGCCTTTACCGGCGGCCTGCTGGGCCTGCTGCTCACCGGCCAGCAGCTGACTATGATCTCCCTGATGGGCTTCATCGTCCTGATGGGCACGGTCGTCAACAACGGCATCGTGTTCGTGGATTACGCCAACCAGCTGCGCATCGGCGGCATGGAGCGCCGCGCGGCCCTGATCGCCACCGGCAAAACACGAATGCGCCCCATCCTGATGACCACCCTGACCACCGTTCTGGCCATGCTCCAGCTGGTGTTCAGCGGCGATATGGCCAGCCAGCTGATGAGCGGTATGGCCATCGTCATCATCTTCGGCCTGACCTACGCCACCCTGATGACCCTGTATGTTGTGCCCCTGATGTATGACATCCTCTTCAAGAAGCCGCCGCTGAACGTGGATATCGGCGATGAGAACCTTGACGACATCCCCGATGATGCCGCCGAGTATATCGCCCAGAACACTGCTCAGCCAGAGTAAGAAAACTTCCCCAAAGCACCCTTCACAGCCATGTGAGGGGTGCTTTTTTGATACTTGCAGTACAGATAAAATGATGATAAAATATAAACGTAGAAAAGTACTCTTTTTCTGAAACGAAAGGATGGCGGAAATGCGTTTCGTACAGTTGGATGAGAAGAATGAAGAACGCATGAATGCTATCCGTAAATTCACCCTGATGGATGACACCTTTATGACACAGGTGTTTTCAGGAGATAAAGAGAGCACACAGGAGCTGCTTCGCATCATCCTGAAACGAAAGGACCTGACCGTCGCAAGGTCTGCAACACAGCTTACGATCGGCAATCTGTTTGGCCGTTCTGTACGGCTGGACATTTATGCAACGGATGATGCAGGCAAGCAGTATGATATCGAAGTACAGCAGGAAGATAAGGGAGCCGCTCCGGAACGGGCGCGGCTGAACAGTGCGATGTTCGATTCCCGCCTGACGACTTCTGGTGAAAAATATTCTGACCTGCCTGAGACATATATCATATTTATTACGGCAAATGATGTTTTGGGAGATGGTCTGCCGGTTTACAATATTGAACGGACGATTCAGGAAACCGGGAAGCTGTTCCACGACCGTGCACATATCGTATATGTGAACGGTGCATATCGTGGAACGGATGAGGTCGGCGCGCTGATGCAGGATTTCCGCTGTGATGACTATCGGGATATCCGGAACCCCAAAATAAGGGCAAGAGTAAAATACTTTAAAGAAGAAACGGAAGGAGTGGCAGCTATGTGCAAGACAATGCAGGTGATCGTTGATCGGGAACGAGAAGATGCCGAGGTGGCAAAGGGAAAGCGCATTGCGCTCAATCTCTGGAAGAACGGAGAGCATGATCTGGATAAGATCGCCCAGACCACCGAACTTTCGTTAGAACAGGTGCGGGAGGCAATTACCGAACCGTGTTCTGCATAAGAAAACTTTCCCCAAAGCACCCTTCACAGCCATGTGAGGGGTGCTTTTTGTCAACTTGCTAAAAAAATCGCCGCAGCTTTGGCACAGTCTCCAAAAATTGAGGAATTCAATAAAAAATATTGACAGGGGGGGGGGGAGATGTAAAATGAGTTCACAATACAGAAGGTGTAGGGGTATGCTTTCTGTGTGGTAAAATATCATTTTACATTGGAGGTTCTACAAATGAAAATGCTCAAGAAAATGGCCGCTCTTCTGCTGGCCGGCGTTATGGCAATGGCACTGCTCACCGCTTGCGGCGATGACAGCACGCCTTCTTTTGGTAAGCAGGTTGAGGATGCAACTTTTGCTTCTGTAAAGGCATCTACTGGTATTCAGGTAAATGATGCAGATCTGAAGAAACTCGCTGAGAGCAAGATTGATCTGATTGACACCGAGAAGGGCACTTTTGATTTTAAGAAATCCTACTCCGCTGAGGAAGCCCAAAAGTTCCAGGAAGATGTGTATTCGACTGGTAAGGGTTCTATGACGATGGCATTACCTCTGATGAAGGATGGCAAAATGCAGAACAATGGTACCTATGAAGTAATGGAAATTACTGCGGATAACATTGGAAGTCTGAATCAGGGTACGGATGCTATGCACGATTTGCTGGATAAGATGGCAAGTGTAAATGGTATGTCTATCAAAATTACGAAAATTGGTGTTGCAGCTAAGACTGTAAATGGAAAGACTTACGCTGCAATTGCAATGACCTATGAGGTTACAGTTGATACATCTGCAATGCCCAAGCAGTAATATCTAATCTGACAATACAAGCCCCGGAGCGCCTACCCCTGGCCCTCCGGGGCTTTTTTCTGCCTATGGGGCAGAACTTACAAAAAATCTCTCGAAATATTGGATAGATTCCCTTAAAAAATGCCAACACAGAAGGAGAAAATTGTGATATAATCAAAACAATAAAGGATAAAACAGAGAGTGTGCTGTCCTGAAAAAATACAAAAGGAGGCGAGCCCTATGGCACAGTTTCTCTCCAAGCCCTTTGGCATGACCCCAAACGGCGAAAAGATCAATGAATACATCATCTCGAACCCCGGCGGGCTGGCGGTCAGTGTGCTGAACTACGGCTGTATCATCAAGAATATCTGGGTGCCCACCAAGAGCGGGCTGGTGGATGTGGTGCTGGGCCACGACACCTACGCCGATTACGTCAAGGACTTTGAATCGTCCGGCAGTACCTGCTGCGGTGCGTTCGTGGGCCGGTACGCCAACCGCATCGAGAATGCCGTGTTCAACGTGGGCGGCAAGACCTATCAGCTGGAAGCCAACAACGGCAAAAACCACCTGCACGGCACCTTCCCGCGCAAGCTGTATGAGGTAAAGGCCTTTGGCGATACCCTGCTTCTGGAGGCCGAAAGCCCCGATGGAGAGGATGGTTTCCCGGGAAATCTGAAGATCTCGGTGCGGTATATCCTCACCGAGGACAACGCCCTGCGGATGGACTACCGTGTCTCCTCTGATGCCGACACTATCATCAACCTGACCAACCACACCTACTTCAATCTGGATGGCGGCGGCGATGTGCTGGGCCAGAAGCTGCGCATCTATGCGTCCCGCTATCTGGAGGGCAACAACGAGACCTGCCCCACCGGCAATATCCTGCCCGTGGCAGGCACGCCGATGGATTTCCGGGCGGGCAAGCCCATTGGCCGGGACATCGACACCGGCTTTTCCCAGACCACCATGGTGGGCGGCGGCTATGACCACTGCTTTGTCATCGACAGGGGCCGCGGGGCCAGCCAGAGCCTGTGCGCCTGGGCTTCCAGCGATAAGACCGGCATCAGCATGAAGGTCTATACCACCCAGCCCGGCGTGCAGCTCTACACCGGCAATTTCCTGCAGGACTGCCCTGCCCCCGGCAAGGGTGGCGTGCCGATGCAGAAATACGGCGGCTTTGCGCTGGAGACCCAGCACTTCCCCTGCAGCCCCTCCCACCCGGAGTTCCCCTCCACCGCCCTGCGGGCCGGGAAAGTGTTCCGTGCCAACACCACCCTGCGGTTCTTCACCGGCAAACAGTGCGGGAAGCTGTAAAATGCAGCCCTCTCATTCAAAGCCTGACGGCTTTGCCTGAGAGGGCTTTTTCTCTGATTTGCACAAAGTGTTCCATCACTCCATGTGCAAAAAACAAAAAACGCTTGTAAATCAATGCGAGAAAAAATAAATGGAAACAAAAATCCATCCTTATAAAATTCCCGTTACTTGATTCTGCGGCCAAAACGATGTATCCTTGTGGCAGAAGGCGGGCCTGCCCCGCGCAAGCAACTTTGGTGACGAGAAGAGAGGTACTTTTATGGCAATTTTGGTTTCCGGCGGTGCCGGTTATATCGGCAGCCACACCTGTATCGAACTGCTGAACGCTGGCTTTGACATCGTGGTGGCAGATAACTATTACAACGCTTCCCCCGTGGTGCTGGATCGGGTCAAGCAGATCACCGGCAAGGACTTCCGGTTCTATCAGGCCGATATGACAAAGCACGAGGACGTGGAGAAGATCTTCACCGAGTGCCCCGATATCGATGCTGTCATCCAGTTTGCCGCCTATAAGGCTGTGGGTGAGAGCGTTTCCAAGCCCATCGAGTACTACTATAACAACCTCAACTGCACGCTGGTCATTCTGGACGTGATGCGCCGCCACAACTGCCGCAACTTCGTGTTCAGCTCTTCCGCCACCGTCTACGGCGACCCCGCCAGCGTGCCCATCACCGAGGACTTCCCCGTGGGTGCCACCACCAACCCCTACGGTACCACCAAGGCCTTTACCGAGCGCATCCTGACCGATGTCTGCAAGGCTGACCCCACTCTGAATGTGGCCCTGCTCCGTTACTTCAACCCCATCGGTGCCCACAAGTCCGGCCTGATCGGCGAGGACCCCAACGGCATCCCCAACAACCTGATGCCCTACATCGCCAAGGTGGCCGTGGGCAAGCTGGAAAAAGTGCACGTCTTTGGCAACGACTACCCCACCCCCGACGGCACCGGCGTGCGCGATTACATCCATGTGGTTGACCTGGCCCGGGGCCATGTCTGCGCCATCAAGAAGCTGCAGACCAACTGCGGCCTGTTCATCTGCAATCTGGGCACCGGCCACGGTTACAGCGTGCTGGATGTCATCCATGCCTTTGAGAAGGCCTGCGGCAAGAAGCTCCCCTATGTGATCGATCCCCGCCGCCCCGGCGATATCGCCGAGTGCTATGCCGATCCCACCAAGGCCAAGAATGAGCTGGGCTGGGTGGCTGAGTACGGCATCGAGGAGATGTGTGCCGACAGCTGGAACTGGCAGAAGAACAACCCCGATGGCTACCACACCGTGAAGTAAACAGAATTGTTCTCAAAACGCACCTTTGAACGTGAAAATTCAGGGGTGCGTTTTCTTTTTGCCCGGAAACCTGCCGGAACAGGAGAAGGATTTCCACAAAAAACAGCGGGGACAGGCGAGAATTTTTGCCGCTTCCTGCCTTGACAATGCCTTTGAGTTAGCTTATATTAAGACTGTTCACATACACTAACATTTTGTCGAAGGAAAGGCATCTGCCATGACATTAAAGGAACTGAAGATCGGCGAAAGTGCCGTGATCGATACAGTGGGCGGAACGGGAGAACTCCGCCAGCATTTTCTGGATATGGGGCTGATCCCCGGCGAGAAGGTCACGCTGGTGAAATTCGCGCCCATGGGGGACCCCATGGAGCTGCAGATCCACGGCTATGAGCTGACCCTGCGGCTGGACGATGCGGCACGGATCGAGATCACCCCGGCGGAAGCACCCGCAGCGGCCCCGGCACGGAAGGCCGGCCGGATGGTGGAGCACCCGGGCCTGGGTGAGGGCGGCCGCTACCACACCAAAAAGGGCGAACACCCGCTGCCGGATGGAACGGTGCTGACATTTGCGCTGGCCGGAAATCAGAACTGCGGCAAAACGACCCTGTTCAACCAGCTCACCGGCTCCAACCAGCATGTGGGCAACTTTCCGGGCGTGACGGTGGACCGCAAGAGCGGTGCCATCCGGGAGCACCCTGATACCGAAGTCACCGACCTGCCCGGCATCTACTCCATGTCGCCCTATTCCAGCGAGGAGATCGTGACCCGCCAGTTCATCATTGGCGAAAAGCCCACGGGCATCATCAACATCGTGGATGCCACCAACATCGAGCGCAATCTGTACTTAACGATGCAGCTGATGGAGCTGGACACCCCCATGGTGCTGGCACTGAATATGATGGATGAGGTGCGCGGCAACGGCGGCACCATCAACATCAACGAGATGGAAGCGATGCTGGGCATCCCGGTGGTCCCCATTTCCGCCGCCAAGAACGAGGGCGTGGATGAGCTGGTGGATCACGCCATCCATGTGGCAAAGTATCAGGAGCGCCCGGGCCGGATGGACTTCTGCGGCGAGGATGACCACGGCGGTGCGGTTCACCGCTGCATCCACGGCATCATCCACCTCATCGAGGACCACGCCCGGGCGGCGGGGATCCCGGTGCGCTTTGCCGCCACAAAGCTGGTGGAAGGCGACCCCCGCATTGAGGAGGCCCTGAAGCTGGATCAGAACGAAAAAGAGATGATCGAACATATCATCCTGCAGATGGAGCAGGAACGCGGTCTGGACCGCGCCGCCGCCATTGCAGATATGCGGTTCCACTTTATCCATCAGCTGGTGAATCAGACCGTGGTAAAGCCCCACCAGAGCAAGGAGCAGCTGCGCAGCGCAAGGATCGACCGCTTCCTCACCGGAAAGTACACGGCGATTCCGGCATTCGTGGGCATTATGGCGCTGGTGTTCTATCTGACCTTTGGCGTGATCGGCGCGGGGCTGCAAGGCCTGCTGGAACTGGGCATTGAGAACCTGACGATCCTTGTGGACAATGCCCTGACGGCATGGAACGTCAACGATGCAGTGCATTCGCTGGTGATCGACGGCATCTTTACCGGTGTGGGCAGTGTGCTGAGCTTCCTGCCCATCATCGTGACCCTGTTCTTCTTCCTTTCCCTGCTGGAGGATACCGGCTATATGGCCCGCGTGGCCTTTGTGATGGACAAGCTGCTGCGGCGTATCGGTCTTTCGGGCCGCAGCATCGTGCCCATGCTCATCGGCTTTGGCTGCACGGTCCCCGGCGTGATGGCAAGCCGCACGCTGCCCTCGGAGCGGGACCGGAAAATGACCATCCTGCTCACGCCCTTTATGAGCTGCTCGGCCAAGCTCCCGATCTACAGCCTGTTTGCGGTGACCTTCTTCCCGGAGTACGCCGCACTGGTCATGGTGGGCCTGTATTTCCTGGGCATCCTTGTGGGCATCGGAATGGCCTTTCTGCTCAAGGGAACGCTGTTCAAGGGCGAGGCCGTGCCCTTTGTCATGGAGCTGCCCAACTACCGCCTGCCCGGCCTGAAAAATGTGGCCCAGCTGCTCTGGGAAAAGGCCCGGGATTTCCTCGAGCGTGCCTTTACGGTCATTTTCCTGGCAACCATCATCATCTGGTTCCTGCAGAACTTTGACTTCCAGCTCAGCCTGACCGCAGACCCGCAGGAGAGCATCCTGGCCTGGATCGCCAGCGGCATCGCGCCGTTGTTTGCACCGCTGGGCTTTGGCGACTGGCGGGTGTCCACGGCGCTGATCACCGGCTTTATGGCAAAGGAGAGCGTTGTCTCCACCCTTACCATCCTGTATGGCTCCTCTGCCGCACTGGGCGCGGCGCTCAGCCCGGCGGCAGCGGCTCCCCTGCTGGTGTTCTGCCTGCTCTATACTCCCTGCATCGCCGCTGTGGCATCGGTCAAGCGGGAGATGGGCGGCCGCTGGGCCACCGTTATGGTCGTAAACCAGTGCGTTGTGGCATGGCTTGCCGCGCTCGTTGTGCGGTTCCTCGCCGTGGCGGTGCTGTGACCCTGTCCTGAAACATATCAAAAGTCCGTACCGTGAAAATCTTCATGGTGCGGGCTTTTATTGTTTGGCTTTTTTCTGGAATTCGAGGAACTTGATATACTCCCGGACTTTCTGGATGTCTTCTGCGGTAAAGTTTTGCGGGCATTGCACCGCATGGTCAGAGCGCTCGTAAGGCATCGGTTCTCGGATGAGACCCAGCAGGTAATCGAGAGAGATATTGAAGAGTTTGGCAATCTTGACCTTAGTAGAATCATCTGGGACACAGCGGCTACGTTCATACGCTGAGATCGTCAAAGGTGAAAGGGAAAGTTCTTTTGCAAGGTCAACTTGGGTCATTCCATGGTCTTTTCGCAACTCACGTAATAGTTCTCCAAACATTGCAATTCCCCCCTTGCTACAAACTAACTAAAGTATAGCCGGTTGTAATAGTCAAAAGAGAGAAACTTATAGTGTTTTGATATTTTTGCTTGACTGAATTATACTTATGATATAGTATAGAGGTGAAAACTATGGAGAACTTCATAGTTTAATAATGACAAAGGAGAGTGTGAAAAATGTGTTCAAATGAAAAAGACCCGTTTGGATGGGGCGATTTTGACCGTGAAGAAACAAACAGTGATGGTCAGCATTTCTGGGGAAGTGACAATGGAGACGGAACTACGACCTGGTATGATGACAATGGCGATTGCGATTGTATAACAGAAACGCCTGACGATGACTGAGCAGAAATCCCGTGCAATCACAACGACTGCACGGGATTTTTGCGTCCATGCAGTGCTATGGCACAATTTTGTATAGCATAACTGAACGAAAACATCAAAATATGGGATTTTGTTTAATTATACTGAACAAAATTGTTTACATCCCGAAAATTGTATGCTAAGATAAGGATGTGAGGTGATGTATGATGGTGCTGCGAAAAAGCTATCTGGATAAAATTGTCCCTTTTATTGACCAGGACTTGATCAAAGTTCTGGTGGGTATCCGCCGCTGTGGGAAAACTGTCCTGCTCGGACAGATCAAAGATGTTCTCATTCAGCGCGGTGCTCCGGCACAAAATATTATTCAGGCGAACTTTGAGTCGATGCGTTTCCGCAATGCCAGAACAGCGGAAGCGTTATATGACTATATCACCGAAAAGGCAAGCGGCTGTTTTGGCAAAATCTATATCCTTCTGGATGAGATTCAAGAGGTAGAGCGCTGGCAGGTTGCAATCAATTCCCTGCGGGTGGATTTTGACTGTGATATCTACCTGACAGGTTCCAATTCCAAGCTGCTTTCCGGTGAGCTGGCAACCTATCTTTCAGGCCGATACATCCAGATTCAAGTGTTTCCCTTTTCACTTGCCGAGGCCAAACAGCAGTGCCTTGAGAATGGAACCTATACCTCAGACGAAAAACTTTTTGCCGATTATCTGAAGTATGGCGGCTTCCCTCAGCGATTCTTCCTGCCGGATGAACATTCCATCGCTACCTATCTGGATGATTTATATGAAGCAATCGTTGTCCGGGATGTCATGCTGCGCCACGGCATCCGGGAACAGACGGCACTGCGGAATGTCCTTGCGTTCCTGCTGGACAACATCGGCAATCCATTCTCTGCACGCAATATCAGCGGACGCATGGTTTCGGAGGGAATGAAAATATCCACCGCTACGGTTTTGAACTATGTGGATTATTTCAAAGAAGCGTTTATTCTCCTGAATGCGAGCCGCTATGATATCAAGGGAAAGGCGCTTCTTTCCAGCACAGAGAAATACTATGCTGTTGATCTCGGCTTACGAAACGTCATCAAAAAGAGCGAAAAGCTCGACAGCAACAAGCTATACGAAAATATCGTCTATCTGGAAATGCGGAGCCGTGGCTATGAGGTCCAGGTCGGCAAGTTGGACGATACCGAGATCGACTTCATCTGCTATCGTGGCAATGAAAAGCTCTATATTCAGGTTGCCTATCTGATCACTCCGGCCGACGAAGAGCGGGAGTTTGGAAATCTTGAACGCCTGAACGACAATTATCCCAAGTATGTGATCAGTAGTGATCTGGTCGATTTGAGCCGGAACGGCATCATTCACCGGAATATCATTGACTTTCTGCTGAATCCGTAAATTTTACAATCAGAATCAGAATGACCCGTGCAATCACCACGACTGCACGGGAATTTTTATCCCTTCCCCTTGACAAATCCCCTCCCCTATGCTAAAATAATTCAAAAATGAACAATTCAAAAAGAGAGAAAGAGAGGCGCGCAATGCGTGAGCTGAACCCCAGTGTGGAATTTGCCAACAAGACGGGCCTTGTGTACAGCGCCGTCTGCAAGCCGCTGTGCCAGAAGCTGCACCTGCCGCAGACAGCGTTTGATATCCTGATGTTCCTTGCCAACAACCCCAACTACACGACCGCCCGCGATATCGTGGAGGTGCGCCACATCAAGGCGAACCTTGTCTCGGTGAATGTGGACAAGCTGGTGCAGGAGGGCTTTTTGGAGCGCCGCCCGGTGCTGGGTGACCGCCGCAAAACGGAGCTTGCCTGCACCGAAAAGGCGCAGTCCATCATCGAACAGGGCTGCAGGATGCAGGATGATTTCATCCGCCGCCTGATGGCAGGGCTGGAGGAAGAAAAACTCGAGATATTTTTTGAAGTCATCGATACGATGAACGAAAACCTGGATGCGATCCTAGAAGGAGAAGAATAAGATGAACCTGCTGTTTACCATCATCGTTACCTTTTTTGCCGGAATGGGCGCGGGCCTGGGCACCGGCTTTGCGGGCATGAGCGCTGCCGCTGTCATCAGCCCGATGCTCATCACCTTCCTGGGGATGGACCCCTATATGGCAGTCGGCATTGCTCTTTCCTCGGATGTGCTGGCCAGTGCGGTGTCTGCCTACACCTACCACAAAAACAAGAACCTGGATATCAAAAACGGCCTGATTATGATGGCCAGCGTGCTGCTGTTCACCGTGGTGGGCAGCTGGGTGGCAAGCCTGGTGCCTTCCACCACCATGGGCAGCTTCTCGGTGTTTATGACGTTCCTGCTGGGCATTAAATTCATCGTCAAGCCCGTTATGACCACCAAAGAAGCCATGCAGGGGGTCTCTGCTAAGAAGCGTGCTCTCCAGTCCATCGTCTGCGGTGTGGTCATCGGGATGATCTGCGGCTTTATCGGTGCCGGCGGCGGCATGATGATGCTGCTCATCCTGACCAGTGTGCTGGGCTACGAGCTCAAGACTGCCGTGGGCACCAGCGTGTTCATTATGACTTTCACCGCCCTGACCGGCGCGGTCTCCCACTTTACCATCGGCGGCGCACCGGACTGGACCGTGTTCATCCTCTGCGTTCTGTTCACCCTGCTGTGGGCCCGCATCGCCGCTGTCTTTGCCAATAAGGCCGATGCCAAGACCCTGAACCGTGCAACCGGCATCGTTCTGGTCGTGCTGGGCATCGTGGTCATGGGCTTCAATCTCCTGACAAAATAAATCGCAAAAGAAAAGAGCCTGTCTCCCGAAATTCCTTGGAGACAGGCTCTTTTTGTTGTATTGCGTCAGAAGCTATGTTATACTTACTGTGCTGCCCTTCCATTACTCCCGCAGCAGGGAGGAGGTGGATAGCGATGGAATACCTCATGAGTTTTTTGGTCTCGGTCGGAGCACAGGTGATCGGACACTTCCTGTGCAAGTGGCTTGACCCGGACGATGAGAAGGGCGAGTAAGCACAAGGCCCCCGAAGAGCGGACATCTCTTCGGGGGCCATTTTGCGTGGATAGCTTAGAACCTCATGAATTCCTTGCAACCTTAGTATATGCGATTTTTGAAAAAAGTCAAGTGGTACGCAAAAAGTTTACTTTTCTTCGATGGTGGAGTGCTCGATCACCCAGTCGGCGGCGCGGCGGATGGCCTCGCTGCGCTGCATGGCGGGGATGTTGGCGTTGGCCTTGACCTCTTCCAGCGTTTTCTTGGTGCGGTCGGCGCGCTCCTGCAGGTTCTTGGTGATCTCCTCATCGGTGGGCACCAGACCTTCGTTCTGGGCGACCTGCAGCAGAGCCATCCGGGCGCGGGTGTTCTTCTCGGCGGCGGCGTGAACGTTGGCCGTGAAGTTCTCGCGGGTCTGGTGGATCTGGCTCAGGTAGCGGTCCAGGCTCATGCGCTGCATCTGGAGCTGCTGCTGGATGTTCTGCATCTCCTGCTGGTAGGTGCTCTCCACCAGAACGCTGGGGAGCTCGCCCTCAGCGGCAGAGGCCAGCTGGGTCAACACCTGATCCTTGGCGCGGTTCAGGGCGCTGGCGTGCTTGCCGTCGTGCAGCTGCTTGCGCACCTGCTCCCGGAACGCTTCCATGGTGTCCACCTTGCCCACCTTCTTGGCAAAATCGCTGTTCAGGGCGGGCAGCTGGCGGACGCAGACATCGATCAGCTTGATCTTAAAGACAACGGGCTTTCCGGCCAGGTCCTTGACGTGATAGCGTACCGGGAAGGTGACGTTGATCTCGAATTCCTCGCCGCCCTTGTGGCCCAGAATGCCGTCCTCAAAGCCGGGGATCATCCGGCCGCTGCCCAGCTGCAGGGTCTGGTTCTGTGCGGAACCGCCCTGGAAGGGCTTGCCGTCCAGCAGGCCCTCGTAATCGATGTGAACGATGTTGCCCTTGACGGCTGGGCCCTTGTGGGGCACCAGCTCAGCGGCAGCATTGCGGCGGCGCTCCAGCACGGCATCGATCTCTTTGTCGGTGACGGCGGGGGTCACGCACTCCACATGGAAGCCGGTGGTCTGGGTCAGGTTCAGCTCCGGCTGCAGCGGGGTGGTGGCGGTGGCTACAAAGCCCTCGTCCTTTTTGACGCTGACCAGGTCGTAGCTGGGCTCATCCACCGCCTTGAAGCCGTGCTCGGCCATGGCGGCCTCGTACAGGGCAGGAACATCGCGATCCATCAGGTCGTTGATGGCATCATACCAGAATGTGTGCTCGCCGCGGTCGGCCTCGATCTGAGCACGGTCAGCCTCGCCCTTGGCAAAGCCCTTGATGGTGTAGCTGGCGCGGGTGCGCTCATACACCGCATTGGATGCGGTCTCCAGCTCCTCAGCCGTTGCGCTGAAGGTCATCTTGCAGACACTCTTTTCGGGAGTTTCCACGCTTACCAGTTTCATAGGAATCCAACCTCCGTGTTGCCCCCAAAGGAGCGATTTCAAACATTAGTAAAGTTATTATAGCACAAGTGGGGCAAAAGCGGTATAATAAAAGAGAGAAAAAGTGCGAAGCGGGCGATTTTTGCCCGACGGAGCACGAAAGGATGTGCATCGGATGCGCTTGTTTGACGTTCTCGGGCCGGTTATGATCGGCCCCTCTTCCAGCCATACAGCGGGTGCCGCCCGGATCGGCTACACGGCCCAGAAGCTTCTGGGTGAGATCCCGGTGCAGGCGGATATCGGCCTGTACGGCAGTTTTGCCACCACCGGAAAGGGACATGGCACGGATAAAGCCCTGGTCGCCGGCCTGCTTGGCCTGCGGCCCGATGATCCCCGCCTGCCCGACAGCTTTGCCCTGGCCGCAGAGCAGGGCATGGCATTCCGGATCCATCCTGTGGAATTGCGCTCTGCGCACCCCAATACCGCTGTTCTCACCCTGACGGGCCGGGAGGGGCGGGTGCTTTCCATGAAAGCCGCTTCGGTAGGCGGCGGGCGCATCCGCGTGACCGAGATCGACGGCGTGCCCGCCGATTTCGGCGGCGACAGCAACACCCTGATCATTCACAATGAGGACACCCCCGGCTGCATCGCCGAGGTGACCACCTGCCTTGCCGTGCGCAGGATCAACGTTGCATCGATGCAGGTGTTCCGCGCAGGAACCGGTGGCTATGCCGTTATGGTGCTGGAGTGCGATTCCCACATCCCCCACCCGCTGGAACGGAAGCTGGCGACCCTGCCCGGCATCCTGAAGGTGACCTGCCTGAACATCGACGAGCCCGAAGAAGACGCGGAGGAATGACCATGTCCTTTTTATCCTGTGAAGAAATGCTGGCCGCTGCCCGCAGCCAGAACCTCTCCCTTGCTGAGGCCATCCTGCGCAGTGATCTGGCCGAGAGCCGCCTGACCGAAGAGGCCAGCCGCCATGCCATGCATCACCTGTGGCATGTGATGGAGGCCACCAGCCGGGATTATGACCCTGCCCAGCGCAGCCGCAGCGGCCTGTCCGGCGGCGATGCCGCCAAGGTGGAACAGGCCCATCAGGCGGGCAGGAGCTATGGCGGGGATTACCTTGCTGAGGTGACCGCCGAAGCCCTCAAGACCGCCGAGTGCAACGCCTGCATGAAACGGATCGTTGCTGCCCCCACGGCGGGCAGCTGCGGTGTGCTACCGGCGGTGCTGCTTCCCCTTGCCCGTGCAGGCGAGGCCGATGAAGAAGCCATCTGTGATGCCCTCTATGTGGCCGCAGGCTTTGGGCAGGTCATCGCTGCCCGGGCCACTCTGGCCGGTGCCGAGGGTGGCTGTCAGGCTGAGGTGGGAGCCGCCAGTGCCATGGCCGCCGCCGCCCTCTGCCACCTGAAGGGCGGTACCCCGGAGCAGTGCGCCGCCGCTGCCGCTATGGCACTGGGCAACCTGCTGGGCCTGGTCTGCGACCCTGTGGCCGGTCTGGTGGAGGTGCCCTGCATCAAGCGCAATGTTGTGGGTGCCGTGAACGCCGTTTCCTGCGCCAATATGGCGCTTGCGGGGGTGGATTACGCCATCCCCTGCGATGAAGTCATCGATGCCATGGGCCGCGTGGGCAGTCTGCTTTCCCCCGATCTGCGGGAGACCGGCCAGGGCGGCCTTGCTGCAACGCCGACCGGTGTCCGCATCGCCGAGCGTCTGGCAGAGGAAGCCTGAGGTCCGCGCGGAAAATATTGAAAAGACGTACTTTTCTGTGCGGAAAAATAAAAAACGAAAATAAAATCAAAAAATCTGCAAAAAACTGTTGACAAACCCCGCCCTGCGTGATAAAATACATCTTGTTCCGACCGGAACGTATGCGTTGGTAGCTCAGCTGGATAGAGTGACTGACTACGAATCAGTAGGCCGGGGGTTCGAGTCCCTTCCATCGCACCAGAAAATGCCG
>OJOF01000484.1_pt1 | contig 35197 bp, 27 predicted proteins | sample 1598181 | NCBI WGS metagenome assembly OJOF01 (sample SAMN01915226, study PRJEB22387) | human gut metagenome | isolation source: stool | host: Homo sapiens | place: USA
ATAGATACAAAGAAAGAGCAAAAAGTTGTAAAACGTACGTTAATGTTTATTTTTTGCGCACGTAGGTGATGTAGGTGTAGGGGTAAGGGTTCTTCTCGTCTGCGGGATACTCCTCACGTTCAGTCTCTTCCCAAAGGTCCCAGTTTACGACGGGAAAGAACGAGGTAGCGTCGGGAAACTCATGATGGATGCGGGTTATATACATCTTGTCGGCTATTCTCAAAGCCTGTCTGTAGACCAACGCACCGCCAATGATGAATATCTCGTCCTCTTTCTCACATAAATCCAGAGCGGCCCCCATAGACTCGCAAGCGAAACAATTCACAAAACCAGCTTCGGGCATAGTCGTCAATACGACATTCTTCCGATTGGGCAGTGGCGCTACAGGGAGAGACTCGAATGTCTTACGTCCCATGATTACCGCATGTCCCGTGGTTAATTCCTTGAAACGCTTCATGTCTGAAGGCATGTGACATAATAATTGCTGATTCTTTCCGATCGCGCTTTTATCTGCGATTGCTGCGATGATAGAAATTGTACTCATAGACTTATTGATTTATGATTTGTAATTTATGATTTATGAATTAACTGTCAACTGTCCATCGTCAACTGCCAATTCTCAGACGGCCACTTCTCCCTTGATGTGGGGATGTGGGTCGTATCCGGTCAAATTGAAATCCTCGAACTTAAAATCGAAGATGCTCTTTACGTCCGGGTTGATCTCCATACGGGGCAACGCACGTGGCTCACGTGTCAATTGTAACTTAACTTGCTCCAAATGGTTGCTGTAGATATGGGCGTCTCCCAACGTATGAACAAAATCTCCCGCTTTAAGGCCGGTAGCTTGTGCCATCATTTGTAATAACAAGGCATAGGAGGCAATGTTGAACGGAACGCCAAGGAAAATATCCGCGCTACGTTGATACAATTGTAGGCTCAACCGTCCGTTCGCCACGTAAAACTGGAAGAAAGCGTGGCAAGGAGGCAGGTTCATGTTGTCTAAGTCCGCCACGTTCCATGCGCTTACAATGATTCGTCGTGAATCCGGGTTATGCTTGATCGTCTCCACGGCCTCGGTGATCTGGTCGATAGATCCTCCTTTATAATCCGGCCATGACCGCCATTGGTAACCGTATATATGCCCAAGGCTACCATCTGCGTCGGCCCACTCGTTCCAGATGCGTACGCCATGATCTTGCAGATATTTTACGTTGGTATCTCCATTCAGGAACCATAACAATTCGTAGATGATAGACTTCAGATGCAGCTTCTTGGTAGTGAGTAGCGGGAATCCCTCTTCCAGATTGAACCGCATCTGATGACCGAATACGCTGATCGTTCCCGTACCCGTCCGGTCTTCTTTTCTAACTCCCTCGGTAAGCACTCTATTGAGCAGCTCTAAATATTGTTTCATTACTCACTTATTACAATAGTGTGCAAATGTACAAAAGTGAATCGTATTATACTAGAATAACGGGTCAAAATATGAAATCGGTTGAGGATTCAAACGGTTTCTTCATGTATCCTTGGCGGTTTCTTCGGGAGGTATTAGGGGATTTGTATGAAGGTATAGCTTATTTATCATCTGTTGGACGATCATCTACCAACTGTTGCATGATCTTCCAACGGCTGTTGCATGATCATCCACCAATTGGTGGATGATTAAGATGTCAAGAGGAAGAGTGTAGTACTTCGGGAGGAAATCGGTAAGGATTCCCGAGAAAATGCGTAAGGATATTGGACCTCATGTGGATAGAATGCGTATCTTTGCCCGAAGAATAACATTTATTAATTTTAAAGGAAAGAGATGAAAAAACTTTGTTTTGCGGTCATGGCAATGTGTATGTTATTGTCATGCGGAGGTAAGAATGAGAAGGAGGCGGCTACGGAAGAGGCCACTCTTTCTGGTTTGATGAAGTCGGATTTTGTATCTGAGGTAGATGGTAAGCCGACTGCTTTGTATGTGTTGAAGAATAAGAAAGGTGCTGAGGCTTGCGTAACGAATTGGGGCGGACGCTTGGTTTCCGTGATGGTGCCTGATAAGAACGGTAAGATGACGGACGTGGTGCTGGGTTACGATAATATCGCGCAATACGTGGCGAACCCAGACATGAATTATGGTGCCTTGATCGGACGCTATGGCAACCGCATCGCGAATGGTAAGTTTACGTTGGACGGAACGGAGTATCAACTTCCGCAGAATAATAACGGCCATTGCTTGCATGGAGGTCCGAAGGGATATCATGCGGTAGTTTGGGACGCGAAACAGATCGATGACCAGACTTTGCAGCTGACTTATCTATCGAAGGACGGTGAGGCAGGTTTCCCCGGTAATCTGGATATCAAGGTGATCTATAAGTTGACGGATGATAACGCCGTTGATATTAAGTACGAGGCGACTACCGATAAGGCTACTGTAGTGAACCTGACTAATCATAGTTATTTCAACCTTTCCGGTGTTCCCGGCTCGCAAATCACGGATCATACGATCATGATCGACGCGGATACGTATAATCCGGTGGATGAGACGTTGATCCCGACCGGTATCGAACCGGTAGAGGGCACTCCGATGGATCTTCGCAAATCGGTAGTAGTGGGTACGGATATCGACAACGAGTTCGCTCAATTGGTTTACGGTGGTGGCTACGATCATAACTGGATATTGAACGCCGCCGGCGATATCAATAAGGTAGCCGCTAAGGTAGTAGCTCCGACAAGCGGTATCGTTATGGAAGTTTACACCAACGAGCCGGGTCTTCAATTCTATGCCGGCAACTCAATGACGAAAGCGGGTGATAAAGGCAAGTTAGGTGTGGTTTACCCACATCGTGGCGCTCTATGTCTGGAGACTCAACATTACCCGGATAGCCCGAACCAGCCGACATTCCCGAGCGTAGTGCTTCGTCCGGGCGAGAAATATACGAGTGAGTGTATTTATAAGTTCTCGGTAGAGTAAATAAGGAAGAAAGTTCCGGATTTGGAAATATCTACATAATGGTGAGGCGTATATACATAAATAGGATGTATATGCGCCTCTCTTTTTTACTCACGGAAGCATCTTGTTTATAGTGGAAGAATTTATCGCTAGAGAGTATACGCTATCTTTTCCCAATAGATTTTAAAAGAGAAAAATAAATCCATATGATGTATGAGAAAAAGCGTTATATTTGTATCGATAAAGTAAACTCTTGTGGAAATTCAAGGGTTTATGAATCAAAGTGTGATTACGATAAGCGTTTAAGATATTATCTTTGGAACTGAAAATCGCCAAGTTTCAAGTCGGACAGAGATAATAGGCAACTAAACGCTCACGCTTGTTATATATACTGCCTAATAGTATACGTAATAAGGCGTGGGCTGTTGTTTATTATTTGTCCGATGGGTGTTTGGCGATGCCTCAGTTTCGAATAGTAGATTAACAGTTCCCACGCTTGAACCTAAATGCGACTGTTAACCATCTGTATATCAGTGCTCATTTATAACTGAAAGGCTATTTTGATACCACATGTTTCCCATCGATTGTTAAGGTCATTGTTTCCCCTTTACACGAATTGAAAACGATAATTGAGCGTGTTTTATTCCACCATTTGCGGTTTACATTCATAAACACCGTCCACATATAATATCCAGCAGTTCATTGGCTATAGATGAATCAATGATTCTTATCACGTTATTTTCTTCCGTGTTGTATCCAAAGAAGTTGATGCTGCCATACCAAACAGTGGTTTTATCAAATATCGCACATTGCACTGACAGGTTTTCAATGCACTGTACTTCTATGCCATTCTCCCGTAATTCATTTTCGCTATAACTTTGTTCTTTGATACAAACAACGACTTCAATACCATTGGTCATAAGTTCCCGTAACAAAGATAGTAGCCGAGGGGTGTATTTGAATTTTATCTTTTGGCAAGAGATGACTATGCTATGTTTTGTTGTAAGCAGGTCTTGACGGAATGATTCGGAAAAAGTCTGACCATCATAAATCAATTCTTGCTTTGAAACGTTGTTTCCATCTGTTGGTTTCGGGACACCATAGCCCACAGATGCATATCCTCTCAATCGTTTACGATACATGGAATCGCAGAGAGGAACACGTATGTCAACATAGTCATAGATGCGCACCTCATTCTTTCCGTCATAATCACGGTGTAGCCTTCCTGCGTATTGCGCAATATTGCCTTTTCATGAAATGGGTAGCGCAAGAAACAGTGTGTCAAGTCTGGGATAGTCAAAGCCTTCACCTATGTATTTGCCTGTGGCAATTATGACTAAAGAAGCAGATGCCGGGATATTCTCCAATTTCTCCATTGCCATTCTCTTCTCTTTCGCTGAGTCTGCACCGACAAGGCTGACTACATGCATTGCATGGGGCTGCAACAATTCCGTCAGGACTCTCACATGGGATGTCAAGTTTGTAAGGATGATTGGAGTTCGTCCTTCTGCAATTACAGTTTTCACATCCTCAATAATGAGGTTGTTTCTCACTTTGTCTGTTGACAACGCCTCTATGGTTTGAGTATATGTTTTGGTATCAGGCGAGACATTACGGAAAGATGTGAAACGCGGTATTAGGGTTGCGAACAAAACTTTGTCTGTCCATCTGGCTTTTCGCATCCGCAGTATATCGTATCTTTCCACATTGCATAAAGATGATGGGCTGATGTCCATCCTTGCGTATAGGGGTGGCTGTAAGTCCATAAACGTAATGAGCGTTTACCTGTTTCAGTACTTGTTCAAAACTTACAGACGAAACATGATGACATTCATCGACAATCACCATGCCGTAATCTCGCACAAAAGGTTTGACCTCGTTGTTTTCCAAGCATGATTGAATCAAGGCAATGTCAATCACGCCATGCAACGAATCCTTTCCAGAGCACAGTTCCCCTATGGGAGAAAGATTTTTCTTCCGTCGTTTTGAATTATCCTCTACGACTTCGCTTATTTCCAAAAAGTCTTTCAATTGCTTCTTCCACTGGTCAAGCAGCGATTTCCTGTGTACCAATATCAACGTATTCACTTTCCTTTGAGCAATCATCGCAATGGCAAACACGGTTTTCCCAAAAGCCGTTGTGGCAGACAGTGTGCCTACAGGATGAGGAAACATAGAGGACATGGCTTGCTGTTGCTCTTCACGGAGTTTACCTTTGAATGACACATTGATGGCTCGTCCATGACAGGTCTTATCATCTATGGAGTATCTCACATTGTTTGCCTTAAGCAGCTCCACTACATCATCCTCGCAACCACGAGGCAGGGCAAGGTAATCGTCGGTCAGTTCTGAGCATGATATTATACGGGGAACATCATAGGTTGACAGCCTCATGCCTTGCTTTGCATAGAACTCTGGATTATGAAATGCTGCTATTCTCTTGTAATAGTTGACAGCCTTTGCAGATAAGCAAGACAAAGGGACGTACAGCATATTCGCCCTTGTCAACGTTATACTTGTGGGAAAATCTGATTGGTCAATAGTCTCTGGCTTAGGCGTTTCCCAAGGTTTTCCCTCGCTGCTTTTAGTCAATTCGCCCAATGTCGAAGCGTGTTTCTGTAGAATGTCATCAACGGTTGCCTCTGACAGTTTCTGAATATTGATCAGGAAAGTCCATTGATTGGAATATGGCTGGAAGTTTTCATCTACAAATACGCTGTTGCCAATCCTTCGTACCTGTCCTTGTAAAGGTAGGGCTACGAGATTTCCAAATCCTCCATCAGGCAAAGTGTCTTGGTTTGGGAAAAACCTGTCGTATGATTTAAAGGATAGATATACCTCCTTATTCATTGCCTCTGATAGAATTGACTTTCCCAGCCGTCTTGCTTTAATGGCTGCTATGGCTGTGTCAAAGAACACCCAAACATGTGCCCCATTGCCAGAGCGTGACCGCTCTATATAACACGGGACTCCCCATTCCTTGCATACGCAGGCAAAGGCAAGCACATCTTTCTCATACCCATGCTCACAACTCTTGTCATCAAAATCAGTACAGAGGAAATAGCAGGTGTTATCATTCAACATAGGATATAAGCCAACTACATCACGCCCATAGGCATCCTTACCCGCAAGGTGATTGAAGATATGTTCGTATGATAATGGAGCGAACTTTCGGTTAGGGCATTCTGAACATTTGTATTTACGCTTGTCGCAGAATTCCCTGTTCCATTCCCGTTCACATACAGGCTGATAGCCAGACTTCTTAGTCGTATCGCTATACCATCTTTTGGCAAAGACATCCTTGCGCCCTTTGAATAGGCTTTGGAACAACTCCACCTTTTCCTGCAAAGAAAGGCTGATGGTTGAATTCGTTGGGCTTGAGGATTGGGACGCAGTAAGGTTCCCATCATGAGCACACGCTTCAAACGGTATGCCATGTTCGGCAAGAAGAGACTTTAGTCGCTTGTTCTCCTCTTCCAATTCGTACAATCTTCTCTTGATGGTATCTGCATCCATAATCGTAGTCTTACATGATTGTTTTTTGTGCCACTTCTATGGCATCCCGTTTCAGAATATGGTCATTTTCTGTACCTACAGCATCTATCACTTTGTCGGCAAGCCATAGCTTCAGCATCTCGTTCTCATCTTGATGCAGCAATTCTGCAAGTTTGACTACTTGCTCTCGTTTGGCTCGTCTATCTCCACGCTCAATCTTACTGAACATAGGGGTATCAATCTCTAAAGCTGCTGCCAACTGGCGTTGCAACAAACCTTGCTCGTCTCTGAGTTCTCTGATTTTGTCTCCGAATAACATATCTCTTGTTTTCTTTAAGTTCGACTAAATAAATTTTGTTCTACTAACGCATAAAAGATGCATTATTACTGATTATCAGAATATTATAAATTTAAGTGTGTGCACTTCGACTAAGACTTCCACTAAAGTTGGACTAAACTTTGACTAAAATCCACTTCTTACCATTTGTTAATTCGATAATGCCTTCTTTTTTGAGAGCCGACAGCAAATTACTTATCTTTCGAATCTTCTGTTCATCTGTCAATACATCAGACAACTTGGATTGCAATAGTTGATTGAGCTCGCCTCTGGTAGCTCCACCGAACGATTTTAGGTATGATATGATCATCTCTTTGAAGTGCATGTCATTGAAGCTCCTGTTTCTGATGTATTCAGTTTTCAGTTCTTCATTATTGGCAGTTTTGGCAACATATTCCGACAGGTATAACTTGGGATAGCGTCCTTCTATAAGGTGCAACTTCCTTAATCGATTGGCAGTCTCTTTGTCAATAGTGTCATGTTTCTGTACCATATCCAATGCTATGCAGTCATTTAGAGACAGATTGGGATTGGCTTTCAACAAACGATAATATTCCTCATTGATAAGTTTGCCGTAGATTTTTACTGTGACTTCCTTTCTTGCTTGGTCAATCTTGTAATCGGGCATTGGGAAGAAACGTTTTTGTTGTTCTGTGAACACCTTTCGGATTCCTCTTCCAATTGTGTCTATCATATTAAAATTAACCATACCCTGGCACAGGGCATAGTTTCGATAGAATTTCTGTGGACCATTCTGTTCAATTGCATTCCTGACAGTGCCAGGAAGAAAATATCCTCCATTTGCGAAAGTCACAGAATTTGGATCTTCCACCATGGTAATACGTTCCTGCATGGTGTAATCTTGGTGAGCTATACAATTATGGAGCACCTCGCGTATGCTGTAGTCATCGTATTGTTTGACAATGTCTGGAAACAAAGTTCCACCGGGTAAGATACGCTGATTCAGATTGCGAATCCTTGACAATGCCTCATTTACTGTCAGAATAAATGGCGTAGGGAAGTGCTCGTAATCAATCTTCTCGTCATGGTCATCAATCAGTACCCATGTGATAGTAGCCACAGCGGGACTAATCAGATGAACCGCAGTCTCTTTACCTAACAATAAAATTGCAGCACGTGTCAGTTTACTTTTTATTGCCACGCCAGCACGATTAAGCAGTTCCATATCATCCCATTCATCAACTTCATCTGCTAAGCGGGGATGAACTGCCTTGTACTCATCACGTGCTTTAACCAAGGCCTTACTGTCAAGGTCATCCAAAGTGGCATTTTCAACAATCTCCGCAGACCAATCAAAAACAGGACTATTTTCTTCCAATATGGCATTCAACCTCTCTTGGGTTAATTCCACCAAGGAATCCTCAATGCGTTGCCATGCCTTGTTATGGGCATATACCGGTAATTTGGGACGATGTTTAGGAATGTGAATCACCCAAACTTTCTTGTTGGTATCATTCGTGATGAATTCTTCAACATCAAGTCCTTCTGTAGATAGATTGACACAGCGTTCCGTCAATCTCAGAATAGCTTTCTGTCTATCATAATTGTAGGTGTCAGCTCCAATGATATCTAATGTCTTATCATGTACACCTATCACGAGATGCCCTCCCTCCATGTTGGCTATAGCCGACACGTAGGAAATCACATCATCTTTCTCGTCCCCACAGAACGAGTTCTTCAGATTCTTAAATTCCTTCCACTCACATCGGGCATTCTCTTGTGGGTACTCGCGGAGGAGGTATTGTTGTAATTCAAGTTCGGTCATTGGATTATCGTTTTAAGAACTTTTTTAGACTTATCGTGGATATACCTAAGGCTTTTGATTTCAACTGTAAGCCATTATCAGATGTCAACACAATGGGATTCTCTTCTTTGTATTTTAAGGCAACAGAAAGAATCATGTTGTCTGGTGAACGTTTATCAAAATCGTCAGGTAACAGTGATACATCAGCAAATTCATATATAAGTTCATGTGAAGATTCTGTGTTTAGATTTCGCAACGCTTTTTCGGCGTTTTTCCTTCCTTGTTCATCAAGCTTTATCTTCATTTTATCAAGTTCATCAGCGACTTTCACTGATAGTATTATAGGATATTTTTTATCTATCCTGCTTATAATGTCAGGACAATCAACGAATACATTAGTATCAATAATATAATAGTTTTTCTTTGCCTGTTTAATTTCAGTCTTTACTCGCTCAAATTTGGACAAATCTATTTTGCCAACAACTTTGATGCCTGAGATTTGTGTAGATATAGCTTTGTCCTTGCACTCATTATCTATTAAATTATTGGGATTAATAGAATTTTGTTTCACGATTAAACTATTGTGACTTAATTTATCACAATGTTCAATAAAGCATTTTACGGAAGAAGGTATGGAATGCATATTTTCCAATGGTGCGTCAGAAATAATTAACGTAGTACTTCTAGAACGACTTGTTGCGACATTGAATCTTCTCTCATCGAGTGCAAAACCTGGGTTTCGACCAGGTATATATAAGATTGCATAATCTACAGTCATACCCTGAATTCTATCTATTGTTTCAATAGTAAAGTCATCCAGAGACGAGTCCGTCAAGAAACTCTTCTGAAGTTGTTTGACAGTATCATTAAAAGGTGAAATAATAGCCAAGGAACGTTTAGGGTAGTATTTACTAATCGCATTAACTACTTGACTGACAAGATTCAACCCAGCCCCCGACACGATACCATTAGTAAAATCTTGTGTATAATGATATAGAACACCTCCACCAGAAGGGAAAAGATTTGAGTGGCAAAGACTGAAATCTACTTCTTTCTTCTGCACAGATATGAATCTGTTACTATAGAATATACCAGTCAACTCTGCACAAACCTTCGTAAGTCGGAAGGTGGTTGTTATGCGATATGATTTTACATCAGCACCAAGAGCATAAGTTTTTAGACCTTCAATTTGAGTATTTGCATTCCAAGCATTATACAATCCCTTTGTAGGATTGCTAATAATAGGAGGGAGCTGCATAGGGTCACCCACGATGAGACATTTATGCCCTAGTTTCTTGAACGCTAAGATTGAAGCGAGAAATGCCTGCGAAGCCTCTTCTATGATAATCAAATCGTATGATGGTAAGCCATCATCGCTTAGATTATTGGTATTGTATGCCTGTGAAAGAACATAATTCGTAGAACAAAGGAGTTCTCCAATGGGTACAATAAAGCCTTTTTTAATTGGTTTCAAGCAGGGAATGGATCTCCTTTCATCTGCAGACAAATTTGACTTTGAAATTCTTCTTTCTTTAAGGAATGGCAAAAGTGGTGGTTGCTGAATAAGTTCAATAAGGCCCTTGTTTGCCATGGTTGTTACGCAGACAGTCTTATTGTTAGTGAGATATGTCGCAATAATATGAGCAATTGTATAACTTTTGCCAGTTCCGGGAGGCCCTTGGAGTATGCAACAGTCATCTTCCTCTAAGGTTTGAAGAATTCTCTCGGGAATCGCTGTCTCATTCTCCGGATTGTATTCCAACTCCTCCGGGTGCCAATCCTCATAGTCAATTTTGGGTTCAATCAACTGCTCTGGTAAGTCATGATATATATCCAAGAAATTCACGAGATTATTGAAATAATCAACTGGAGGGAAGGGTGAGAATACAATCACGGACAATGATTTTCCAGACTCGGTTGATTTCTTGAACAAGTCATATAATGATGTACTCAATCCAGTGCAACCAACATAATCGTAATTTGAATCTCCTTTCTTTGTATAATATAGTGGTAATAGATCTGATGTATTTGAATGATAGTTAGCGTTCTTGCAGAAATCAAGAAATGAGCACTCCCATGAAGTGACATTTGGACCCAGTTCCATCTTGGCCTCTTTCTTAATTACCATTATGGATTTCTGCACTTTCAAACGAGGTGCCTTGTCCTTTGGGAATTTAAGAATAATATGTCCGAGATTGTCATTCACATGATCAACATATCCAATAATAATTTCTTCTTTACGGAATAATTGGTTCATCGGAGCCTTAATAATAGACTTCTGTTCCATCTCTGCCTCACGGACTTGATCCAAGAAGAAATTCTGGTAGTTTTGTATTTTTTTATCAATCACCATATTCATCTTCGTTTTCCTCCGTTTCGTTTATATCATTGTTAGTAGGCAACTGGGCGAAGAGTGAATTGTACTTCTCGTTAGAGTTGATTCTAATGAGTGTATAAGCAGTTCCTTTTACACCATTTAAGACACCGGAATAGAGTTTCTCAACTACGTCTGCCTTTTCTTCGCCAGTGAGCTTGATGATAATATCATCTTCTCTAATCCACTCGAGAATCTCATCAATGGAGTTGAAGTACATAAATTCATTCGACTTCGCTCCAAGATATACACATACAACACATCTGTCATCAGCAATTTTATTCCAAATAGACGGAGACAGATACATAATACCACCAGCGGCACTACATTTATGAATGTATTTGCCACCATAGAGCGTATGCTCATTCTTCAAGTGAGCGTTGCGCACGAAATCATCCTTGCTTTCTTCAGGAGTCATACCTCTATTGACAAGATTATTATACAATCTCAGTTGTGCCAAATAATTCTGGTCAGCGACTTGTTCAGAAGTTAGGTCCTCACCCAGAATTCGATTTATTTCTTCTACTTCACTTGTTGTCGGTTCAAGGACGTCCAAAGTTCTTGTAACTCCATGTGAGCCGAAATTGCGAACATCTTCCGGAGAGAATGGTTTTGGAACTTTAAGAGTATTTTTACCTCTTGAGCCTTCCCACCCAGACATGTCAGAATAGTCGCGAGGATTTTCCGTATTGGTGTGACTCGTATCTGTTCGTAGTTTTCTCACACGAGGCTCTCTTTCTGATGGATAATCATGGTTTGAACCTTTATCTGAACGGGGTTTCCGAGCAGTTGATCCCGAACCTTCAGAAGGATCTCCAGACTGAGATATCGAATCAGAAGTTTCATCTGCATCTTCATAATCGTCATCAGAACCATCAGATTCAGAATATTCTTCTAGTTCAATGCTTTCGTTTGGCTCATCGTCTTCGCCCTCTTCACGATTGGTATCCGTTGTCGTAAAGGTGGGACGATAAGTAACATCTTCTTCGTCTTCGTTGTCGTCTACTTCGTTACCAGAAAGTTCACGTTTAATACCTGGAATGAGATTGTCCAATTCGTCTTTGAAGTTTTCGTCCAGCATGAGATTGTTCTGCTCTTTTACAATTTCAAGAGCATTATCTCTGCTGTCCATTATATCTTCAATTACGTCTTCTGCAATTTCATCTATATCGACGCCCAAAAACTTTACGAATTCTTCCACAAACGACTTAAACACTCGTTTGCCATCAAGGGAGTCAACAAAATAGAAGTTGCAGTCTTCCTCTTTGCGATAGAACTTCTTCAAAGACTGATTGATGTCCTCGTCATCCTTATAGGTTATCAAAATAGACTTGCATTTATGAAGAACCAGTTCATCTAACTTTTGGCAATATCCTTTATAAAGTTCGTGCCAATTATCCGCATCAGTCATTCCTGCGATAACAAGAGCATATATCTTATGGTCAACGTCACGAGCATGGTAGATGGAATCGTTAATGGGTTCCATCTTTAGATCTTCCGATGTTATAGTCTTGATACCCAGTATATCACACGCTTCCTTAAAGGAATCTCCAGCGGGGAAATAGGCTTTGTTAATTATTCGAGGATTTGAGCCGAAGTATTGGTCTAAAGTCTTTGTCCAATAATCTATAGCGTACAACTTCTTAATATGCACGTCCTCATTTTTATTGTTTTTCCATAATGCATGCTCGTCATTCCGATACTCTTCAATCTTCTCGTCATAGGACTCGTTATAACTGTCTATCATCCAGTTAAGCAACTGAGTTCGGCGTTCCTGTCCAAGAACAGAAACGAGCGCATACAATGCATCAAGAAAGTCTAGAGACTCTTTGAATGGCAATTTGCTGAACAGAGTGGTGTCATCAGTCAATTTGATTTCTGGCAGTGAAGAAAGAGGTATCTTATTCTCCCAGTCCTCGATTGATTTCACATATCTCGATACTTCGCTTCCATAGTAGAGTTCACTTGGCTTTTTCATGTAATCCTTCGTTGGGATACAGTCGAGCTCATCTAAAAGGCTATCACTAATAATATCCTTAATTCTACTGATAGAAGCATCCTTCTTGGTAAGGTATGTTTGCCAGAAATAAATAGAACACTCACGTTCTTCAAGAAGACTAACATCATCTTTCTGGAAATCGCAGTGGACTTTAAGTGCTCTAAAGAGTTTGCCAACAAATTCAGAGCAGTCTGTGTCATAAGAATCACTGACATAGTCAAGACATTCAACACCGCATTTTTCGAAATCAAAGAATGGGTGATATATCGAGCCCATGGTCAATGAGGATGCGTCACAAAACTCTCCATCCTTGTTCAGAAGAAGAATGTTTTCGATGCCCTCTATTTCTTTTAGACTATCTCGGTCATCATTTCTAATTATTGAAAGGTCGTTGATGAACTGATAATGGAAAGAACGAACATAATTTTCGTCCTCTTCCTGCATTGAGAGATAGCAATCAAGTTTACGCTGTTGCCACTCGCTGAGTGTTCCGACACAGTCTCCATCAACTTTATCGATAATATCTTTAATTAAGCGTCGCTCATCTGCCGACGGATACGAGATTTGATTAGGCAACTTAATGTATGGGAATGGTTCGTCCTTTTCGCAATCAATATATATCGCTTCATTAACAGGATAGAACTCACCATCGTGACCTTTTACCCGAAGTTCAGACAACTGTGCGACAAGTCCAGTCTCTTCATACTGCTTTTCAAGTGATTCTCTGTTTTCTGCAAGAAGGCGAGGTAAATGTTCATCATCGATATTGGTCAAATTTGGTATGACCGTTTCGACAAGAATATCCACTATTTCGAATTTAACGCCAACGAGGGTCCAGAATTTTTTCCATTCTTCGACGTTATCTCCTTCATCTATATAATCCGGACTGATGAACAAAGCCTGGTCATCATATTCTTGAACAAGGTGTTCTATTCCAGCGCCATCAATATAGTTATCAGAGAAGTAAACGGCATCGGAACTGTTGTCGATTGAACCATCTTTTAGTAATACGGGGAAAGCAGGCATTTCTGACAGATGACTCTCTAATGAGTTTTTCTTCATCCACCGCCAGAACTTTACGTTAAGTTCTTGGTCTTGTAACGTGTCACAGAAAGTATCTGCATTTGCTTTTAACCATGCAAAAAAGTGGCTAACAGTATATTTAGTATTGCCGAGTCTTGTCTCCCAGTACTCTAAGTTTTCTTCTGTCTTGTAATCAGGATCGATTATATCAAGGTCTGAAAATTCGACAAATCCCATTGAGGTCAGTTCTCTTGCACTCTTGCTAAGTATATGATGACCATCAGATCTATCACTAGCATCATCATTACCATAAAGATAAACCTTTGCTCCCTTCATTACCTCTTTTTGCTTGTCTGTAAGGTCGGCAAGGCGGTCAGTGATGAAAGTATGAAAAGCTATGCTGGCTTCTTTAGAATTTATGGCATCATTGATGTTGTTTAGTTTCTTCGTTATAACATCATTGAAGAAGTTTGCAAAATCATACTTTTTAGCTTTGATAGCTACTATAGACCTCGATTCTCCATATTTACTTGTACACATATTCACTATATCTGCCGGGAACCATTCTGAATCAAGAATCTCCTTCAATTCTGAGTCAAAAGCGTATATGTAGGTTGCATCAGATTCAATATCGAAGTCTGCGTCACTAATAAGGATAAACGATTTAAATATATCTGCGTTCTTCTCTTTTTCGAACACTAAACTATAGTTCGCATCGAGGTAGGTGATGAAGTCGAGATTCTTGGCTCCATCACAGTCATTGCTTCCACTGGTATTTGATATGATTGAGCTTACATTTGGTCGCACTATATCCTTATAGAATATATCAACATCAAAATCTTCGATATAGAATGCCTTTTTAAGGAAAGTCTTTACTTTCTCTTCATCGCCATTTACTTTGATATAGTCTGAGTCAAGACTGTACATCCAGTCGTAATTCAGCCACTCTCTCTGCGAGTATTCATCAAAACATTCTGATGGGAAGAAGATATGGTCTTCGTAAAGAACAAATGACTCGTCACCGTCGCAGTCATAAGAGTTGAGCGCATAGTTTCGTAATGAGCCACTGCCAAATAAAGATTCATGTTCAAAACAGTATTTTACAAATGCGACACTTGTGTCTTTATCTTCTTGCTGAGATTCATTTATCTCGTCATGATAGTCATCCGACAAGATAATATCCTTAACAATAATTTCATCAGAGAATATCTGAACTCCGAAATTTTCTTTGAGATAATCCTTTGTAGCTTTAGCATAATCGTTAGATATAAATGCTACTGGTATTGAGGACATCCACTCTGACTCGCAAACTTTGTGCCCTTTTTCAGATGTGAAGAACAAGAATTTATCTTCGAAATCATCTACGGCAGTTTCATCATCAGCAATAAAAGGTAGGGATGTAAATTTGTCATCGAATGTGACATTCTCAGCCAAGAACTTAAAGAAGTGAATAGAAGTGACCTTGTTCTTAAGGCTTTCAATTGTACTTGCTTTGTTTGTATATGAAAGTAATTCGTTATTAACGAAGTCATCGCAATTGAACTCAGCGAACTTTCCGACTATTGTATCATTCCACTTTTCATTATCCTTGAAGTACTCTCTTGTCTTTGGCGATATGAAATAGATATAATTGGTAAAGGCTTGCAAATCGACAAGATACTTATCAACATCATAATACAATGCCTCGGCTGTTTGTAATGAACCCTCATCTTCCAAGAAGATTTCTTCACCCATGAAGTCTTCTAAATAGTCATTATCAAGAAGAAATTTTAAGAATTTATTATTGTTGTCTTGAACTTTGAGCCATTCTTGGAACTCGTAATTGCCAATCATATCGTGAAGCTTGTCTTCATCAAACTTCATTTCTTCATTTGCATACCTTTTTAAGAAAGACAAGAAGTTCTTATCCTTCCGTAGCATTGGAAGAGGAAGATATCCATCATCTAAATCAGAGAATTTAAGAAATTCGTCATCTGTCATCACACCTGCCGTAGTGAGACCTGTCGTATCATATACAACATTCTTAACATTTGCTATTCCTTTTGCTACAGGTACAATCTGTTCGCTTTCTACTCGTTCATTAAACTCATCCTCAAATTGAGAAATAAAGTCATCATAGTAGTCGTGTTCCTTTTTGCACTTCTTGAAGTCTGGCACGAGAGAGAACACGGAGCCCAAATGATACTTGTGAGATATTAAAAGGTCCTTAATCCAATCGAATAATTTACGGCCTGCAATAGCTGCAAGTATTTCGTTGAAATTGGTCTCTTCTTCGTCCAAAAGTTTTACTTCCGTTTCAATATCATTGCGATCGCCCTTAGGAATCATGTCCGTATTCATGAGGAATGGGAATCCCCATGAAGCCTTAGTGGGCAAATAGCAGTATAGCGTCGCTTTTTCAATAGGCTTAACCATGGCACCCTCATGCTTACAAGCAAAAGATACTTTCGAACAATCGAAGTCTTTATATTTTTCAGGAATACGGCTATTACCTTTGTCTATTGTTTTATTAACAAGATCCTGAATGTTAGGCTCTATATCCTCCTTGTAATCATCTACAATCCATTCGTCATTGTTACGATAGCAAACTCTTTCTTCTTTTCCGTCAATAAGAACACGAACAGAATTGATGTTTGGAATGAAGAGAATAATGTTTGAGTCTGAAAATACTTCCTTAAAGAGATTGGCATAAGAGTTTCTTCCTTGATGAAGCATATTTTTGTCATCAGGGCGAAGCGCAATCTTTACACGGAACTTCTTGCTGGCAGAGTCAAAAACGCTGTTTACCTCTTGAGCAACCTCATCGTGATTGGTCCAAACAGGAAGAATCGGCCAAGGAGCTTCAAGTCGCTTAATCTTATTCGCCTTTTGGTCAAATCGGAAAGAATACTTACCTGTACGCAAGTATACATAGTGATTGTTCAGGAACACGGTTTTGAAACCGATTCCTTTATATCCAATGGTTTTCTTGTTAGCGACTTTTTCTTTCTCGTTTATTCCACAAATACCAGAAATATTGCGAACGTTAAATTTATCACCAGAGTGAATGAAAAGTATATAGTTGTCTGTAATATGGAACTCAACATCTACACTTTGGTCTTCTACCGGATAGTCATTAGCATTTTGCAGCAACTCATATACGAATGTCGATTCTTTAGCACTAAGTTGTTTGCTCAATGTATCAAGGAAGTTTGTTGCAGAACCAAAATTCTTTGATTTGTCATTATGACGGTCATCGAAGAGAGTGTCGATAAACCATTTCGGGTCAATCGGTCTTGGCTGATTCTCAAAATCTATGTAAATTTCATACGGATTAAATTTGTTACGATGTGAAAGCTTCCATCTAAACAAATAGTAATCATTTAGTTTTATGCCTCTTATCGCATATGGATAAGTAATTCTGATAGGACGCTTTTCCGTATCACCAGGGTAATACGGTATATAATCAAAATTTGGCTTACGAAGGTCATCAATAATGTAGGTTTCACTCTCTTCATCATAGTGATAGAAACCTATACATTCACAATTGTCCACTCCCCACATATCAAAGAGATCTTGCTCCTTAGAATCCTTTGAACTCACCGTAATCTCTGGTTGGGATATAGAATCTATGGCGGTAAGAGTACTCCCAAGAAGATTGACAATATATTTCGTTGTGTCCTGCTTGTATGCCGCAAGATTGAATCTACACTTGAATGAACAGGGACCTTCTGGAATGGGCTTACTGGATATAGGCACATTCAAGAAAGTGGGCACAATGTTTGTTGGACGTCCTTCTAATTTTATAGTAGAAATACTACCCTTATAGAAGTCTATATTTTTGCTTCTGACTTCCGAAGAGTATATGCCCTCAAAAGTGGTCTCGGTGAAGAAATGCTCTATTTCTTCATCTGCTGCCTTCAAAAGTTGATTTCTATTTATATATTTAACCATGTTCGTTGTAATTATGAATTCTTGTCTCTCAATGTGACCTAGGGTATGATATAAATTGCTCGTACGATATATAGTGAAACCTGTGTCTTTACAGACTTTATTTTCTTTCTAACAATATTGTCATAAGCCACATTGATCACATAATACTTTTCATTATTTGAATTGTCTATTTTTGACTACAAAGATATAAAAATAATTGCAGACTCTCTCATAAATAGACGAAAATCTGCAATTTAGTGATGTAAAAAAGGTGTTTTGGCTCAATTCGAGAACAAAAACTGACTTATTTTGCTAACTAATGTCGTTTTATAGCTGTTCGTTTCTTAAGATTCTTGTCTTTGTCGTTCCACGGCAATTCAGATGTAGAACCTCCACCACCAGTGCCTACATGTGGTTGAGCGGCTCCGCCTGTTGCCAGTTCAATAGCAGCACTGAGTAAATTGGCTTGCGCTTCGTTGACTTGCTCGGCAGCACTGAAGCAGGCATTGACAAACTCATGTTCTGTCAGTTCCTCATTGCTGAAGGCGTGCAATCGCTTGTCGCTGTCGCTAAGGTAAGTGACAGCGGTATACTCAATCTCCTTAACCCTTGTCCAAATTTTCAGGGTAACGGTATAGGGGTTGTTGCCAAGGAACCGATGACCGATGAGTTCCGCTCCCGATGAAAGTCGGTATCGCTGTGGATTGGCCTTGCAGTCAAGTTCGTCAATTCTGTTCTTCTGTCTTTCAATGACAGCCTCCTTCTCAGCTGCCTTCCGCTCTGCTATCTCCGCACGCTTGATGGCAGCATCGATTTCCTTTTGATAGGCATTCCTCAGCTTGGCGATGTCAGATTTATGCTTATGTTTTAGAGTGGCTTTCTCTGCTTCCAGTTTCGCAATCTTAGCTTGGAATCTTGCCAGTTCCTCGTCTTTTGATGCCAGTTCTTTCCTTGCCTTGGCAAGGTCGCCTTTACCAAACAAGGCGAGTATTGTGTTTTTGCCCTCCTTAGTCTTCTCCACCTCCTCCTGCAACTTGGCGATGTCCTCCTCATACTGCCGCATCTGCTGCTTGTAGTGGGTGGATGTGGCAATGTGTCTGGCAGTGGAACCGACAATGCCACGCTTCAAGCCGAACTCTTTCATTACAGCGGCATAGGTATTCTGATACTCATGAAGTCTGGCACGTTTGAGTACGTCATCTGCTGACAGCCGTGATCCGGACTTTGTGTTGTACTTCCTCTCTCCCTCCCGTTCACGGCGTTGCCTTTCGGCAGTAACGATGGGAACTATGGTCGCATGCAGATGGGGAGTTTTCTCGTCCATGTGCAGCACACACGATACAACATTTTCCTTGCCAAAGGTCTCATGCAGCCATTTGAGGTTGGCTTCCATCCACCTCTCCAGTCTGCCTTCTTCCTGTATCTTCATCATCTGCTCGTGCGTCCCCGTCAGGATAATCCGGACAGCCTTGCACTGGTTGTAGGCGACTTTGCGTGACAGTCCGGCATGGTCTATGCGGTACTGAATAGCCTCGGTTCTGTTCTTAACTCCATCAGGAAATCTTATCAGTTCCCTGTTCAGATGCGTGCGGCTACGGTCGGCATTGTCCGGCACATACGTCTTGCCATTGGCATCCTTTCTCTCAATGTGGCAAGACATTCCGCTGTCGTTGCCACTGCCACGCTGAAGGTGGCAAACTGCGTATTGTTCTTTCATCTTTTCTTGTTTGTTTTGTGTGCGATAAGTTGATTATTTATGGCTTATAAAATGCCGTTCATTATCCTACGGATGCCACAGGCAGTCCGCTTATGGGACTTTTTCGCTCTGCCGCTCGCAGAGGGGAAGAGACGAAAATGCCCTAATAAGCTACGGCATTTTATAAAATCCCTTTTCTCTGACAGCAAGCTGTCCTCATTACGGCTCTTCAACAATCTCAAGACCAAGCTCGTCAATGAGCGTCTGTAAAGCAGGGTTGCGGTCTATCATCTTTTGCAGAATCATTCGTGGGGTGTCCTCCATCAAAAGGAAGTCGGCAATGTCGAGTCCCAGACTTTGCTGCTCGTCTGTTGCCATTGTTTCCAGCACATCGTTGACTGATACAGAGCGGCAGACCTTTTTCAGCATGGGAAGTTTGCCTTGCCACTCCTGCGTGGCACCAAGGTCAGGCATCAGCACTACGTCCCTGCCAGCCAAGGCAGAAACGGCACGCTCGTTAAAACAGCCGTTCTTTCCGCCTGTGGCTATCCACAGCACATCGGGCATGAAGTGCGAGGCGATAACAGCCGTCTTCTCACTCTCCACCACAAAGACCTTCCTGTCGGGATATAAGAGAAGAAGATGCTCACCGAAGAAGCACTGGCGGAGGTTGTAATCTTTCAACCTCATTTCCGTATGTACCCAGCAGACGTGCGGCTGGGGATGCTTCACCCTTTTGCCTGTCGTAGCATCATAAAGCATAATCTTTCCTGTACGGACACGACCGCTGCAATCCACCTGCCAGAATACGGCAGCACCTCCCCATTTTCTTGACGTGCCTATCCGGTAAAGGCGACACAGCCTGTCGGTCTCTTCCTTTCCGACACATTTGGCAAGGAATGTGTACAAAGGGTTAATGTCATAGTGTGAGAGGGTCTGCTCCATGATGACATTGGCTATGAATGACGGTTGTGGCTCTTGGCGAGGAGCAGGAGATATTTGTATCGTGTCTTGTTTTTCTTTCATCATGGCTTTGAGAATTTCCGGATTTTCTTGAAAATAGTCTCTTGGCGTAAAGTGATAGCCACAACTTTGTTCGTGGTCACACCTGCCGACATAGTCAGGAAATGTAATCTCCCTTTTACTGTCAACATAGTGTGTAAAACAGGCTTTGCAGCCACATTTGGGACACTGCTTTTTACACCCGGTATGGTATTTCTCCAAATGAAATCTATATTGTTCCATATTCGTTTCTGAAATTAGATTACGGCGATTTCAGTTTTCAGTCCTTTCAGTTTTGCAGAAACCGGGAATGTATGGCACAGACATCTTTGTATCCTTCTTCTGAAAAACTGCAGAAACTGAAATGTGAAACAGGGGCTTATTCCTTGCAGTTTGGACTTGTATTTTCCTCGACACTGCCCTTTGTAAATTCTTCAAAGACCGTCTTCCGGTATTCCCCTTGCCGGATTTTACGGACAAGACGGTTTTTGAGAAGTTCTTTGAGGTAGTTCATCACCGTGCGGTCGGTCACCTTTAGCTGCTTTCCTGCGGCAAGAGCCTCCGCGGTGGTGAACGAATCGTTCACCATAGAGAGCAGTTCCCTTGACGGCTCGTCACAGGCATCGTTGGCGACATACTCCCTTATCCTGCAATAGGAATCCTCGAAATATTCCATCAACCTTATAGCCCCATGTATGGCCTGTTTGGTCACAAACTGGAGATAGCTCTCGCCACACGCATAGCGCAACACCTGTAGAATAAGTGCGATGCGTGCCACATGGACAGGGGCTTTCATCGGGCGGGACTCTATCATGTTGTCATCCTCTATGGCATTAGTCCGCTGTATGGTGGCATTGTGACTTGCGATGAACTCTTCCCTGGCTTCTTCCTCCATGTCTATAATATGGAACTTCGGTTCAGTTCCGTCCTCACCAGTCTCATAGTCAAGGGCAAGAACCTTGCTGATGATGCTCTGCCATGCCTCAATGGCGGAAGCGGAACGATTGTGTGTTGAGTTGTCCTCTTCGCTCGTCCAAAGTGTCAATTGCTGAACCTTGGGAAGCGTGAACAGAATACGGTCAAGCAGTCCGTTCTCCTCATATCCCTTCTTCATCAGTTCTCCCATACGCTTCGTCTGTGTGGTTCCTATCATATTGATGCAGGGGGCTTCGATATGGAGCGGTATGGGATTGTTCACACGTACCACATCCAATGCGCCTCCGCTCCATGCCGTCAACAACTGCTCTATCAGCTGTCCGTTGTTGTAGCGGTTGGCAGAATTGAACATGCCCATTATCTCATCCACCAGAATGGTGACACCGCGAGGTGAGTTGTAATGGGCGAGGAGCAGAGCCTCAGGCGTGAAGTCTGATACAAGCGTGCGTGCGAGGACAGGCTTATCCATGTTACATTCTCCTTTTGCTTCTTTTGCCATATTCTGATAAGCAGCCATGTCGGCCTTGAACTTTTCCATCTTCGCATTGTCGTTCCTGCGTATGGGACGGAATGCCGCTTCAAGAGGCGGTGTCTTCCCCAGTCCCGGTCTGCCCACCATGATGATGTAGAGTGCGGCATTGGTTATCCATTGACCTTTCACCCTTACATAGTATGTCCCTCCCAGAGCGGAAGAGACAGCCGAGAGCATGGCAGGTGCGAGATACTCCACCTTGAAGTTCTCGTACCTTACCATATCAAGGATGATGGTCTGCACCCTCTCGGGGAAGGCGTCCAAAGGAAAGCCTGTGTCCTTGATGCCCTGTACCTCCGACATGACCCTATTGCATATTTCCTGTGCGATACCCATGCTCATGCCTCCTTCCTTTTGCAGTAGTTGGTCACACTGTCGTTCCTGCCGCCTGTCTGGATGCGGCGGACATCACTCATGGCATACATGTTCTTGTTCCCGACCTTGACGGGAACGAGATAGCCACGCTTTGCCCACAGGTTGAGTGTGCCGTCACATACATTAAGGAGTTCTTTCACCTCTCGGGTATTGCAGTAGGTCTCCTCCTGAGGTTTCTTGCTCTCTATCTCCTGCCTGTAAGCCATGATTGCCCGCTCGGCGATTCCCTCGCCGAACATCTTGAGATCGGCAGCGGTGACTTCTATCCTGACATTCGCACCCTGCTCGACCAAGGATTGTAAATTTATAGCCATACTATAATGTTTTTGATTCTGATGCTATGGCCATCACCTGAAATCCCTGATACCTCTATTCCGATGGCACATGAAAAAGAGGCACCGCCAAACCTCGGGAAAGATTTGACGGTGCAAAATTATAGGGATAATGTAAGGGATTGAAAGAAAGCGAATTGTCTTAATTGTCATGACAAATAAGACAATTTGTGACAAAGGGAAACTGCAATAAAACAGCGATTACGCTTTGATTTTGTGCCCAAATAAAATACAGACTCGGTTGCTTTGTGCTGATGCAAAGTAACCAAGCTCGTGTCAAAAAAGGATAGGTAACTAAGCCTGAATGTCAATTCGCCTTTATGTCTTGTGGAACCATTCGCTCAAATCATCCCGCAGCCGTCTAAGCAATTCCCGGTATTCGTCACTTTCAATATACCGGCATACTTGCATCTTTCCATCCTTCATCAACATCTGAGTGTCCGTTCCTGCCAGTTTCCCGACCGCTTGTCTGAGAGAATGGTCGCTGCGGAGTTCGCTGACTTCGGGGAACTGCTTGATCATGGCTATGGCATATTCCACTCCATTGAGTAATGGACATCGGAGCGGCATTTTCCTTAACACAAAATATGGCAAGGCTTGCTGCATGGCAGACTGGTGGCTTATGACGAAGCTGCGGATGTAGGATATAACAGCCTCACCACTGTCTGCTGGCAGATAATCTATAAGAGGACATACCTTGGACTTTTTCCGTCCAGGAGTTAAATGCTGTACATCCTCCTTTGCTGCTTCCAGCAGTGGTGCTGTTTCCGTTTCGACATCAATATCTTTCATAGCATCCTGTAATGCCCATTCCCCTGTTTCATCGTTTTGGTCTGCTTTCTCCATAGCGAAATAGCGTTCCCAGTCTTCCTTTGTCCGATAACCTCCCTTGACGCTGACAGCAATGATGCTTTTGTAAGCAAGCGAGCATTTCATCCTGTCGATTCGCTCTATGTGAGAATTTGACCTCTGTTTCTCTATCATTGCCACCATGCTCTCAAAGCTCTTTCCGTAAAACAGCCAGCAGAGTACAAGAGGTGCGGATAGCTTGACCTGTTTCTTGGGCTTGATACCGAGAATACGTTTGACCATACCCATTAGGCCGCCCTTCCTTTCTGCTTCAGGAGCAGGCACGGAAAACATTTCGTTAATCTTCTGTGGAAGGTTCTCTTTGGAGACCAGCATAAAAACGGAGTCAAATGTCTCATCCCCATCATCGCCCCACGACAGCTCCCATTCCCTTGCGATATGCCGCATCTGACCACTGACAGCCTTGAATATTTGATAATAGAAGGTCTCGTCACAGTTTGTCATGATGCGGGCAAACTCATTATATTCTTCCCTATGTTCGTTCTTCCATCTGAGAATATCAGCCTTGAACGCCTCGAACTTTTCCTGCTTTTCTTTGTCCTTCATCATATATCAGTCGAGCAAGTTTACAAGTTCTTTCTTCATCTCATCGTCTATCTTGCGGTATCGTGCAAAGGCACGGCTTCCCTCTGAGTGTCCCGACATAGATGCTATCAGGTTAGGGTCCTTCACCTGCTTGTAGAGGTTGCCGATGAACGTCTTTCGTGCCGTATGGCTTGTGGCGACCTCCCAAAGCGGACGTGCCTCGTCCTGTCTGGTCTTGGGATTCAGTGTGCGCACCATGCGGCCTATGCCAACATATTTCAGGATGCGCTTTATCATCTTGTTATACATCGTCTGCGTGAAACGTGGCAGCAGGGCATCGTCAAGATTTGTGTAACGTACGAGTATGTCTTTCGCCTTTTGGTTGAGAGGGACACGCACCGTGTTTGCGTGTTCATGCTTGGTCTTCTGGGGAATATACTCTATACACCCATCTACGAGGTTTGCCTTGGTCAGGGAGTTAAGGTCGCTCACACGACAGCCAATCAGACACTGGAACATGAACACGTCACGATATACGGCATAGCACGGATCAAGTGCACTAAGGTCGGCATAATATACCTTGTCACGCTCCTCCATGTTCAGGAAGAACGGATCGCCGTACATGGGCTGGGCTATTTGGTACTGGTCAAAGGGATTGTTCTTTGTCATTCCTTTCTTGATACACCATTTAATGACGGTGCGGATGCGGTAAAAGCAGCCTGTAATACTATTCTCCGAACGTTCCTGCTTGTACTTACTTTCTGGGATGTCCTTATAGAAAAGGGGAAATTGTTCTCCGTATGTGTGTTCTTCCTGCATCCATCGCTTCAAGTCACGCAGGTCATCTGCGGTTATCGTGTCAACGTTAAGTTGGAATCCGCGGCGGTGCATCACTTCCCTCTGGAACCTCTCGAATCTGCTAATCTTGTCAATGTTGGACAGATGGTGCTTGCGGCTGTCCGATGCAAGTATGGTCTCATCAATATAATGCTGTATTTGAGTCACCAGACGGTATTCGTCGTTCTTGCTCCCGAAATGGGAGTTGATGCCGGGATGGTGGTATTCCTCAATCAATGACTGTAGCCACTTTCCGTCCACACCACGGCGGTATTCCTTGACAATAAGCCGGGTGATGTTCTGTATCTCCTCGTCAAATTTCATGCGCTTCTCGTCCGAGACGAGTGCCACACGAGGTTTGTAGCCTTGCTTTTCCGCACTCCAGTGGTTGGGGCTTATGGAAAGCTCGCTTGCCGCCTTGATATCTACGCCTCCCTTGTCACGCAGGCGGAAATACACCCGTGCGAGGTCGGTGACGTTGTTCTTCGATGCGGTCTTCCTTATAAATGCGGTCACTTTCATAGTCTGTATGCTTGCTTAGTTTATCATTTCAACGAGTTTGCGCTTCATGTCATCGTCAATGTTGCGGTAGCGGGCAAAGGCACGGCTCCCCTCCACATGCCCGGACATGGACGCAATCAGATTAGGGTCGGGAACCTGCTTGTAGAGGTTGCCGACAAAGGTCTTTCGTGCCGTATGGCTGGATGCCACCTCATACAAGGTCTTCTGTACGGTCTTGTAGCCGTGAGTGTCAAGCACCGTCACCATCCTGCCAATCCCGCAATGCTTCAGCAGTTCCCTTATACCATTATTATATATATAGATAGGTTTGAATGGCAGCAGCCTGTCAGAATCGGAGCTTTCATATTTGGAGAGTATTCGGAGGGCTTTTTCATGCAATGGCACTCTGACCGTCTTTGCCTCGCATTTCTTCGTCTTCTGTGGCATATACTCCACGAAACCGTCCTTCACGTTCTCCCTTGTCAGACGGTATAGGTCGCCTACACGGCAACCAATATAGCAGTGGAAGACAAAGATGTCACGGATGACCTCCAACTGGGGAGTAGAAGACAGGTCTGCCTCATAGAGGATATTGCGTTCCTCAATGGAAAGGTAAAATGGGTCTCCATATACGGGGACTTTGCATCCGTACTGCAGGAATACCTCATTGTTTGTATAGCCCATCTTCTTGCACCAATGGAGAAACACACAAAGAAGATTCATCGTGTTTATGATGGTAGTGCTGGATTTTTCTTTAGGCTTGTACTGGGCAGGGATATAGTCCTTGTAGAAGTCTGGGTGTTCAAGATACAGCAGGTGCTCATTGACCACATAGTCACGGAAGTCATTCATATCTTCCAGTGAAATTGTCTCGACAAAAAGGTTGAACTCCTTGTTTCCCATAATCTCACGGTTATAGGCCACATACCTTGTCAACTTACGGTATAGGTTCTCTATCTGGGCTTTAGTCTGTTTGGTTCCCTCATGCCGACTGATGTAATCCGACAGCCTTATCAACAGGTTGGGATGTTTGCGCTCGTATGCCAGATTCGGATGAAGCACATCATTGATGACCTGCCTTAGCCAGTCTCCGTCTGCCTTGTTCCGGTCAAAGGATGTTTCTATCTGTTCGATGATGGCGGCAATCTGTTCGGGAATGCGCTTCTGCTCATTCTTGTCCACAATGCTGTTCCTGCGATACCTTAGCGTATCGCCGTCCCAATACTTATCGACTATCTGCAACTTGGAAGTGGCCTTGATGTCGATTCCCCTGTCGCGCACACGGAAACAGATGCAGGACATGCCTGTCTTTCCGCTCTCTTTTACTTCTTTGAGATATACACTTGCCTTCATGTTCTTGTCGGTTTTATGTTTTCTGGGTACAAAGATAATATATTTCCCGTAAATGTTCCCAATAATCCCGAAGAAACTTGCAAGCGATTAAAATGATTTAAGATATTGTTTCCATAAGGAAATAAACTAAAACGCTTGTAAATCAACTATTTTATTTGCAGTTGTTATGCTCTTATTTCTATTTTCTATCCTATGTTTTCAATTACTTTTCATTGGTTTAAGTTCCACGCTTCTTTTTTGTAGCATATAGAAATACCGAACAAGGTGAACGGTCCGGTTTGAGGGAAACGTATATGGAGGTAATTAAAAAGCAACGTTTGGCTGTCTGTCGTATATTATTGGATGTAGTGGAAGGTGCGTGTGAGGTCCGTGATCCGGATCTGATCATGCGGACTCGTCATTATCCGGCACTTCAAAGGGAGATGTGTTTTGCGGATCGGGATTGGGAAGAAGCGAGAGATTTGAGTGTACTTGCCTGCTTGGTACTATCCAAGGAATTGCATTATAAGGTTAAGATGATGATCGGTTTGGTAGCTCATGACTTGTATTCAAGGGAGTCCTCGGTCTCTTATCAGCAACGCCTGTCCTTCGATGTGCTGATGAGTGCGATCGATTGGCCAGTCTCTTTTAAGGAGATCACGCTCTTTGCTCCCTCAAAATAAGTTATAGTTTGTACGTAAGACCTTGAATTCCGTTCTGCGGTTGATCTGGTCGGCGATCTCTTGCTGTTCCGGCGGCAGGGCAAGGATGAATTCCTCGGTAAGCACATCGCCTTCTTTCAAGAAATCGAATTGTTTAGCCATCTTCTTGTTGATCGTCTTGGGAACGCTTTCTCCATATCCTTTCGCTTCCAGACGAGCCGCCTCGATACCTCCCGCTATTAGGTAATCCACGACCGATTGCGCACGGCGTTGAGCCAAACGCTCGTTATACTGGTCCGTACCTTTCCGGTCCGTGTGGGCACCCAGTTCGATCGTTACGTTCGGGTTATCGTTCAGCATCTTGATCATCTCGTCCAAAGCTTTCTTGGATTCCGGACGAAGGGTCGCTTTATCGAAATCGTAGAAAATGTTATCGATAACAACCGGCTTGCTGATCGGAGAGAGGAAGAAATCCACGATATACGTCTCGTTTTTCTCCTCGGGGCCGGTATGCAACTCGTAATTCTGGTTGAGGTAACCACGGGCGCTGGCCATCATGACATAACGGATGTCCCGTTCCAACTCGACACGATAGGTACCGTCTTTCTTGACTGGGACTTTCACGTTCAGTCCGTCTTTTCCGACGATGCGTACGGTAGCGTCCTCGATCGGATATTCATCGACATCGTTTACGATTCCTTCGATGAAGATGGTGATCGTAGGCCGTTCAAAGGAATATATATGGTCATAGCCCCGTGCGTCGTTGCGGTTGGAGCAGAAGAAGCCCCGTTCCTCTTTTCCGGCGAAGGTGATACCGAAATCGTCTGCCATAGAGTTGATGGGAGCGCCTAGGTTCTCGACCTTCCACTTCCCTGTACTGTCTTGCGTGGCCTTGAACAGATCGAGGCCGCCCATTCCCGGATGTCCGTTGGACGCGAAATAAAGGGTGACGGAATCCCGGACATACGGGAACATCTCGTCTCCCGGGGTGTTGATCTCTTCTCCTAGGTTCTCCATCGGGCCGAAATCGTTTCCCGCTACCCGGGCACGGAAAATATCCTTGCCACCGAAACCGCCCACGGCGTCGGATACGAAATACAAGTATTTGCCGTCCGGCGAGATGGAAGGATGACCGAGGGCGGTAACCGAGTCTTTTACGATCGTCGCACGGGTTCCTTTTCCCCATTTGGCGCTGCTTCGGGTAGATATGTAAATCTCGGCGGTACGAGGGCCTTCCGGATCTTGGGCGCAATAGGTATAATACATCGTGTTTCCATCGGGGGAGAAAGAGGGGGTTCCTTCGTCGTATTCCGTATTCACCTCGTCTTCGAGCTCTACGGGAGCTAGCCAAGCCCCTTTCTCGTCTTGCTTGACAAGGAAGAGGTTATTGTTATTTTGCCCGGTGATGGCGCTAACTTTCGCATCTTTGTCTTTCGAGCGGGAAGAAGCGAAGTATAGTTGGTCGTATTTATCTCCGGCCAGCATCGGACTGAATTCTCCCCGGCGGGAATTGAATTTATCCATGCGTCTTACCTCGTAGCGGGTAGGGTTCTTTTTCCATCCGGGAGCTAACTCGCATCCTTGTATGCCGTTGATAGCTAATAAATTGCTAGGATCGTTCTCCATATAGATATCGTAGTTCTTGATCGCCTCCGGATAACGTCCGGTCTTCTGTAACATCTGTCCCATGCGTAGGTAGACGGTGCTATCCGGGTAATCATAGCGGATGGCGTTCATATAGGCGCTAGTCGCTTTCGCCGTATTATTGATCAACCGGTTACATTCGGCCATACGGTAAGCGATATAGCCGCGCAAATCCCTTTTCTTCGGGGATGTTTTCGTGTAAACCTTACGATAAATGGCGGCTGCCTCATAGTATTCCCCGATACGCTGCTTCTCCTCGGCATCGCTCAACTTCGCCGATTTGCAGGAATACAAGGAAGATACGATAAGCAAAAATAAAACATATATAGTAAAATGCGCTTTCATTCAATCTGGAATATATTCGTGCAAATATAACGAATTGTATGGGATCTTATTGTATGTTGAAAGAAAACAGTTACCTTTGTAGAAAACGAAACCTATTCAGATGAATCTATTAAGTAAGTCAAAAGTTGCTATGGCTATGGAAGGATTACCGGAGCATTTTTCTATGGACCAGCTTGTCGATAAGATGTCTTTTGTCGATAAGGTCTGTATTGGAATAAAAGAATCAGAAGAAGGAAAAGTGTTAACCAAATTGGAATGCCGGAATAAACTAGCGAAATGGTTGAAGTAAAATGGACTGATTTCGCGATCCAAAACCTTAATGAAATTGGAGATTATATTGAGAAGAAGAGTTATACCTCGTATGCCTCCCGAGTTGTAAGTGGATTGTTTGCGGCGGTAGATGTTTTAGAACGTTTTCCTTTGGCCGGGCGTATGGTTCCGGAGTTTCAAGATACGACTATAAGAGAGCTTATCCGGATGAATCATTATCGGATTGTTTACAGAGTGGTTAATGAGAGCCGAATAGATATTTTAACTGTTCACCATTCGGCTCGTATTTTACATGCATCTATATTAACAAGGAGCTATCCCCATAACTCAGGAACCTGAAATCGTGCTCTAAGGCATACTCATAGATGGATTTCCAGTTTCCTTTTACGAAAGCGGAGATCAGCAAGAGCAAGGTGCTTTTGGGCTGGTGGAAGTTGGTGACGATTCCTTTTACGATCTTGAACTCATAGCCCGGGGCGATGATGATTTGCGTAGCCGTTACCAGCGTATCCGCATCATGCTTATCCAGATAATCGAGGATGTTTTGAAGGGATCGCTCCGCTGTCAGCCGGTTGTTATTGGTGTCGTAAGGCATCCATTGTTTTACGACGAGATCTTCGGAAGTCGCTTCCGGGTTATTATCTAGGATCACGCCCATGTAATAGAGACTTTCCAAGGTCCGTACGGAAGTCGTTCCTACGGCGATGATATTTCCAAGGTTGCTTTTGATACGTTCGATGGAACTGCGGCGGACGGAGATAAATTCCGTGTGCATCTCGTGCCCTTCGATCGTGTCGCTTTTTACCGGTTTAAAGGTACCCGCTCCGACATGCAAGGTGACTTCTTCCCGCCCGATGCCCCGAGCATCTATATCGGCAAGTACTTCCGGAGTGAAATGAAGTCCGGCGGTCGGTGCGGCGACGGAGCCTTTTATCTTAGAATAAACTGTTTGATAGGTTTGTAGGTCGCTCTTCTCTGTTTCTCTGTGTAAATAAGGAGGAATTGGCAAGACCCCGGCGGCATCCAAGATATCGGCGAATGTATAAGTCTCGTTATCCCATGTGAATTCGATCAAATGTGTGTCACCATGAGACTTTTTCTTATCCGCTGTCAGCACGACCGGTTGATCCTTAATGAAGATCGTTTTGGATAAAGTGCCTTCTTTCCATTTCTTAAGGTTGCCAACCAAGCAAGTCCAGCTACAGCGTCGGGTCTCTTGAAAAATCAAGGCGTAATCATGAGGCTCGATGGGCTCCAAACAAAAAATCTCGATGCGTGCGCCGGTCTCTTTCTGGAAAAGTAGGCGGGCTTGTATGACCCGGGTATTATTGAATACCATCAAGGTGTTTTGGGGAAGATAATCCGTGATATGCTTAAAGATACTTTCGCTTATTTCCCCGTTACGGTAGAGTAAAAGTTTGGACTCATCCCTTTTAGGCAATGGGAACTTCGCGATTCGTTCGTCCGGTAACGAATAGTTATAATCTTCGATACGTATTTCTTGTGTCTTCATTACTTCTTCTGTCCTGTTAAAAAACATCCGTTTGTACGGATTCCGGGTGCAAAAGTAGTAAATAGGTTTCGGATTCGCGGATTATTCCCTAATTTTGTGCGCATAATATAATAAGGTATAGAATATGAGTATTCAAATAGGTGATAAAGTTCGCTTCCTGAATAGTGTGGGAGGTGGAGTCGTACGTGGATTCCGTGGAAAGGACCAAGTGTTGGTTGAGGATGAGGATGGGTTTGAGGTTCCTGCCTTGATCAAGGAATGTGTCGTGGTTGGGGGCAATGATATGCAAGTGCATAGCTCGAATCGCCCGAAAGTACAGGCTCCGGTAGAGACTCCTTCCCCAAAGAAGCCTGAACCCAAAGAGGAAAAGGTCGAGGAGACACCGGAGGGAGAGCGTCTGAATGTGTATCTGGCTTATCTCCCGGTCGATCCGAAGGCGTTTCAGCAATGCGGCTATGAGACGTATTTCGTGAATGATAGCAATTACTATTTGTTCTTCAATTATATGAACCGGACGAATAATAGCTGGACAAGCCGTTATAACGGGATTATCGAGCCGAATACGAAAATATTCCTAGAGGAGTTCGGTAAGCCGGAGTTGAATGATCTGGAAAGGATCTGCGTGCAACTGATCGCTTTCAAGAAAGATAAACCCTATTCGTTGAAAAACGCCGTATCTGTAGAGTTGCGCTTGGATACGGTTAAGTTCTACAAGCTTCACTGCTTTATGGAGAATGATTTCTTTGAGGAGGATGCCTTGATTTATCCGATTATCCGCGATGACTTGCCCGAGAGAGAACTATTGGTCTCTGCGGCAGAGTTGAAGGAAGCTATGCAGCAAAAGGTTCGTGAGGAACGTAGGGTTCCCCGGCAAATCGTGAAAAAGAAGCCGACGAATAGCGCTATCCTTGAGATCGATTTGCATATAACCGAATTGTTGGATAATACGAATGGATTGAGCAATGCGGATATGCTGACGTACCAGTTGGGAAAATTCCGTGAGGTGATGGATCAGTACGCTCTTAATAACGGACAGAAGATTGTCTTTATCCATGGAAAAGGCGATGGCGTGCTGCGTAAGGCGATCGAGAAGGATTTGAAGACCCGTTATAAGCAACATTATTTTCAAGACGCTTCTTTCCGCGAATATGGTTTTGGTGCGACGATGGTAACGATTAAGACTGATACCTCGCAACATGGCCATTGAGATAGAACGGAAATTCTTGGTCTCCGGTGATTTCTTACCGGAGGCTGTTAGCTCCACCCGTATCGTGCAGGGATATATTTGCTCACAGCCCGGACGTACGGTTCGTATTCGTATCCGGGGAGAGGAGGGATTTCTAACGATCAAAGGCGCTTCGGATGAGAAAGGCTTGAGCCGTTATGAGTTTGAGCAAAAGATTCCTCTGGTGGATGCCGAGCGGTTGTTGGAGCTTTGCGAGCCGGGTGCGATCGACAAGGTTCGTTATCTGGTTCCCAGAGGCAGCCATACGTGGGAAGTCGATGTTTTCCACGGAGCGAATGAAGGGTTGATCCTTGCGGAGATCGAGTTATCGTCTGAGGACGAGCCTTTTGAGAAACCGGCTTGGCTGGGTAAGGAGGTAAGTGGAGATCGCCGTTATTATAATTCAATGTTGACAAAACATCCTTTTAATAGTTCAAATACATGAAGAAACTCTTTTTATCTGTAGCGGCCGCTATATTGGCGTTTCCGGTCTTGGCCGATGAGGGCATGTGGCTGCTCCCTTTATTGAAGCAACAAAAGTTTGCGGAGATGCAGGCCCTTGGTCTGCGATTAAGCGATCAGGAAGTGTATAGCGCCGAGGCTCCTTCCTTGAAAGACGCCGTGGTTCGTTTTGGCGGTGGTTGTACGGGCGAGATGATCTCTTCGGACGGGTTGGTGCTGACGAATCATCATTGTGGTTATAGTAGCATCCAACGGCATAGTACCTTGGAACATGATTATCTGACGGACGGTTTTTGGGCGATGTCTCGTGATAAGGAGCTTCCGAATCCGGGATTGACGGTTACCTTTATCGATAAGATCGACGACGTGACGGATTATGTGAGGACGGAACTGAAAAAGATCACGGATCCGAACAGCATGGAATTCTTGTCCGCTAAGTACTTGAATGGCCTCGCTAAAGCGAAAGTAGGTGAGAAGTTCTTACAGGATAACCCCGGTACGGAAGTCGAGATCAAGGCTTTTTATGGAGGTAATAAGTACTATATGTTTACCAAGAAGGTCTATTCGGATGTCCGTTTAGTTGGTGCTCCCCCTTCCTCTATCGGTAAGTTCGGTGCGGATACGGATAACTGGATGTGGCCTCGCCATACCGGAGACTTCTCTCTTTTCCGTGTGTATGCCGATGCGAACGGAAATCCGGCACCTTATTCGGAAACCAATGTCCCGCTTCGTCCGAAACGTTGGCTAAAGCTTTCTTTAAAAGGTGTGGAGGAGAACGATTATGCCATGATCATGGGGTTCCCCGGCCGTACCAATAAATACTATACCTCATGGGAGGTAGCTGAACGTCGGGATATAGATAATGCGGTACGTATTAATATCCGTAATCTCCGTCAAGAGGCGATGCTGGAAGAAATGTTGAAAGATCCGCAAGTCCGGATTCAATACGCTAGTAAGTATGCGGGTTCTACGAACGCTTATAAGAATGCGATCGGTAGTAACTGGGCGATCAACAAACGTAATTTTGAGCAGGTGAAAAACGATGAGCAGAATCGTTTGATCGCTTGGTCGAAGAAGATGTGTGAGCCTGCTTATCCGGAAGCGCTTCTGACATTGGAGCAGATCGTTAATGATCGTAAGGATTTGCGTTTCCGTAGTTGGATGTTGGATGAGGCATTGAGCCGTGGCATCGAGTTCTCCAAAGTTCCGACCGATATCGAGACTGTTTGTGAGGCTTTGGAGGGGAAAGATCGTTCCGAGCAGCAAAAACAGGTCACTCAATTGGAGAGGGCTTTCCACCGTTTCGCTGATAAGGATTATGCGCCGATGGTTGATAAGAAGATAGCGAAAGTCATGTTAAAGGAATATAGGCGTTTGGTCGCTCCGAAGTCGCAGCCCGCTTATTTCTCCGTAATCGATAGCAAGTTTAAGGGGGATGTGGATAAATTCGTTGATTATCTGTTTGATAAATCGATCTATGGTAGCGAGAAGAACTTTAATGCGTTCAAGGAGCACCCGTCTGTCAAAACTTTGAGAGAAGATCCTATGATTCTGTTTGCGCAATCCGTAAAGGATGAGAAAAAGGCGTTAGATAAGGCCTTGGCTGATTTTGATGCCGGATATGCGATCGCCCATCGTGCGTATGTGAAAGGACTTTTAGCGATGTATGGAGACTTGGCTAGTTTTCCGGACGCGAACTCTACGCTTCGTCTGACTTATGGGCAGGTGAAAGGTTACAGTCCTCGTGATTGCGATTATTATGGTCATCAAACCACTTTAGACGGCGTCATGGAGAAGGAGGATTCTACGAATTGGGAATTTGTGGTTTCTGCTCGTTTGAAGGAATTATATCAAGCAGGAGACTTTGGCCCTTATAAGATGCCTAACGGTAAAATGCCGGTTGCCTTCTGTGCTACGACCCATACAACCGGAGGGAACTCCGGTAGTCCGGTATTGAATGGACAAGGAGAGTTAATCGGTATCAATTTCGACCGTAACTGGGAAGGAGTAGGAGGGGATATCCAATATCTGCCCGATTATCAACGCAGTATTATCGTAGATATCCGTTATGTCCTATTCGTAATCGATAAATATGCCGGAGCCGGTTATTTATTGAACGAGATGGAAATCTCAAGATAGAGAAGTAAGTTAACTTCGTGGGCGAAGTATGTTAACTGAAATGCCGAAGTATGTTAACATACTTCGCCCATGAACCTAAGTTCCTTTTTCTATAAAGCCAAAAAGAGGAGACATATCCCTGAAAGATACGTCTCCTCTTTTTGTATATTTATATCTATA